>Ga0157367_1001465_pt1 | contig 10372 bp, 9 predicted proteins | sample AttbisABBM2_FD_113142 | JGI IMG/M metagenome (GOLD analysis project Ga0157367, IMG submission 113142) | Fungus gardens microbial communities from leaf cutter ant in Botucatu, State of São Paulo, Brazil - Atta bisphaerica ABBM2 | ecosystem: Host-associated > Fungi > Mycelium > Unclassified ...
CCGGAGCTGCAGGGCACCCTGCACGACCTGATGGACGAGAAGGCCCGGGTGATCCGTGCCTGGATCGCCGCGGGCAAGCTGGCGCCGGTGGACCCGCACCACCTGATCTTCAGCATCTGGGCCACCACCCAGCACTACGCGGACTTCCGCGTGCAGGTGCAGGCCATCTGCGGACGCACCCTGAGCGATCCGGACTTCTTCGACGAGGTGCTGCAAGGCCTCGAAACCCTGATCATCGAAGGCCTGCGACCACGCACGAGCGCCGCAGTCTGGGGTCAGGGGGACAGATAGAAGTCGGCGAACATCGCACTCAGCCGCGGCCACAGCGCTGCCGGCAGGTCGTGGGCCATCTCGGGGATGAGCTCGAAGCGGGCATTGGGGATGGCGCGCTAGTGCGGTGTTTCAGAAATAAGCAACATGTATCAATAGTGGAGATGGCGGCCAAGAATCACTTCCCGGACCATATAACATGCAAGCCTTCAAGGCTTGGCCACGGTGCCCGCTAGCAACACAAGCAAGATGGCAACTCGCGTTTCAATGAGGCCACCCGCGCATTGAGTACCCGAGCGTGGGAAATGGCCCGGGAGGCCCTCAAGACGCTGAGGAAGCGCTGTTTACGAGTGCTAAATGAGCATTCCGAAGTATTTACCAATGATGCAGCAGCGGGCGAAGCCACTTTTCGTGCAAAGCCTAATCGCAGACGTCAGCATCGCCCTTGGCAATCGTCACTTAATTCGCCCACAACTGCGTCCCTCAAGCCCCAAAGTCATCTATTTTTTTATAAAGCGAAATCCACGAGACTCCATTAGCGCTTCCGTTGGTTACAATCGATGAGGATGAGTTAGGCGCCTCATCTAAAGAGTCCATCAAGCTGACCACAACAGACTTTGAGTCAATATCTTTAACCAAAATACTTTGCCAGGAACTTAGCCCTTTTTTGTCTGTAACTGCAGCCAATACAGAATTATCACTCCCCTTTAAGTTTTGATAAGCCGGGAGTTCTGAGGATTGCTTTCCCGAAGACTCACCCAGTGCAGCAGCCTGCGCCGCTAACTCATTGGACGAAGGCCATCCTCTCCAAGCCAGCTCAGCCGCACTCATTGCGGAAGCCAAACTTGCGTCAGCCAACAAGCTAGTGACCCGAGTCTGAACGCCATCATTCTTATCAATAGATGGCTGTGTATCGAAGACCTTATTAGTAAAATCCACATCTCGAGAAGACAGTTCAAAAAAAGCCACCTGCCTTTCTGCTGAAGTAAAAGCACCTGAATCGTCAAAGGCCAAAGCAGACAAAGACTTGCGATCCAGATTCGAAAAAGGATTATCCGACGATGCATCGTCATATAAAGCCTTTGAACCATACTGAGCTGTGAGCAAATAGTTCGCGGCTTGCTTGGCAAGATTAAGCCTACCTGGATCAGACGAAGCAGGCAGCTCCTTCAAAACAGCAGCGTCTTTCCCTTCACTTGAAAGCTGTTTATGCATGCCTTGTATAAAAGCATCAAACCCCGCAGCAGCTGTCTTTGGATTTAAATTTCCTCGCTGCAAGATAGTGGCAATTTCGCGCGCGACCGAGGACAAAGAAACATTAGCCCGTGCAGAACTGGCGTCTAGGTTAGACTTAGCGGGAGGAAGGAAGTCATTGGTTCCAATTTGAACTACCTTTACTGCCGAGCCTGGTTGTCTGTCTATCGTCGACATAATCGAATCGGCGCGAACTCCAAACATAGTACACCTCCAGCATTGCGGTTTACGCACAAATTGCATCAATCCCACTTCAATCCAGGTATCGGCTGAAAAATGCAAATCTTTAGCATAAACCTTAGTTAACCACAATTTAAATTAAAAATTAATTCCAAGACGAATAAAAAATGGAGATATAGAGAGAGAAATCGCCCCCCTCAGCTAAAGAGGGAGGCGACACTGTTAATAATAGAAGGAAAATCTCGCAGAATAATTATACGGCGACCTGTAACTAGGCGTCTGGTAAGCGTAGCACGTTGACTGAGGAGTCCCCACCGGAGTGGCCGATTTGCTAAAGGACGGCCCAGAGGTCTGCTCGATATGAGACGCCGTAAAACGGCATGTCGTACCGTTGGTAACATTTCGGTAAGTTGCCTCTATGTCGGATCGCGTCCCCCCAAAATACAGGGTTACCGTTTGAGAGCTGTTGGCAGCAATGGTTCTAGGAAGGCCTGACGGAGTACCAGAAACTAGCTGCAACGTGCTGCCGCTTGCATTTTGCACTTCCAATTGCACAACGTTGGCTTGAGCAGTAGTTGCAAGTACAGCTGATGCGCCGAACAGAGCAACCGCAAAAATGTTACAATTTTTAATCCTTTTCATTAATGAGCTCCTGAGATTGATTAGTGGCGGACTATCTGCCACAGAAATATCATATACAGGATTTTTGTGACTTCTATGGTTCATAGCTAGAACAGCCGACGAACGGCATTTTAGCGCGACGAAGCCTGATGTGCGCTTTTCATCTAAGGAGAAGTCGTTACAACTTTTTTAACAAGGCCTGGGCCAACACCAAAAATCTCTATCCCGTGACTGGTTGACTGTCCAATCCGAACTCTCACTTTTCGCTCTGGCAAATCAATACTCTCTTTATAGTAAACAAAAGCCCCTTCGTCTCCATCAAGCACAGAATCAAAAGGAACAATGATAGCCTTCTCATTTATGTACGTGACTATGTTTAACTTAGCAGTCAGCCCGATACGAACTAAACGTGATTGTTCTTTAGACAATCCACCTATAGACACAACAACATTATAATACGTAGGTTCAGTAGTAATATCTGCCTCTATTCCGCGCAGACTTATTGACTGCACTCTACCTTTGAGAACATAAGGGCGAAATCCCTCTCCAGTTAGTGAAACTGACATCCCTGTGCTAATTTTTTGCAAATCTACTTCGCTTATTAAAGCGCTCGCAAAGAGTTCATCCAGCTTTGCGATCTGTACGAGAGGCGTGCCTTGGGATACGTACTGACCTTTTTGAATGACCTCATTAGTTCTTTTAGATTGATTGGGCACGGGCGCAAACAAAACCCCTTTATAAGGGGATCGCAGGTCGGACTGCTTGAGAAGCTCAGATGTTTTTTGATAATTAAACCTAGCGTTTTTGAGATTTATACTAGCCACTTTCATATTGTGTCCGCCCCCCTTGGCAATAGCAGCTTTTAGGTCCGACCTAGAAGCTTGTAGCTCAATATAATTTAACTTGACCTGCTGAGATAACGACTCAACTTCTATTCGTGGCACGATACCACGATCTAGAAGTCTTTGTGCATCTTGTAGTTTTCTTTTAGAATCTTCGAAGTTAAGTTTTGCATTTGCTTCAACTCGTCTTGCTCTAGCAACCTCATCACTCGAGCCCCAGTTCTCAAGCTCGCTCATTTCCTGCTCTGCCTTAATCAACTCTGCGAGCGCCTGCCTAACTTTTACCTGATACTGGCTACTGTCCAATCTAGCGATTAGGCTATCTTTAGCCACTTCATCCCCAACAGCGAAAGGAAGGTCACTTATAACTGCATCGAACGGGGCCGTTATTGTAGTTACACTTGATGCAGAAATCTTTCCAATCAATCCAATAGTGTTTTCCACCTTGCCAACAGATACAGGCACCCATGTATCCATATAAATTAATTCGCCATTACTTTTAAAGCCTTTAGAGAACAAAACGAAGGCAATTGAAACACCCACAAAAAACAAAAACACAAGGCCAGGGTAATTTTTAAAATCGATCCAAGGCTTTCGTCTACTCAACAAGCTCAACACCCCAACTCTCCAATGTCGTACCAAGTGTCATGTCAAGCATCGCTTGATTGTTAAGATATGAAATTAGTGCGCCGAGCTTTGCGTTTTCAGCGTTTCGCAGGTCGCTTTCGTATGCAAGAACCTGAAAGTTGCTGGAGCGGCCAGCCTGTAACTTTTCTTTCTCAATAGCGAGTTTCTTTTTTGAAAGATAGACGGCCCGCTGAGCAATTTCATATTGACGCCAGCGTGTTTCAAGATCGCGTATTCCGTTAGCAACATCTTTCTCTAGCACTTGTCTAGCTTCTTGCGCTAGCAATTCTTGCTTGTCTAAATTTACTTGACTTCGAATCACTGCCCTCCGAGCTGATAGATCATTAATAGGTATGTCAACTTGCACTCCAGCGTACCCTTCCCATGTTCGACTGCTAGGAGGAGCGTTGTCCGAAGTGTAACTATCTCTATATTGACTGGCTCCACCAACTAGTGAAACATCCCATAATCTTGAGTTCTTTGCCACGAGCAAGTCAATTTCCGCTTGCTGAGTCGCTAATATCTCGGCGAGGTAACTTGGCTGAGACTGCAGAGCTATGTGCATAGCGACCGCATGGTCAATCACAACTGGTTTCGCGACTAAATTCCCGTCTGCTTGGAACAGAGTATTCAAGTCCAGATCAAGCAGATTGAGGAGGGCTATTTTATTAGTTTCCAATTGGCTTTTCGACTCTTCGTATGCGAGCTCTTGGGACGCAACATCAGCCTCTGTCTGTACAATATCGAAAGCTGCCATTCTTCCACTTTCGATCATTATTTTATTCGCCTGAAGTAAGGCTTTAGACCGTAGAATAGCCCCTTGAGCAATTTGCACGCTTTCTTGAGCCCGAAGTACTTCTCTATACGCAATAATAATCTGGGTTATAGTATTTGATATAGTATTCCGGATATGGAGTAAATTTATTTTTTCAGACAGCTCCGCTCTCCGCAGCGGAGCTGTCGCTACGTTTCGCCCAGCACCACGAAGCAAGGGCTGGACAATCGAGAGTGTTGCTCCATCGTTCCGTATCTGGCCTGCTTCGTTAGCTATCGTCAACTGATTGCTCCAAGAAAGGCTGAATCGCGTTCCATAAGGGGTTAAAAGCTCAGTTTGTGGAATAACATCTGTTCTTTGAGCCGTATCATTGGAGTTTCGGATTGCTATTTGACGCGCACTCAAGACTAATCTCGGTTTGAACCGATCACGCTCAACCAGAATATCAAATTTATCTGCTATACGTTCCAAGTATGCGCCGCGTATTGAATGATTATTACGAAGACCTATACGAATTGCATCTTCCAAACCAAGTCGCAAGTGCTGCTTTGATAGTGACAGCCCATTACTATGCATTTCACGCGAAGCGATCATTTTTTCTTCGAAGGCGAGAGACGAGTTAATTAAAACCAAGCTAGCCATTAAAGAACATATAGCTTTTGAAAGACGAGTGAATTTAGTCATCGCGTAATGACCATGCGGGTGTTAGGCGAGCAGCAGATAAGGCCGGTTGTATTCCAAATACAATACCAACTATTAGCGAGCTAGCAACCCCTAAAGGAATCGCCATGATAGAAAATCTAAAAACCCAACCTGCAGCAATCGAAAACAAATAGGCGAACAAAACTCCAAATACCACACCCAATGTCGCACCCGTGATAGAAAGTATAGCTGCTTCAAATATGAATAAATTACGTATATCAGTGGTGCGCGCTCCAATAGCGACTCTTGTACCTATCTCTTTCCGACGCTCAGAAACGCTCATCACCATTACATTCATGACACCAATGCCTCCGATGAAAAGCGAGATTCCGCCCAGAGCGATAAGCAGATATGAGAAGTTTTTCGCTTGCCGCTCCATGCCCTCTAATAATTGCTGCGGAATTTGAAACTCGACTATCAAATCAGGTGATAGCGATAACAGATATTTACGGAGCAATTCCGCGTCATTCTGTACGTATTGTGGATTCGAGACGGTTATTATAAACTCAGATACTTCAGGCTTTACCCGCAACCTCGATAGGCTATCCGAGTGCATAATAATTGCTTCGTTCGAGTCGAAAGGAATTAAAGGATTGACTGCTTGTCTCGCGGCCACGCCAATGATGGTAAACATATACCCTTCGATTTGTATTTGATCACCCGCGGTTACACTTAGTGATTGTGCAGGCCCTGACCCGACAACTACATATGTGCTTCTTTGATCATACTTTGTCAGGGCGCGGCCCGCAGCAAAACTTTGACCAAGGGCCTGATGAATTTCGTCACTAGAACCGACGACAGTCGCTTGGGACTTATCCACGCCACTGTATATTGTTGAGGAATTCAATATAACCGGAACCAGCGAAATTATATTTTTTGACACGCTTCGCATAGATTTTATATCAATATCTGCCAAGGCTAGACTTCTTAGCCCAGGTCGGTTACGCACATTAATAGAAATCGTATCCGTCCCCATACCCTTGAATATCTGCATAGCCTCTGCAGTAGCATTTTCGCCCACATTCATTAGAGCGACTATTGATGCACATCCTACTGCTATACCTATCAGAGCTAATACTGAGCGTCTTCCGAGCAGAAACAGACCATTAAATGATTCAGTTATCACATAGGCTAACCGAGGCCCATATTCCGTCTCTTTTAAATCAAACATTTATCTGCTTCGATCATCTGTAACGGTCCCATCTTGAACTAAAATTTCTCGATCCAGTTGTTTTGCTATTTTTTTATCGTGAGTTACGACTATCAGTGTCATTCCATGACTTCTATTTATCTCAAATAGCAACCTCATTATTTCACAGGCTGTATTGCTATCTAAATTTCCTGTAGGTTCGTCTGCAAGAATAATAGATGGCCTCCCTGCTAGTGCTCGTGCTATTGCAACTCGCTGGCGTTGCCCACCGGACAAATCAGCTGGAAGCCTATCGCAATGAACTAGCAATCCTACTTTTTCAAGATACTCATAGGCTATGCATCGAGCCTGACTTCTGGACTCACCACGATAGATTAGAGGCAACGAAACATTTTCTTCTACGGTCAAGTGCCTTATCAGGTTGAAACCTTGGAAAACGAAACCTATATGCCTGTTCCTTATTATTGCCCGCTGAACTGAAGTTATGCTAGACATATCAATATCGTTTAGAATCAGCCTACCCGACGTTGGTTCATCTAGTAAGCCAAGAATATTTAACAGCGTACTTTTTCCACTGCCAGATGAGCCTACAACAGCACAAGTTGTATTTTGGGCAATCGTCAGCGATATGGCTCTAAGTGCAGGCTTTGATTCACCCCTATATGTATATGAAACCTCTTCCAAAGCAAGAATTTTTTTTCCGTAACTGCTTTGCATTGTATATCGATTGGAAGGCTGCTTAAGATCATGCATTGGTGGTTCATCCTTAGCTTCGCACGGCCCCCATACTTATAGCACGTGGATGTGTTTTTTTTCCTACACATGGCTGTGCTAAATCGCCCTGTGTTTCGGGAAACGCTAGCTCGTGAGAAGCTGAGCGTATCAGAAACATAACGCGCGCTCCCTCTCATGAACTCGGCATAGGTACTGTGCGTATGGTTCTGGAGCAGATGTGCTACTACGCACCAGAATAGGCTTACTATTACCCCCGGAAACTCCAATGCTGAGTGTACAGCACGAATCCAGCCCTGTGGATCTGTCGTCGGCGGACCGATTCCAACCGACGATCAAGCTCCATATTCGCGTCAACCACATCGCATAGGTGAAATCATTAATCACATCAACAGGGATGTATCTATCCGATGTGCCGACCGGCTGACAGAATCCTAAATGCCCCTGACTAGTTGGATCGTACGAGGAATCACAAGAGCTTGCCTGACGAGTCGCGCTTACTAATATAGAGCTGTAATAGCGTAGTAAGCAGAGTATAATCAAGCGTTACGAGCTTTAGAGCAAGATCTGGACGTTGATCGAAGACTCATCATTTCTCCACCATCAGAGCACGGGATGCTCTTGCCATAATGATCGGCGTATGCTCAATGGCATCTTCTGGATCCTGTGCTCAGGTGCCGCCTGGCGCGACCTGCCAGAGCGGTTCGGTCCTTGGTAGAGGATGTATCAGCGGTTTCGTGACTGGCGAGATGACATCACCTTTGATCGGGTTCTCGAGCGTTTACACGTTCGCCTGAATCAGGAAGGGCTGATTGACCTGGACACCTGGGCGATTGACTCCACCGCCATGCGCGCAATCCGAGCCTCTTCTAGTGCTGGGAAAAAGGGGGGGCCAGAAGAGCCGGTAGACCATGCGCTCGGACGCAGCAGAGGTGACCTGACCACCAAAATCCACATGGTTTGCGACGCCAACGGCGTACCCCTGCGCTTTTTGTTGTCTCCGGGTCAGGCCAGCGACATTTCGAAGGTCCAGGCACTTCTGGATCAGGTTCGCATCCCTGGCAAGCCTGGCCGGCCACGCAAGCGCTGCCGTTGGTTGCTGGCAGACAAGGGCTACGACGCGGAGCACTTGCGTCAGTACTGTGACCGTTACCGGATGCGGCCTGTGACTTTGCTGCGAACCCTGAAACGCAAGACTAAATCGGGACTGCCAAGGCTGTTCGACCGCCCGAAATACCGACAGTCATCGAGCGGATGTTCGGCTGGTTGAAGGAGATGCGTAGGATCGGTACTCGTTACGACAAGCTGGCAAAAAGTTTCGCCGCGATGGTCACGCTGGCTTGCACGCTGCGCTGTCTACGCCTGTATTTTTCGTACAGAACCTAACAAAGGCGCAATTGCGAAACCCTGTACAAACCATATGCATCACAACAAGTCAAACTATATAACCCCCTATAACAGCAGGAACTTCGCTGTTGTCAATGCGAAGCATATCACCAAAACACACATCACTAGCTCTTATCAGAAAGTCGCTTAAAGGCAAACAAATACTTCCAGCGCAATGCCCTATTGAATATAAAGAATATATGACTTGGCATCTTATTATTACATTCCACCGACCCAACGCGCCCGAGCAACTCCGTTTGCTCGACTGCAAACATCCAGACGCACAACGTAATTACGTCGAAAAAATCAAAAGGAATCTAGTAACCTTCCTTTATAAAAAAACTCCAAAATAACTCACTCAGCCGCGGCCACAGCGGCGCCGGCAGGTCGTGGGCCATCTCGGGGATGAGCTCTAAGCGCGCGCCGGGGATGGCGCGGGCCACCGCACGGCCACAGGCGGGCCTGAGCAGCGGATCGCGGGCGCCGTGCACCACCAGGGTCGGCGCCTGGATGCGGCGGGCGAAGGGGCGCAGGTCACCGCTGCCTAGCAGGGCGAACAGCTGCCGTTGCACGCCGTCGATGTCGAGGCCACGCGCCAGGATACGCCGAGCCAGGCGCTCACGGTCGGCGTCGCTCTGGCGATAGGCCGGACTCTCGATACCGCGCAGCAACAGCTTCTGGCGGGCGACCGCCTGGGCCTCCTGCATACCGGGCCGCGGTCGCAGCAGCAGGCCACCCAGGAGTCTGAGCGCCGGCGGCGGCAACAGCGGCTGATTGGTGGACGAGAACAGGATGCCCAGCCGCGCGACCCGCTGCGGCCAATCGGCGGCGAGGATCTGGGCGATCATGCCGCCCATGGAGCCGCCCAGCACGTGGGCCCGCTCGATGCCCAGGTGGTCGAGCAATCCCACGGCATCCGCCGCCATGGCCTCCAGGCGATAGGGCACCGCGCTGGGCTTGCCCAGTTGCGCCCGCGCCAGCACCGGCCACAGTGCCGGTGGCCGCCCGCCGGGCCACTCCAGCCGCGAGGACTGGCCGATGTCGCGGTTGTCGAAGCGAATCACCCGCAGGCCACGCGCCACCAGCGCCGCGCAGAAGCCTTCCGGCCAGAGCAGCAACTGGGCGCCGAAGCCCATGATCAGCAGCAGCGGCGGAGCGGCGGGATCGCCCCAGTCCTCGTAGGCCAGCTCCAGCGCGCCGACCCGGGCGCGACCTTCACGTATGTCCATGACCACCCCGCGCAGTAGACAAAGGTTCATGCTACTCCAAGGCGGCCACGGCGAAAACGGCAGAACCCGGTGGTCACCCCGCGCTGCGCTATGCTCAGGCGACCGCTCATCCGAGATCACCGCCATGCCGGCAACGCCGCTGGAATACCAGCTCACCGACGAAGCGCGGGAAGACCTGCGCCAGGTCATCGCCGCGCCCCTGCGCCGATACAACGAAGCCCAGGCCGGCCCGAGTGGTTACCGCGCGCTGGTGATTACCCTGAGCCGCGATGGCCTCCCCTTGGGCGGCCTCTGGGGCTACACCAGCTATGGCTGGCTCTATGTACAGCTGCTGGCGGTGGACGAAGCGGTCCGCGGCCAGGGCGCTGGCCGGGAATTGCTGCTGCGCGCCGAGGCCGAGGCGCTCGCCCGTGGTTGCCACGGCGCCTGGCTGGATACCCACGAGTTCCAGGCCCGGGGCTTCTACGAACGCCTGGGTTACGAGGTGTTCGGCGAGCTGGCGGATTACCCGCCGGGCTTCGCCCGGTATTTCTTGCGCAAGACGTTGGCCTGAGCCAACGACCGGCAGCTGGGGCTAACGCCCCTGGCTCAGCGAGTTGAGGCG
>Ga0157367_1001469_pt1 | contig 10351 bp, 9 predicted proteins | sample AttbisABBM2_FD_113142 | JGI IMG/M metagenome (GOLD analysis project Ga0157367, IMG submission 113142) | Fungus gardens microbial communities from leaf cutter ant in Botucatu, State of São Paulo, Brazil - Atta bisphaerica ABBM2 | ecosystem: Host-associated > Fungi > Mycelium > Unclassified ...
CATCGAGGACGACTACGACAGCGAGTTCCGCTACGGCAGCCGCCCGCTCGCGTCGCTGCAGGGGCTCGACGACGGCGGCCGCGTGATCTACGTCGGCAGCCTCGGCAAGATGCTGTTCCCGGGCCTGCGGATGGGCTATATGGTCGTGCCGGAGCATCTCGTCGACACGTTCCGCACCGGTTTGTCCGAGCTGTACCGCGAGGGCCAGCTGATGCAGCAGGCCGTGCTCGCGGAATTCATCATGGACGGCCACCTGACCTCGCACGTGCGGCGCATGCGCACGCTGTACGGCGAGCGCCGGCAGCTGCTGATCGATGCGATCCATGCGCGGTTCGGCGACGCGCTGCCGGTGATGGGCGACGAAGCCGGCCTGCATCTCGTGCTGGGCCTGCCCGATGCGTGCGACGATCGCGCGGTCACGCAGAGCGCGTTCGACGCGGGGGTGATCGTGCGGCCGCTGACGAGCTACTACAGCCAGGCCGACGCCGCACGGCCGGGCCTGCTGCTCGGCTATGCGTGCGTCGCGCACGAAAGCATCGGCCCCGCGTTCGACACGCTCGCGGCGACGATCGAGCGCCACCTGCCGTCACGCATGACGCGCGCGGCGTGAAGCCGCGCGCGCCGCTGCGGCGGCCTACTGCGCTGCCGCTGCGGCTGCCGCGCCGCGGTCGAGCGACGCCGCGCGCACCGCGTCGCCCGGTTTCGTGAACATGCGCTGGCGCAACGCCGCGATCTCCGCGTCGCGCTCCTGCGGCGTCAGCCCCAGCGCGACGATCTGCGCGCGCTGCGCCGCATAGTCCGCGTAGCGGCGCTGCCACGCGTCGTCGTCCTGCTGCATGCGCGCGACGCGCTCCGCGACTTCCGGGCCGAGCGTCTGGGTCAGTTGCGCGCGCATCGCGTCCGGCGTCGCACCCGATTTCTGCAGCTGCGCGATCTGCGCGATCGCGGCCTGCTGCTGCGCGACGCGCTGCCGCTCCGCGCGCGCGTCGGGCGGCAATTGCTGTTCGAGTGCAGCGAGCCGCTCCGCCTTCTGCGCATCGGTCAGCGTGCGATCCTGCGCGATCTTCAGCCGCGCGAGGTCATAGCGCTGCCGCCATTGCTCCGCGCCGAAGAACGGCTCGTTCCACTCGCCGAGCGCGCGACGCGCGATCGACGCGCGCTGGTCGAGCGCGAGCTGCAGCGTGGCGAGGTCGGACTTGTCGGCCACCGCACCCGCGCCCGGCAGCTTCGCCAGTTCGGCCAGGTACACGCGATACCGGTGCCACACGTCGAGCGCCTCCACCTGCGCGACGGTGCCGTCGAGCTGCGCGGCGACCTCGCGTGCGACCAGTGCGTCGAGCGCAGGCGCGTTCAGGTCGCTTTGCGCGGTCAGACAATAGTCGAAGAAATCGCGCACCGCGCGCGTTTTCGCCAGATGGCCGCCCGGATCGAGCGGCAGCCGCGGCGCGCTCGATCCGGCCAGCGGCGTCGGCAGGCCCGCGCCTGCGCTTGCGGCAACCGGCTGCGCCGCCGCGAGCGTGCCGGCGGACGCGACTGCATCCGCCGGTGCGCGAGGCGCCGCCGCGTCATGCCGCAACGCGATGCCGCGCCCGATCCACACGCCGCCCGCGACGACCAGCGCCACGGCGGCGGCCGTCACGACGCGCCGCGTCAGCGGCGCGCGTTCGTCACGTGCCGCCATCGGTCAGACGCCCGCGAGCTTGAGGCGGTTCGCGTGCGTGCGGATCACCGCGACCGGGTCTTCCGCGTAGGCGCCGCGCACGCCGAGGAGCTGGTTGATCTCGTCGACGTGGTTCCACTTGTAGCGCGTGCTCAGCACCTGTCCGAACAATGCGCTGCACTTCGACACGACGCCGTCGTTCTCGCCCGAGCCGCGATTGACCATCACGGTGCCGCTGCCGAGCAGCGCGAGCGTCGACGCGTCGAGCGCATTCGCCGGATCGACGACCGGAATCGTGCTCGTGTCCGTCGCGCCCGTCACGCCCAGCGCCGAAAACGTCGGCTGGATCGCGGTGCCGGCCCACGAATACAGCAGGTGCGTATTGCCGCCCACCGTCTCCGTCGGCGCGCCGGTCTGGCACGAGCCGGGCGCGCCGAGGCCCGCGCTCGGATAGTTCTGGTTATAGGTCGCGGCCCGCGCCGTGGTCAGCGTCTGCAGCGCGGCGAGCGCGTCCTGGTTGGTGTTGTGCGTGCTGTTCGTCAGCGCGCCGAACACATTGACGAACGCCGCGATCACCGTCGACGACAGCCCGGTCGGATCGTAGGCCAGCACGCCCTGCACGAAATCGGCGAACTCCGAGCCGCGATGCGGCGTGCCGATCGTCGTCACCGACGCGACGAGCTCCGGCGCGACGGCCGCGACGTAGCGCGAACTCAGGCCGCCCTGGCTGTGGCCGATCAGGTTGACCTTGGTCGCGCCGGTTTGCGCGAGCACCTGCTTCACGTACGCGAGCAGCTGTTCGCCGCGGCCGTTCGGGCCGTCGTCGCTCTGGAAGCCCGACAGGTTCGCGACGTACACGTTCGCGCCGCGCTGCTGCAGGTCCTGCTGGATGCCGTAAAAATAATCGAGCACGCCCGCGTACTTGTCGGTGCCCGTCAGCCCGTGCACGAGAATGATCGGATAACGCGTCGCCGCGTAGTCGTCGGCCGGCGCGGTCGCCGCCACCGCCGCGCGCGTGGTCGCGGCCGTCGCGAGCGCGGTCATGCCCGCGAACGGCGCGGCGCTCATCGCGCATGCCACTACCCCTGCCACCACCCTGGAACGCATTGCTCTGGCCATGCTTTTCTCCTGTTATTGGTGCTGCTGGTGCGAGAGAGATTGCCTCGACGCGCCGGCGCCCTCGTGCGCGGCGCGTCGAATGCGGGAGTGAAACATGACTGACGAATGTTTGTGCCCCCGTTAGATACGGTTCTCTAGTCGGTTGACGCGAGCGGCCGAAACCGGCGGGGCATCTCCCGTGCATGCGTTTGCTGCGTCGCACACACGGGATGCGCGCCGTTCGTGCGCCGCTCACATCTTCGCGCTGACCCGCACCCACGCGGTACGGCCCGGCTCGTTCACGGGGGTCCTGGCCGGATAGCCGAAGCCCGCGTTGCCGGCGAGGTTCAGGTGCTCCGTATAAGCCTTGTCGAGCACGTTGTCGACGCCCACCGACACCTGCACGGTCTTGCTCACGTTGTATTGCGCGTGCAGCGACAGCACGCCGAAGCCCGCGCTCGAACCGAAGTCCTTGCCGACCACGTTGCCCTGGTTCAGCGCATAGCGATGCTGCGGTGCAACGACCCGCCACAACCCGCCCGCCGACCACGCGCCGCGCGTGTATTCGAGCCCGAAGCGCGCCTCGAGCGGCGGCATCTGCGGCAGCGGGTCGCCGCTCGTCGCGTTGCGTCCCCATGCATACGCGAGCGACGTCTCGACGCGCAGCGGCGCGACCGGCCGCCACGCGAGCCCGGCCTCGCCGCCCATGATCTGCGCGTTGACGTTGGTCGACTGCGTGGTCATCCCCATCTTGCCGGCCGCGTAGTTGAACAGGATGTAGTCCTGCACGTAGCCCGCGTAGCCGGACACCCACGCGTCGAGCTTGTCGCCGCGGTACTGCGCGCCGATGTCGAGCTGCGTGGTCTTCTCGGGCTGGACCGCAGAGAACGCATTGACCGCGCCGTCCGGCCCGCGCTTCGCGGAGAACAGCTCCCAGTAGTCGGGGTAGCGCTCCGTATGGCCGATGCCCGCATACCACGTGACCGGAAGCGCCGCGAGATCGCGCTCGTAGCGGACGAAGCCGCTCGGCAGCACGCGCGAGCGGTTGTCGTCGAAGGTCGGGTTCGCCTTGCTCATCATGCCGCCGGTCGTCGGCCGCTTGTCGCGTGCGCTCGCATAGTCGACGCGCGCGCCGCCGATCACGCGCGACGCATCGCTCGCATACCAGGTCAGCTCGCCGAACGCGCCCGCGTTCCACATCGTCGCCTGCGCGTCCCACGGCTGGTCGCCGTAGTTCTGCCGCCCCATCGCCCCGCGCGAATCGAGCCGGTTCGACTGCGCGTCGACGCCGGTCACCAGCTTGAAGTCGCTGCCGAAACGGAACGTCGCCGCGGCGCGCGCGCCGAACGTGCGGCGCCGCACCTCCGACGCCATCCGCATCGGCATGCTGCTCGTCGGGTCGGGCTGCCGCAGCGTGTAGTTGTCCATCACGTGGTCGGCTTCGTTGTAGTACACGCGCGCCTCGATGCGCTCGAGCACGTCGCCGACGTGCCGCTTGTCGAACGACAGGCCGAACGTCTCGCGGCGGAAATGCGCGCCGTCCATTCCGCGCCCCGCGTAGCGCGCATAGCCGTCGCCCCCGCCGGCCGTCAGCTCGACGCGCGTGTGGTCGTCCGGCGTCCAGCCGAGCGCCGCATCGGCATTCCACTTGTCCCACTGTGACGGCACGGTGCGGCCGTTGCCGTCCTTGTAGTCGTCGGAATGCGCGTGGTTCGCGGTTACGCGGCCGTATACGTCCGGCGTGCCGGCCGTCACGTCGAGGTTCTGGTCGTTACGCCCGAACGAGCCGCCGACGACGCTGCCGTCGAAGCGCATGCCGGGCTTGTCGAAGCGCGGCGTCACGCGCTCGAACAGCACCGTGCCGGCCGATGCGCCCGGCCCGTACAGCACCGTCTGCGGCCCCTTCACCACCGTCACCTTGTCGTAGCTTTCCGGCGCGATGTACGACGTGGGCGCATCCATCCGGCCCGGGCACGCGCCGAGCGTCGGCATCCCGTTCGCGAGGATGTTGAGCCGCGAGCCGAACATGCCGCGCAGCACCGGGTCGCCGTTCGTGCCGCCGCTGCGGATCGACGTGAAGCCGGGAATCGTCTTCAGGTAGTCCGCGCCGTCGCTGGCGGGCAGCGGCTGGCGCGGCTTCTTCGGATCGGTGACGACGACGAGCGGCGTCGTCAGCGGCGACGCGACGACCTCGACCGGCGGCAGCATCTCGGCCACGCCGGCCGGTGCGGCCGCTGCCGTATCGGCTGCGCGTGCAGCGTCGGTGGCCGCGCTGGCAGCCGTCATCGCGCTGGCGGCCAGCGCGGGCATCGTGAGTTTCAACATCAGCGGCAGGCGCCGCATACCGGCATTGCGCGGCGACGGTTGCGCGCGCAATTGAAAAATTGTCATGATCAAAGCCCGAGTAACGCCCTCCACGCGATCGTCGGATCGCACGGATATCGGCGGAAAGAAGAACGAGAGGAAACGCGTCAGGCGTTCACGGGCGGCGCGCGCGGGTACGCGCGCGGATAGCGGCCGACGCGGGCCGCGACGTCGACGGGCGCGGCCGCGGATGCATCGGCGAGGAAGGCGGTGGGAAGCGGCGCGGCGATGGCGCCGCCGAGCGCCGGGGTATGCGTGAAGAAGCTGCAGTAGCCGCACGCATCGAGATGCAGTGCGTGATGCGCGCGATCCGCGCCCTGTGCACGATGCCCGCCATGCTCTGCACTGCAGACAATCGCGTCAGGGGTCGACGCCTGCGCGACGCGCCACTGCGACACCAGCGGCGCGACGATCGCGAACCAGATCGCGAGCATGCCCAGCCAGGCAGTCAGTGTGCGATGTCGGTTCGGCATGCGGGGTGTCGAGTAAGCGGAATGTAAAAGCAGACCGGATGTTACAGAATGTTCAGCGCCATGACCAGCCCGCGCGGGCCCGCCAATGCACCGGGGGCGCATGGTTGTTCGTACAACCATGCGCCCCCGGGGTGCGACGCAGCGGAGGAGCCGGCGCGGCTCACGGCGCCATGCGCTTGAGCATGCCGTCCCGCAGGAAGAAGTGGTGATAGAGCGCGGCGAGCGCATGCAGGCCGATCACGAAATAGAACGCGTTGCCGATCAGCTCGTGCGCGTCCTTGATGGTCGGCCGCAGCGCCTTGTCGGGCCCGAACAGCGTGAACGAGACGCCGAGCCAGTCGAGCGACACCGGCTTGCCGCCGAGGTTGATCATCATGATGCCCAGCAACGGCTGCGCGACGATGAACGCATACAGCGCGAGGTGCGTGAGCTTCGCGAGCCATTGCAGCAGCGCGGGCTGCGGCACCGGCGCCGGCGCGCGGCTGGCCGCTCGCCAGACGATCCGCAGCACCGACAGCACCAGCACCAGCGCGCCCGCGGTGAGATGCACGTTCATCCAGAACACGCGGCTGTCGCTGCCCTTCGGCCCGCGGATCTCGATCGCCAGATAGGCGAGCGCCACGAGCAGGAAGATCGCCCAGTGAAAGAAGATCGTGGGCGTGCTGTATCGCGCCTGTCTGGCGAGGATGTTTCTCATGCGTGGTCTCGTCTCGTATGCGGGGATGGGGCCGATGCCGTGGACGCAGGCCAGCGCCCGGCATGATGCAGCGATTGTAGCGGCACGGGCGGCGGGTTTGGATCGACGCGATCAAATATCCGACGATATTGCCGCGCCGTTGCGCGCACGAAGGCGACGCGGAAACACGCGACGCGCGGGCGCGACTGTGGCACGATGGAAACTTGTTTGCGTCGATGTCGTGCAGCGCCATGAGCAAAGCGTTCTTCGTGACAGCCTACCGGCTGATGGCCGCGCTGCTCGCCGTGTCGACACCGCTGCACAGCATCGCGGGCCGCTGGGGCATGCCGACGTTTCATCTCGGCAACTATCTCAGCTACTTCACCCAGCTGAGCAGCCTGTATGCCGCCGCCATGCTGCTGGCGGGGCTGTGGCGAGTCACCCGCCCGGGGTCCGCGCGCTACGAATCGATGCGCGGCGCGGCCGTGCTGTACATGCTGATCACCGCGATCGTCTACGAGCTGCTGCTCGCGCAGCACGACGCCATCCAGCACATCACGCCGGCCTACAACAACTGGGTGCTGCACCGCATCGTGCCGCTCGTCGTGCTCGGCGACTGGGTCTACGTCGAGCCGCGCAAGCCGATCCCGTGGCAAAGCGCGGTGACGTGGCTCGGCTTTCCGGTCATCTATCTCGCCTACACGCTCGTGCGCGGCGCGTGGGAAAACTGGTATCCGTATCCGTTCGTCGACCCGCGGCCCGACGGCTACCTGCCCGTCGCGCTGCAATGCACGCTGATCGCGCTCGGCGCGAGCGCGCTCGCGATGGCGATCCGCTGGCTCGGCAACCGGGCGAGGCCGGCCGCGACGGTCGGGGCGAAGGAAGGTTGAACGGCGTGCGTGCGCGCATGGCGGCACGCACGCCGGCGCGATGCGCTCAGCCGCCGTTCCTCGGCAGGAAGCCCATCGGATCGACCACCTTTCCGTTCTGCCGCACCTCGAATTCGAACGTCGCCCGCCCGCTCGCATCGGTGCCCATCTCGGCGACCGGCTGTCCGGCCCGCACCGCATCGCCTTCGTTGACGAGCAGCTTGCCGTTGTGGCCGTACGCGGTGATCAGGCCGTTTTCGTGCTTCAGGATCACGAGCGGGCCATAGGCCTTGACGCCCGAGCCCGCGTACACCACGCGGCCGTTCGCGGCGGCGCGCACCGTCACGTCGGGCCCGGACGCGGCGATGGTGATCCCGCGCGTCTTGCCGGCCGAGAACGGCGCCGTCACGACGCCGGACGCAGGCCACGCGAGCGCGCCCGGCTGGGCCGCTGCCGCCGGCTGCGGCGCGAGCGACGTCGTCGCGGGCGGCGGCGCGACGCGCAGCACCTGGCCGGGCCGGATCATGTCGGTCGGCGCCATGTGGTTCCAGCTGGCCACGTCCTGCACGCGCTGGCCGAATGCGCCCGCGACGCTCGCGAGCGTATCGCCCGGGTTCACGCGGTAGTAGCCCGCGAGCACGCCCCCGGACGTGCTCGCCGTGGGCGCCGACGGCCGGTACGGCTGCCAGCTGTCGGTCCACGGCGTCATCGTGCAGCCCGCCAGCGCGGCGGCCACGACGGTGACAGCAGCCAGCGCCGCGCGCGGCAACCCGCGTTGCGCGGAAAAGTGGATGGGATTGATGTTGCTCAAGCGTACCTCCCGGATTTGCGTCGGTGCGACGCCCACCGCCCTCCGGCATGCGTCGCACCGTGTCCGGCGCGGCGGCCGGACCAACCAGAATCCGACCGCAGCCGCGGCCGGCAGTTTCCATGTAGGGGATCGCGCGCGGGTTCGCAGGCCCGTTTCGCGTCGTCCCGACCGGCAAAGATACCATTTGCGGCGGTCGGGGCTGCGACAAGCGCCCCGACCGGACACCGTCGCGCACGCGTCATCGCCCGCCGGCGCCGCATGCACGCGGCGTTCCGGCCCGGCCGGCGGCCGCGTCCGGGATGCGATCGCCAGCCCCCCGCCGGCCCGGCCGACCGCTCGCGATCCGTCACCTATACTCACTGATGCTCTGCCCGATCCGACGACAAGAGGAGACCCCCATGAACAACGCGACGTTTCTTTCCGTGCAGCTCGATGCCGAGGATTTCGCCGGTTCGAGCGGCCTCGTCGAACTGTTGAACCGGCACCTGCTGTTCGCGACCGACGTCGCGGAAGCCGCCGACGCGCTCGTACAGCTGGCGAGCGTCACCCACCTGTCGGGCGGTGCGCGCCGCAGCGTCGAGCTGCCGGTCGCGGCGATCGAGCGGCTGCGCGACGCGCTCGATACGCTGAGCGGCTACGACGAAACCTGGCTGATGGCGCTGGAGCCCGCCGACAAGCTGTTCAGGGATATCGGCCGCGGCCGGCGGCCGCTGCACTGACGTGCGGCACGTCGTCACGGCCGGGCCCGAAATGAAAACAGCCCGTCGTTCCATATCCTGGAACGACGGGCTGTGACGACAACCGGGTACGGGTGTTTCGACTCCGGCGGGCAGCCGGCGCGGCCTTCCGGCCGCTTCGATCAACGACCCTTGTAGACCGGCGCGCCGTCGGCGATGCGCTTGACGCCGTTCGGCCAGCGCGATTCCGACGCGACCGGTGCACCCGATTCCTGCTGGGCGGCCGGTTGCGCACCGTAGCCGCTCGTATCGGCAGCGGCGACGTTCTGTTGCGGGTTCAGGCGCGCTTCGGCGGCGAGGATGCCTTCCGGATAGTTCGTGCGGTCGCTGCCCAGCTTGTAGCCGGCCTTTTGCAGCGCGACCAGATCGGCCTTGACCTGATCACGGGTGACCGGGCCATTCTGTTGGGCGAAAGAGACTGCCGGGACAGCGAGGACGGCAGCAGCGGCGAACGTTGCGATCAGCGATTTCATGACTTACCTCCGTGATTTTTTGCTCCGCCGCACACACCGTGTCTGCAGCGATGGAACGAAGTTTAGTCCCGTGATCACTTAGGGAAAACCATGAATCTACAAAAACACTGTTTCGCCGTAGCTAACAATTCCGGAATCCGATATCCAGAAACCCTATCGATAGAATAGATTTTCGCAACAATTGCCGCCGCGCTGCCTTACACCGCTTACGACCAGTTCGCGTGGAAGCTGCCCGGCTTGTCGGTGCGCTCGAACGTGTGCGCGCCGAAGAAGTCGCGCTGCGCCTGCACGAGGTTCGCGGGCAGCCGCGCCGAACGATAGCTGTCGAAGTACGCGACGGCCGACGCGAACGCCGGCACCGGCACCCCGGCCCGCACCGCCGCGATCACGACCTCGCGCAACGACGCCTGGTAGTTCGCAGCGATTTCCTGGAAGTACGGGTCGAGCAGCAGGTTCGCGAGCGCCGCGTCCTTCGCGTAAGCCTCCGTGATCTTCTGCAGGAAGCGCGCACGGATGATGCAGCCCGCGCGGAAGATCTTCGCGATCGTCCCGAGATCGAGGTTCCAGCCGTATTCCTCGGACGCGGTGCGCAGCTGCGCGAAGCCCTGCGCGTACGAGATCACCTTGCTCAGGTACAGCGCACGGCGCACGGCTTCGACGAACGCCGCGCGGTCGCCGGCGAGCGGCGTCGCGGCCGGGCCCGACAGCACCTTGCTGGCCGCCACGCGCTCCGTCTTCAGCGACGACAGCACGCGCGCGAACACCGACTCCGTGATCAGCGGCAGCGGCACGCCGAGATCCAGCGCGTTCTGGCTGGTCCACTTGCCGGTGCCCTTCTGCGCCGCGCGATCGAGAATCACGTCGACCAGGTGCTGGCCGGTTTCGTCGTCCTTCTTCGCGAAGATCTTCGACGTGATCTCCATCAGGTAGCTGTCGAGCTCGCCCTGGTTCCACTCCGTGTAGACCGCGCCCAGCTCGTCGTTGGTCAGGCCCGCGACGCCCTTCAGCACCGCATAGCTCTCGGCGATCAGCTGCATGTCGCCGTACTCGATGCCGTTGTGGACCATCTTCACGTAATGGCCCGCGCCGTCCGGCCCCATGTAGGCCACGCACGGCTCGCCGTCCGACGGCGCCTTCGCGGCGATCTGCTTGAGGATCGGCTCGACGAGGTCGTACGCGTCGCGCTGGCC
>Ga0157367_1001470_pt1 | contig 10348 bp, 6 predicted proteins | sample AttbisABBM2_FD_113142 | JGI IMG/M metagenome (GOLD analysis project Ga0157367, IMG submission 113142) | Fungus gardens microbial communities from leaf cutter ant in Botucatu, State of São Paulo, Brazil - Atta bisphaerica ABBM2 | ecosystem: Host-associated > Fungi > Mycelium > Unclassified ...
GGATAGCCCTCATTTGGAGCTTTCCAGCGCAACTTAGTTTGTGAAAATTGGTCCACCGGTTGTGGAGATACAAGCTGAATGAAGTTTGTGACATGGTCAATTTTCAGAATAAGATTATTATAGTATAAACTACCAGTTTATATATTAAATATACTATCTAGAATAGTTATTTAGAAATGAAGATTGCTAAGTGAGTTATCTTGGTTTCTAATAATTCTCAGATATCAGGGATGGAAATCCATAGAATTGGCAAGGGTCCAGTGAGAATATCTAAGGTAAAATAGAGACAAATGATTTATACCAGAAAAGGTTAGAGAATACAAATGAGGAAGAAGCATTATTTATATAAGCTGGGACAGATATGATTAGAATGGGATGTAATAGTATTCTTTCTTTAGGGCTAAGTTCTTAAGACTCTTATTGAGTTACTTGGGTCTGTATATAATATGATGATCAAAAGAAAAAATTTGAATTAACCTTTTTTTCCTTCCAACCATAATATCTACTCACTTAGACTTAGAAAACAAGGAGTTGCACATCTAATAGAAAGAAATAGTGTATTGTCAAGTGAAAGGGGATGCTCATCTGAAAAAGAAAATATGAAAACATTAAGAGGCTTAGCCAACTAAAAAAATGTGATTGGCTACTAAGGCCAAGGTCAAGGAAGAGGAGAAGTGTCATAAGAAGAAGATGATGAAGTGTGTCTAACAGATGGAAGAAGCTATCAAGCTAGAGTGAGAGAAGCAGATACAGAAGAGAAAAGAGTTGTAGGCAGCATGCTTAAAACACATATAGAAGATAGTTTAGGTATAAAAAAAGATTGGGAAGGAGTTTGGAACATGGAAGAGAGAGTTGGAAGTCAAGAAAGCAAAGAGGAGAGTAACAGAGCAGACTAAGGGAGAAATAGTAAAGAAATTGAGGAAGGCAGTTTTAAAAGTATCTTCTAAGAAGTACTAAGTAGAAGAAGTAGAGATAGAAAAGAAAGGAAAAGTGAAGGAGTATAGAAATATGAATGTAGATAGCTGCCTACTTAATAAGAGGAAGCTGCTCTTATAAATAGTGTTTGAAGGCAGAGTAGGATTGAGGATTGCTTATCTCAGACTTTTAGATAAGTAGTCTTCTAATATTTACTTCCATTAATAATCTCCTAGCAAATCCTATTTTTGCTTAGACTTAAGCATAAATGTCAACTGCTACATATAGAAGATACTCTGGTCTCTTAGAAGACAAACAAGACAGCTTCTAAAATAGTGGAGAGTGATAGGATTGTAGCCCTGTTATCTAAGCTCCTAGTAGAGTTTTGGATGATATAAGAGAAGACTATCATCAAGGTAAGAACCCTTCAGGAGTCTATTGGAAAAATTTCAAGTGAGTTTACTGACACCATAGTCAAAAAGTAGAACAAGATTAAGGTTATTTGGCATTGGGAGTAGGATGCCCTTCAGAGCTGGAAGTTGATAACAAAGACTGTAGAAAAGAAAGTGGGAATATCAGAATAGGTAGAGGACAAGAGGGATGAGAAGAAATCTTGAAAGAGGTGAAATGAATAGCAAAAGAGGTAGGTTGGATAGAGGGGATGAAATAGAAGGATGAGGAGATAGAAGTTGATATATAAGAGGTCTATCTGTTTTTTCCTCTCTCCTACTAAAAGGTTTGTTTTTGTTTATCTTGAAATATATTCATGGCTTTGTATAGGTCTGTGACTATTATTAAGAATGCAAATAAGTAAGGAATATATAGATAGTACTAGTGAAGTATATAGAGAAAAGTCAAGAAGAATAAAGTAAAGAAAGGGTTTTCTCAGAATTGAGAGTATCTGCTGTTAGATTGTACATTCCAGATGAGAATACACTTGGCCAGGAAAGTGGAAAGAGAGCTTATGGAAGTCAGGTAACAATAATCCTCACTAAGAAAACAGGATAGAGACAAAATAGAGCTGGAAAGAATATAAGAGTCCCAGATGGAGTTTAAAACTCTAGATGGCAAATCTAAAACTTGCAGAATAGGAACCTGGAAGTTCTAAAATAGAAAAAAAATAGAAGAGTGTTAGAAGTCAATAAGCCAGTATTATTTAAGCAGAGAAGTCAGAAGTAGATAAACTTAATATTAATAATCAATAGATCATAATTGGACAAATCAGAGAATTTAAAGCAAGTAGCAAGAAAATTTTGGCTATTTTAATACTTTCATTAGGAATGGGGGATAAGTAGTAGCAATTCTGAGAGAAATTAGATAAGAGAGTACCATCATAGACAAGAAGTATAGGAGATTTACACTAAAAAAAGTGTGACTGTAGATGGAAATCTTGAAAATACTGTTAGATATAATTCACATTTCATTATCCAAGATCTAATAAAAGTCTTTCAGAAGTTCAAATAAATTATCAAAGTATTATCTATAGGTTAGGATAAATGTGATTAGATGTTAGATGTAGTTTACACCTTGTTACCTAAGATCTGGAAAGGACATCTCAGATGTTCAGAACTAAGCAATTTGTATTATCTGAGAATGTGGAAGTTGAAGTGGAACAATCTTCTGCTTCAGCTTATGTACTGTGCCTCTACAAGTTATATTATTGCTAACACTGGTGGAGAGATGCTAGTTTTAGTTGATTTTCAGGATAAGTACTATAGTATAAGCTACCAGATTTATATACTAGCTTAGGATAGCTATCTGAAATATAACTGCTAAGCAAGTTATCTTTATCTCTAGTGATCCTCAAATGTTAAAGAAGGAATATTTATAGAGTTGTCTTGTACTAGCAAAAACATTTGAGATAACATAGCTGGTTTTTATCTGCACTGGAAAGAGTCTGGGAGTATGGATAAAAACTGGTGGTTATCTATAGATGGAAATGGATGAGGTCAAAACATAAGATGTGACATAATAGATATATTCACTTATAGATACAATCCTATATTCTCATATTTTACTATTTGATCATTTCTTCTCTTTTACTCAAGTCTTTGCTTAAGTTGCAACCTGAGCCAAGCCTAGAATCATAATATTTAGTAAAGCATTATTAGGCTTATCTTGCAAAAGAAGAGTACATTTTGGTTAGACTACTAAAACATCATAATAGTTAAAGTGTTGAAGAAAAATCAAGACAACATTGTGGTTAAGCCACTAAATAGACAAGACAGACAGAACCAGACAAGAAGCTACTGATATTAAGACATATTAAGCAACATGTCAAGAGCATAGATACTAGCAGTACCAGTAGAAATTATACCAGAGACAATGACATCAAAGAGTATAGTTCTAAATCTAGGATGGTTTGATAAAGACTAAATTTGAAGATTAGTAAAGAGATATATAATTGTTTCTCAAGAATAACAGAGTTATACATACTTGCACTATGAAGTCCAAGAAAAAAATCCCAACAAATCCAGATAGAACCCTTATAACAAAACTAGTGGTCTCTCTAATTCTCTCCCTACAAAGAAGAATTATTTAATTCCTCAAAGTACAAGAGAAACTATACTTGATAATTTCATGTCTGTAAATTCTCTAGTAATGAACAACTTTTCAAATACTGTTAATAGTAGGGCATTATAACTTCCTACTTTCTCAACATCTCATTCTCTCCTTCAACCTCTTATAACTACACAACCTACAAGAGTAAACATATTTGCAGTAAGGCAGCTTACAAGCTCTAACATGCCTGAGCCTCAAGGTTATCTGGAAGCATCTATATTACCTTATTCTGATAATCAACCTGTGGACCTAAATCTCTGGAATAACATATTTCCCCCCATTTTGTTAATTGAGGTCAAAGAATTCCTCAGCAGTGATGTCTAAAACATTACATACTTACTTCACAGGATATAAACCTTCATTAAATAGTGTTTCTTAAGAAATAAATTAGCAAAGAATTTTCTAAAACTTGTAGAAATCAGCATCACATTGTGGTGATTAATCAATACTATTTACAAATCCAAGTAAAATAGACTTTCTGTGGATGAAAACAACAAGTCTTTTTAAAGACATATAGCAGATCATTTTGTTATAGTTAAATTTGCAACAGTTTCTGATTCTAATGCCCCTATTTCTCCTAATGACATCCTAATTGTTCCTTCTTAGCTAAACAAAGAGTTCTTAGCCAAGTCAAAACTATCTACTAGAATTAACAGAAAGAATTCATATACACAGGCTTCAAAATCAAATATGGAAGATATTATTTGAATCAAGGATGCTTTTCCAAGTCTTTCTCTCAAGAAAATCATTGAAGTTAATGATATCCTTAACAAATCAAAGCCAGTTAAATCTTAAATAAGAATGATTACTAAATAACCTTTAAAGAAGCAAATTATTGTTCCTATGAACATAACAAACACAAGCATTATCATCAACTATACCAATACTTTCATCAAAAAAATCAACAATTATCTTTGGAATTCTAACTCAAATACTATTACCAACTTTATCCAATTAGAAACTCATAGTGTCATAATCACTACCAAACAAGCCACCTCCTTTCAAGATATGAATATCATTAAGAACTGTATTAAGGAATCTAAGAACATTGACTCAGAACATATTGACAATCTATAACTTTCTAAATCAAAGTCATACTCAAAAATCTTAGGTCTTTCTTATTTGGCAGAAAACACTAATCAACTCATTACTTCTGAAATAGTCATAGAAGCCCTTTAACAGACACACATCTTTAATGATATTGTCCTCATATCAAAACTTCAAATTATTAAGGTATTATCTAACTCCAATTTGGTAGTGGTCTGGATCAATATATGGAATTTACAAAATGAGTCTGTTACCAAGTCTATCATCAATTGACATTCCAATATAAGAAGATAAATCACTACTATTTATGATACTAATATGAACTCCAGCATTTCACAGTGTAAGAACTATTGGAAATAGAGTTATTCAATATTCATGTACCATTCTCATATGTCCAGATGCACTAAATGCAATAGACCTTACAACACTGAGCATCATAGGGAGAAAGCATTGTACTGCAAAGAAAACACAAAACTAATCCTCCAAGACTTGCTATAAAGAAAGGTGAGCCTTACTCTCATGTCTTCAAGTATGTCAATTGTAAAGAAGACTATTAAGCAAACAGCAATGCATGTTCTTTTTGGAGAAACTGTTTTAACAAGGAGTAACATAGTAGAAAATAGTAGAAACTTTGCAAAAATAGAGTATGTTAAGTAATAATCCTGTGTTTTCAAAGTAGTAGTTTTCTTTTCTTTTTTCTTTTTCTTTTTCAATTTACATATTGTTTGCTTTTGAATGTATGTAGCTATAAAATAGTTACTACAGACTGCCCTTATGCTCAGTATTATAAATTGTTGATTTTTTTTAAAAAAAGAACAGAGTTATACAATAGATAACAAGATTATTATAATATCAGCTTAAATTAGAGGAGATATAGCTGGTATTTATACCTAGAAGAAGATCAACCAAATTGAAGACTACAACAACACTTAGGATTAGGATGATTTTATAGAGAAATTAAATAGATTTTAGTAACAAGAGCAAGATAGCAAACATAGAATGAAAGATCAAATTATTCAAACAAGAAAAGAAGCATATCACTGACTTCATAATAGAGTTTGAAGTATTAGCCATAAAGACTGAAACTGATAATATACATGCAATATTTCTGTTAAAGAATATTAAGAGTGACATTATCAAAACTATACTAAAATAACTACTCATAACAGTACCAACATTACTTAAAGAATGGAATACAGCAATTATATCAATTAGATAAGGATATAAAAGGTAAACAAGACTATATATCATAGACCAACTCCCAAGACTTCTGTTTTCTGACTTTCAAATAAAACTCTAACATACCTAGATATACTTCTACTTATTAATATCATAAAAACTATCTCTATAACATCTTTTTAGTTATCTCCTATACTACTACTATCTTAGTCACATTTCTGACTACAAATTTAGTATATAAGACTAAGTAGATACTCTGTAGTTTCTAGTCTGGAAATCAACTAAGAACTACCTCTTACTGTCTCTGACTAGGAATTCTCTTCTTGCTATTTCCTAATCTTTCCAAAATTATGACTATGTGATAATTAGTGGACATAATACATAAGCTGAGGCCAAAATTGTTATTCAAGGCTAATATCACATCATCTATCTATAAATAAGCTTTTAAGCTTGATCCATAACTCAGATACTTATCCAACCTCATGGACTTCCATATCTGTTTTCTAGATAAATTCTGTTGTGACAACTACTAATCAAAATGGTTAATAGCTTACTAAGTAGTCTTATAAGGAATCTTGTGGGGATCACAAGAAAACTCAACAAAGAGTCTCTGATAAATTACTATCCTATTTATACTATAGATATATAGTATGTGCTAATAATAAATAGCCCTACCCTAATGTCTATACATTAGCTATGAGTGTACTATATATATATTATAAAATGAACATACCATAGATATACATCTTGATATTATTCTTCCAGTTTCTTTTCCTATGTTCTAGGCTTATGACATTATGTCATGTGACTGTAGTCACATATCTCTTTATCATCCAAGAAAAAGAAAAATCAAATCAAAGAGAATAGATAAAAAGAAAAGAAAATCAAAATAAAATATAAGGGTTCAAACATACCATGACAAATTCCTATACTTGATCTGACCATTTCTATTGCAACTAATCCCATATAACCACTCAAAGCAAGCTTTACCCTACCTTCTATCCACCAACTTGATACTATAGAACTGAATTAGAAATCACTTATAAAGGAAGAAGATTGTCTATGAACATTGGAAAAGACAAAGACAACCATAACAAAGATAGAAAGCCTAGATGCTTCAATTAAAATATTTACAAACATATAGTAAAAAACTATAAGAAACTAAAGAAGGAAAGAGAGACTAGAAAATATTACAAATACAACAAAGTGGAACATCTTACAAAGAACTACAGGTCAGAACAGAAGATAAAGAATAGTAGTATGCAAAAAGAATCAGAGAATAAGAACAAAGAGAATAATGGCAAAGAAGTGGGTTTTGTTAAAGATTTAGAGTAGATATAGTACAACAAACCTTTGTACATAGTAATTCTCTGAAAAATTGATATGTTATTCTTCAACAAAGAAATAACAAAGAAAGAAAACTTAATGTATACACAAATGTGAAAATAGAAAATAGAAAAGAACTATAGCTCAAGACACTGGTTGACTTAGAATATATCTATTATTTGGACTATTTAATCCTTTTAATGTAGATAGAACCAGAAGTGGAAATAACAGAGTAACTCAGTTCATATTATTGGAACTAGAAATTAATAGATATACAGAAAACATTGAGATGGTAGTAACAGATTTAAATAGCATGAACATGTTCATAGAACACAACTGGTTGGTCAAATATAGCCCAGAAGTTAATCAGAATAAAGGAACAATACAGTTTACAAGATGTCTGTTATGGTAACCACTAGACACAAAGTCCAATAGCATCACTACAAGTAAATCTCACAGGAGGGATATCTAGTGGAGAACACAAGTTGTGTATTCACAAGAGAACTCAATAGAGAACCACAACAGTATTCTACCTACTATTTATATAAAGTCCCATGGTCCGTGCTATGACTGTGTATCATCCTACCCTAATGTCTATGCCTTGTCCTCATGTCCATTACTCATCCACCATATGTCTTCCTCAAGGCCACCATGCCATATTCATGTGCCCTGACATCATACTTTTTAATCTCTGTCATACATGTGTATACCATATGTATACCATAAGGAACCTATGTCTCTTGACATCACTTTATCTCTAGACTCTTCCTAATCCTTCTAGACCTTAAGTCTTCCTAGACCGCTCTAGACTCCTCTAGGCCTATAACATCATGTCATGTGACTTTCCAGTCATGTGCCTTCTCTCTCTCTCATCTTCGACTAATAATATAACTACTACTATATCTTATCTCTGTTCTAACTCTAACCTTAAAGTCTGTCCACACTTTCATCTTATAACAATGTTCAAAGGAATGCAAAATATGGCACTAGGATATTTTGTTCAAATATAAGACCAGAAGAATTACACCAATGGAAGAAATAGATAAAGAACACTAGAAAATAGAAAAGAAACCACATTCAATAAACCTAGAAAATCTATCAGAGTACATTCCACATTTTACTCATTTATTCAACAAAAAAAAATTTGAGAACTTACTAGAGAATATATCCAAAGAGCTAAATGCTAAGGCCTATGTAATAATAGTCAAGAAAGAAGAAGCTTTAAACTAATGGTTAGATGAACAACTCAAGGCAGGATTGGTTATGGAATTAAGTTCAAGATATGTGGCACTATACTTCTATATTCCAAAGATAGACAGATCTCTGCAATTAGTACAAGACTACAGGAAATTGAACTAGCACACAGTAAAAGACAAGATACTATTACTACTAATTGGAGAAGTAATTAACAAACTTAAAGATGCAAGATACTTCAACAAACTGGATCTTACCCAGAGATACAACAATATATGTATCAAAGAAGGTAATAAATGGAAAGCAGCATTCTTAACAAACAAAGGACTATTCAAAAAGTTATGTATTTCAGACTATGCAACTTACCAGGAATATTCTAGAGAATACTAAAACCAAGAAAGAATTAGAGAAAAGGACAGTATGATTCTTAAAGGTGGTAGAGAAGCATAATATCTGTTTCAAATGGTCAAAGTGTGATTTTGATGCCAAAGGAATACCTATCCTGGGAGTAGTAGTTGGACAAGGTAAAGTACAAATGGAAGACAAAAAAGTCAAGATAGTTAAGAAATGAAAAATACTCACCAAGATAAAAGAAGTAGAAAGCTTCTTAGAGTTTTAAAATTTCTATAGATGCTTTATCAAGAACTTTGGTTATATAATAAAACCTCTCAATAAACTCAAAGGCAAGAAGGAATAGAAATAGGAAGAATAACACCAAAAAACATTTAAGGAATTAAAGAATAAGATTACCAGTCAACCAGTACTTTCTCTTTCTAGAAAAGAAGAAAAAGTCAGAGTATAAACCAATGCTTCAGGACATGCTATAGGAGAAGTCTTATTCTAGGATCAAGAAGGAAAATAGAAACCAATCATATTTTTATCAAGAACAATGCAAGCAGCTAAAAAAAATTACAAAATATACAACAAGAAACTACTGGCTATAGTAGAAGCTCTAACAAAATGAAAACAATACAAATGCTATAGAAAAGCTTGAAGCTAGACTGACCATGAAAATCTCAAGTATTTCAGGGAACTATATAAACTTAATAGACAACAAGCAAGATGGTATCTCAAGTTGCAAGACTACAATTTTATACTGTGACATATTCTATGGAAAATGAGCACCAGAGCAGATATACTGTCTAGAAAATATTAAGTGGGCATCAAGAACAAAAAATATATCAAGATGTTTAAAGATAAACTCTGAAAAAGAAAACAAGTCATAGAAGCAGAAATAACAATATTTAGGAGAAATCAGATAATAGAAGAAACCATATTAGAAGAAATCTAAAAGAATAATACTAGAGAACAAGAAGTGCAAAAGAAACTAGAGAAAGATAACAGTCAAGCATGAGAAAATAACAGAATGGTATATATGGAAAGAAAAATCTATATTCCTAACAATCAGAAAATTTGAGAACAAATTCTACAAGAAAATCATGATCTAGCAGACATATAACATTCAAGATAACAAAGGGTGCTTGGCTTAATCAAGAGAAATTATTTGTGACCAGAAATATGAAACAATATCAAGTATATTCAAGAATGCTAAAAATGCCAATAGAACAAAGTACAATATATGAAGAAAACAAGAGAACTTCACCCATTGGAAATGCTTTAAGGACCATGGCAGGAAATTTGACATTGTAGGACTACTGCCAAAATCAAATAACAAGGATGTAATAGTGGTTATAGTAGATTGATTTACAAAGATTATTAGACTTAAGACAACTACAATAGTAGTATTACTAGGGAAAATAGCCCAAATCTACTGAGATAATATATAGGCAATACATGGAATTCCAAAGAGGATTCTCAGTAACAGAAGACCCCAATTTGCTTCATGATTTATAAAAGACTTATATAAGACACTAGAAATAAAAAGAACATTATCAATAGCATACTACCTCAAATAGATAGTCAAACAAAAAAAATCAACCAGAAGGTTAAAGAATTCTTATGGTATTATATTAATTATCAACAAGATAATTGAATTGAATGGTTATCAGTAACAGAATTCAAGTATAATGTCAAGTAAGGAACATATCTAGAAAAGAAAATTATCTGCAGAATGATTACAGAAGACATTGAAAGAAGTATGGGAAGATTATACATTGTCAAGACC
>Ga0157367_1001471_pt1 | contig 10347 bp, 15 predicted proteins | sample AttbisABBM2_FD_113142 | JGI IMG/M metagenome (GOLD analysis project Ga0157367, IMG submission 113142) | Fungus gardens microbial communities from leaf cutter ant in Botucatu, State of São Paulo, Brazil - Atta bisphaerica ABBM2 | ecosystem: Host-associated > Fungi > Mycelium > Unclassified ...
ATAGTATACAAGACATAGTAAATAAGTATAATCATAAAACAACCCCAACACATGTCCAAAGCATGTAAGATATGAGACGAACATCTATAGAATATGAGGTATTATTGATTGTAACAAGAACTCTTTATTGGGTTTCTCTTGGATAACTAACAAGTGTGTCCAAAGCCAAGTGGTTGCCACAACAAAGAGACCCACACATTGTAACCAGCTAATATCAATGCCTTGCAGGTTCATACCTATCCAGCCACTGCAGCTCCTGTAGGAGAAGAATGTCAGTATCATGTAGACGTTGACTGAGAAGTTAGTAGTAGATTGTATGTTGTAGTTGTAGGAGGTCTTAGTTAGGACACGCAATCGTTGGATGAGTACGTCAGTAATGTTGGATGGCTCGTTGGTTTGTTTCTAGGTTCGCGTTTGTGCCACCTGAGATTCTTGCTTCCTGGAGAACGAATGTCTATCGATGGAACGGGTAGTCTTGCTCTCTCTCATCTGAGGTTTTTTCGGTTTTTCTACTCCTGTGTATGCTTGCGTGCATCTCCCAGTTCTCTGGGACGTGTTGGGCACTTGAGATGCTGTGATTACTCGTGAGGTGGGCAGACCAACCATCCCCTCATAGGGACCAGGCTGCTAAATTTCTGTCAACTACCAAAACTACCGATGAGAAGTCCTGGGGACCTAGCTCAGCGGGAAGACGATGCTGGTTTTGGCAAATTCGAGGTTGCTCTGAGCGGATCTGGTACAGGGAGGACATACTTTTCAACACATGCTGGAGGCCCTGCCGAGTAACGATCGACCTGGTGTATACTGTGAGCTGCACCCGATAGCTGTAACCTTGATTGATGTTGTCTACAAGGTAATGTTGATGTTGATGTCACTGACAACGAGGGTGTTTATTGACGCCGACCGAGGCGTTGTTCATATGCAATGCCAATTCTACACTCTTGGGCCCACTTCCGTACCATCGGATTTAGCGAATCTCTCGACCAAAGTTTCTGGATACCCCGCCCAACTTGGTCCGAGAAAGACATACCCAACCTTGCAGGAAAAGTTGTTCTAGTTACTGGAGGAAACTGTGGGATTGGGAAGGAAACGGCCAAGGTGCGTGTTTGAAACTTGTAAAGGGGCCGAGCCTCGTTCTACGTGTTCGCTAGGCTTTGCTCGTGCACAATGCCAAGGTCTACCTCGCTTGTCGAAATGCAGAGAAGGCAGCGGTTGCAATTGCGGAACTGGAAAGGGAGACCGGAAAGACAGCAATATTCCTCCCTCTGGACTTGTGTAGTCTGAAAAGCCTCAAGAAAAGCGTAGAGGAGTTTTCGAGGTAGTTGATGACATATACTCAGCGGCGGAGTATGCCTAACCGATCCCTACCTTGCCAGCAAAGAGAAAGAGTTGCACCTCTTAATCAATAATGCGTGCGCCTGCATTCTCAACCATATCTTGATATTAATGCCTCATTAATTAGCGGTGTCATGGTTCCTCCTCACACTTCATTGGCCGAGGGGTATGACCTCCAATTCCATACGAACGTAATGGGCAAGCCATTTACCATCTAGTCATTGGAGAATTCCAAATTGAGCAGCTCTGTAGGCCATTGGTACCTGACGAAGCTGCTCCTGCCAGTTCTCCTAGAAGCAGCCAGTCACTCACCTCCCAAGAGTGTACGAGTGGTGCACCTCTCTTCCGTTGTGAGCTACCTTGCCTGCGAGGGCGGGTTAATTTTCGGTAGCTTCAAGGATGGACCTGAACGCAACAAACTATCGGAATATGAGCTCTACATACAAAGCAAATTTGTCTGTTCAACCTCTGCTTCGCAAATTGTCCAGACTTATCATGTGAATAACAGGGCAATATTGTCGTGTCGAATGAGTTCCATAGGCGATATGCCGAGCGGGGTTTGGTATCAATTTCCGTTAACCCAGGTCAATGACTATGTTTGCGGATGAGTTACACCACTGAATCCGTTCCAGGCAACATCAATTCAGAGCTTCATCGCCATATCGATGAGAGCACAATACTAGGATTCCTGAGGGTCAGATTCTCTTTCATACCCCGGTCTTCAAGTGTCTGACCGCCCTTCACCAGAAACTCATAGGCCCCGTTGTCCTATACCCGCCCAAGTTAGGTGCCCTCACACAATTGTACGCCGCTACCGCAGAAGAGGCAGGCAACTACGGCGGCAAGGTAGGTTCATTATTTTGCACTACTGCCATATCTTATTATATTTTTAGTTCTTGATTCCTTGGGCACGAGTGGGAAAGCCTCGCCCGGAGTCAGATGACATTCGACTTGGAAATGACTTGTGGACATGGCTAGAGGAGCAGGTTGAGGATATCTGAACTACGCTAAGCTATTTGGCAATGACCACCGCCGACTGCACCATGTATTGTGTATTGTCAGTCAGTGTTAGTCACGTGTAACCACCTCGTTCCGACTTCAATTCAGTCCATGACTAGCACCAAGAAAGCTGATCCTTCTTCCCTCTTTTCTGATTCTATCTCCGCTTTCACCAAGTCTGCAACCAAAGCTGTATGTTTTTTGTCCTGCCCGCTCGACCGGTTACTGAGCTCTATCCAGTTTGATGTGTTCCAGAACCAAGCCCATGGTGACATTGCACGCGCCGAAACCGATGCACGACAAGCTCGAAATCAACGAGATGAAGCATTGAAGGCATTGCAGGAGTCAACAAATGAATCACAACGACTCAAAGATCATATTCTGGAACTCAAGGCTCAGGTACGTGTTTGGTTACATTACAGCGAAGCCCTTGTACTTCGGCGACGTTTCCTGATGATGAAACGGAGCTGACAGTAAAATGGCATTTGATCTCTGCTCCGCTGACAATAACTTATATGGTACTTCTATCCAGATAAGCCACCATATCGAGAACTATGCTTTACTGCAACGCGAAACCAATCAATGGAAAGATCAAGCGAAGAATTGGCAGGAGCATTTCCTGCGTGTTGAGCAGGAACGATGTTCGTTAGTTTCACAGATGGATGAACTAGGCACAGAACGACTGATAGTTTGTCAAATACACCTTCTACACCGTTCGGCCAATTGACCTTGGAATGGCAGGTCCCACTCATAAATTCAAAATCCACCACATTATTAACGACACACTCCGATGCATCTCAACCACCGACATATCATTCAACCGTACCTGGTTCCTCCACCCAGGACCCCAATCTCGCTCGAAGCCCTACTCCATCACAGAATTCTCGTTCGACTGGCAAGCCAGTCAAGCGCAAGGTACCAATCCAAAGCGAACTACCTTCCTACACTGAAGTAACTCAAAAAACCACAAAAGCCTCAACTTCAGCTACGAATCCTACGAACCGTTCCCCCGTCCGCGTGACCGCTAAATCAACGGCAACTTCTCGCAAAAAGAAAATTGTTTCACCTCCTGATATGTCTGCTGCCTCTCCTAATACCAATACATCAAAAGAACCCCGACAAATTTTCATTCGGAGAGTACGTGCTGTTGTGAAGGTGAAACAAGAAGAAGAATCAAACGAGGACTGCAGTGAACCTCTACCGTCCGAATTACCAGAAGAACCTGTTTTAACCTCCCAACGGCCTCGTAAAACTAGACGTGCTCGCCAGACCATAGACGACGATAATTATGTACCTGACAATTCTGACAAAGATGATGAGGATGATGAACTCATGATTGGCGCTGGTGTAGGCTTGTCTTTTTCCCAGACTGAGTGGTTACTCTAATATGTGGAATGTTGTTTTCTCTAGGATGACCTGAGTTTCGATATTGATTCGCCCTCCAGTACGCGGCCACCAGACAAAAAACGAAAACTGGACACATCAACAAATTCCAAACCTAGAGTCAAAAGATGAAGTTCTGAGCGTTCATCTTTTCCAGTGCAAATCGTCATCTGTAGTCTCTACTTTAGTTACCGCACGAATCCCAGTAATCGTTAGAAATAGCCGTTTGCAAGAGATATTAAATAATGTTACATCAGTTTTGAAGAACTGCCAAATCCACCGGTGCCAGACTTTTTCAAAGCGCGGGAAGTGGCAAACAGTACACTATCAAGGAGAGAGGCGACAGTCAGAACCCCTCCAACAATTGCACACGTTCTACGAAAGATGGCGTTGGCATATATATATTGGCAACAGAGCGGGGAGGACATACGATGTGATAAAATGCGCAAAAGATTGTCTCGTATCAGAGTGTACAACAAGAATGGGCGAGATTTCATAATTGAAGAAGGCACCGGGAAGGCCTTGTGTGCCATGATGGACGTGAATACCCCCCGGGGTTTCTCCAGAACTACCCTCCATAAGATCACGCTCAAAGTGAGTAACACTATACTGATGAGTATTGACCTAAATGGTCCTCAGTCAACTCGTAATGCATATAACTCCACATGCCAAAAGGACATACAGTTTTTCCATCCATAGTCCGAAATTGCGTTGATACGACCTTAAGGAAGTATTGGAACATGTATTGTGCCTTGGAGGTACGATAGTGGGCACCATCAAGCGGATTAACAGCAAGACCTAGACGATTTTTCATTTCACGCCCTGCCGCAGCTTTCCAGTAATCATATTCGTCGTCTCCTAACCGTAATCAATCCATTTTCAGATCGTATCCCGACGAAGGTGAACAATCAACCTCACCTTCAAATCCAAAGTGGTGGATGATATGAGAAAAGTCGTGTTTGTTGCCATCGTCCCGGAGGTAAGGCACTAGCTCATAAAGGTTGCGGGAATTTGATTGGAAAGAACGTCCAGGAGAAAGATGTATATTTCCGATAACTTTGTTCACGCGAATGCGACCTGTAACACTGCATCCCTCATCAGCCTGTTCTTGAAGCTTTTCTGCCCAACCTTCGTTTTTACACTGAGCCAAGAAGGCCATGATGTCAGATTTCATTCAGGTTGGACATGACAGGAGAAATTTACGGACCTGTTCGATGGCATCCGGATTTGAGAAGCTCCAGCCACGATTGACATAAGCCATCCGAACATCCTCACAAGTATTACAACAACCACCTTCAGGCTCAAGACCACCATAACAAGAACCACAGTAACCCTTCTGCTTAACTTGATTTATCTTGTCCAGGTCATTCTGCAATTGAGCACTGTATGAATTTGGCACCATGCTACCGTCCTTGTCCAAACGAATCTTCAGAATGTTGTGCGTGATGTCACGCTGAATTTCGCCACTGATATCCATCACGTCTAGACTAAGCACTACAATTGGTGAGTTTAAGTGGGCTGAAACACAAATAAATTCTACGTACAAAAGCATGGAACACGAGGAAAGGTGACATTGAGGTTGACAGTGAGCTTTTCGCCTCTACTCTTATCAACCACAATCGAGGTTTCCGTATAAACTTTTCGATAGTCCAAAAACTCGAGTGAAGTGAACGTGAGGATAATTGCAGCGGCGATGAGCGTCACTAAAGATGGGGTATTGCATGAACAAATCCACTCGATGAGAGTACATGAGACTGACGAAATGCCCCAGTACGAGTCTTGACTTTCACATCTTCTGTTGTCTGCCGTTCGTAATTGTTAATGTTGATTCATCGCAAGTCTAATTTAGCAAACCTTTCCAAAGGCATCCATGCCCTTAAGACTACTGAAGATACCTTTCGCCATCGTGACCAGTTTCCTTCCCGGAAACGTCTACCCAGGAATTCCGAGTTAATCAGAAGAGAATATAAGAGGTAGAAGTGGAAAGAATTGTACTCGTAAACAACCATTGAGTTCACGTGATCAAAATCGACGTGTCCACTCAAAGGTGTGATGTGGCGAACCAGAATAACTAAGACATTTAGCATTGTCCTCGAATAATTGTCTCAGACATTGTACATAGTTATAAATGAGCCTATATGTTCACAGGAATATGTGTCCAGCAGCGCAGCGCTGTCGCTACTGTGCAATACGGTCAACCCCTTGTTTTACCTTACCAATGAGATTCATAACACCATCACGAAGCCCGTCAGCCTGCACCCCGACTGCATCACTGCTGGTACGGTAGACACCGCTACCTGCGGCTCCTCCAAGACTGACGTTGACACCACCAAGATTCAGATTCAATATGGGAGCATTCGATGCTGATTCGGGTGGTGGATCGTAAATGGTTGACGGGAAGTTCTCTGCCGCCGATCGAAGCATTTGCAAGTAACTAAAGAAGGGCTCGTTGAGGGGAATCATATACAACCTTCCCTGAGCTACTCGCCTTGATGAATTGTGGACACATGTCCCGCCAAGGAGCATATGGACGCCAGCTCCAGGTGGGAGAGCTCCATTTGAGGCAGTTGCGGGATCCTGATTATACAATGAAATAGTTCTCGCCTCCTCATAGGTGGCACCACCAATCATGAAGATAATAACATCTTGAGGGCTCAAGAAGAACATCAGAACAGAACTCGAGGACCTTTTTGGTTTCAAACTTACCGTTGCAGTCCTTGATTCGGGCCAGCGGCCTCGAGGAAAGGATAACTTGTCTCTTTAAGCCTTCCCCTGAACAGATTTTCCACGGTCTGTGTAAGATGGGGAGTGTGCTGCGTATATACGTTCTCGACACCCTGACATTGAAGATAAGTATAAACCTGGAATGACAGAAATCCAAGACAGAGATCTGTACCTTGAGTCCTTTCAGTGCAGAGCGGCCCATTGCATACAAAGATTCCGTTGAGAAAAGGTCATCCTGTCGCTGGTCTGCTCCTGCGACGTTGAGTGCCACGTACACAAGCTGAAAAAAAGTTAGACTGTGGCTAAGGGTTCAAAAAGATATCAATTACCCTCGCTTCTTCGCGGGGCACACCATTTGAAAGTAAGAGGTTGATGAGATTCGCGATATTCGATTGCTGAGATTTCTGGTAACGAAGAGCGTAAAGTATCGCAATCTTCAGTTTGTTCCACGGCGGTACTGCAGGATCCGTCACGATGGACTGTACAACCTGAGTTGGGAAGGACCTTAAGAGCTCTGGCCATTATATTGCCAAAAGACAGACCTTGAAATCAGCGCCCGAGCTCGTCGCAAGGCCCTGTTCTATCTCTCCTACATCGAGCAGCTTATCCCGCCCCACCAAACGACTAAGTTCACCAACGAGTGCAACATGTTTGCTCACATTTCCTCCAAGCTTCCTGAACTCAGGATACTCCTCAACGAAGCGTTTCATATCCGCGATAGACTGTATGTTGGCCGGTGCTGATGCCAGGGATCTGGATTGATAGTTCTGAACGTAATCCTTCAGTGCTGTTCCAAGGTCACCGAATGTAGATAGATAATGTGTTTGGAAAAATGGATCAGTTGAGGTCGTCAATGTAATTTCCTAGAGTAAGGTGAGCCACGCAGTGCGGACCAGAGGAGGAGCGTACTGAAAGCTCTGGCAGAATATCAGGGACCATTCGCAGATCGACTCGACCATTCTGTATTCCCAAAAGTTCGTGCACCATAGCTTGATATGTCCATTGTGTAAGAAGAGGTGTAACTGGATCATTTCTACGATCGAGAATTAATAAAAGAGGGGGGACTTGAGTCAATCTGAAATCGAAAAGTGAAGATTCGGTTTGAATACGGCGCTACATCCCATTGATTAGCGGAGAGACCGTTGAGATACAATGCAAATGTACTTGTATCTCTGTTCCCAGCGTCTTGGCCATCGCACTCATTCTCTCATACCGGATTACTGGCTTCTTCCTTAGACTCAACAAGACGGCGATGATTCCCCGGACATGACTCTCAAGTGCATCTGCATTCCAGAAATTCGGACTCTTTCCGTAAAGTGGTCGGAGCATCGTGGGCACATGATTCAGGGAGAACAAGCAAGGAAGCAACGGCGTATAATCTGCGAAATATTCCTGATATTAGGTTCAGATGCATGATAGCCAAAGTGTATTCTTGTGGCGCACCTGGACCTCTCGGACTACCTCATACTCGTCGACTTCAGCTAGTCTCTCTATCTCTGCCTTTGTCAAGATATTGCTAAAATCTGAATAGCGATAGTCAGCGGCCAGTCACAACTTGGGCATCATTCAAGCCGATTCACCAACTGACACAAGTAATATTCTCCGTATTTAGGCTCTCGAAGCTCAGCTTCCAGCGCTCCCATGCTTGAATCGTTGCTTTGGAGGAAACAGACACATTTCATGTGAGGCATGCGATCTCGTTTCTTGTTGTCTATTCGATCAGTCAAGTACACTTGGTATGAAAGTAAGGTGGACTGTGTCGAGGCAAGCGAGACTATAGGCGTCTAGCAGAGAAGCTAAACTGGGTAATGGGTCGTGCTATGGCTGAGGCATACCGTATGCGAGTCCAACAACAGGACCTTCATAGCCGAGGGTGTTGACACCAACTTATTGACATAAGTCTCGACAGCCTTCAAGATATCCATGTCTGCGCCACACAGTGAGGACTATGTATACGATATGCAGTCAATTATGCCCAAAGCAGTTGGTAAGGCGTTCTCCAGAGGCAAAAGAGAAATAGTTTCACGTCATCGTGGCATTATGTAATCTATTTATCTAACCAAAAAAAGACATCACATTTCACGTTCACCCTCCCAGTTCGTCACTACTACTTGGACAGTTATTCCCTTCCCGTAAAATCAAGGACTATACTCTCTGCAATATTTAACCACTACCTTGGTGCTCTCACTTTCAATTCAACAACTCTATGAGCTCATTCTTCGGTCAAGAGCTCCGTCGTGGCTTAATAGAACAAGGACCCGTGATCTCTGGCTTTGAACTCATCGATGCTGGACCTTTACAAGCAGTGGCTCGAGTAAAAATATTGGAGGGACATGTTCTCGAAGTATCGCTTACACAACAGGGGTATAAGGTAGAGCCTCTGGTCCCTTCCAACGCTTTCCTATTAACAAACAACTCTTTCTGGAAGGTAGAGTGCAAGCCTAACGAGGATATAACACAGACATTCGAGACAATTGAAGACCTACTCCGTAATGTTAGTCCTCTTTACGTGCAACGACATAGTGAAATGTTCTTTGAGGCACTCAAGCAGCTATCTTAAAGTAAAGATCCTTTACAATATGCTGTGAGTATCAAATCATTGTCTTTTGGTTTCACGATTTATATCAGCTAGACTACCCTGACGGATAATTTTGTACTTACACTAATGCCTAGAAGTTCGACTACAACATCAACACGGAGCGTTCAACTGGAATAGCCCATTGCGCTTTCGGCTCCATAACATTTCTTCATATTCCTTTCGAGTGAACACGGGTCCACCCTCCCTGACTCGTTTTATAACTGCTCTCATCCACATTCGGTCTTCCTGATTTCTGAGGCAATTTGCCCACCACCTATCCATGCTGTTCCGAAGGCCACTAGTTGTCAGGTTATTGAATTCACTCTGTTCATTGAGCACATGCAGTAAGAACCCCGCATTGAGATGCTCAAGACCCAGCTCCGAAAGACATTTGAGGATCCGTGAGATACGAAGATAGTTATGAGAGGAGGCTAACGTGCCCGGCAGGTTTTCATCCAACGTGTATGAAGCATGAGATTACACTCACTGACGAGGTTTTTGTAACGTGCTTCAAAGTCCCGTGGGGAGAGAACTCGATCGAGAAGTCCTGTTTCCGGGGACAGCAACCGCATACCATAGAAATCAAGCATCAACTCATACGACCTGATTACTCGCCTCATGATTTCCGTATCCACTCTCATGCATTCAATTTCATGTGGCTGAAGAGGCTGAGATTCCATATTCATCCCAACTTCGCGGATTGGGAATCTGTGAATCATCGACATCAGCTTCTCATTTGATGCTCAGGGGCAATACAAACAGCCATTGAATGAACCCATGTTTGTACTCCAATTTTCCGTAATCCCCCATCCATCTGTATATCTATATCATCAAAAATGAACCTGGAACGTGATCTCGTGCCTACTGTTTATGTATCTCGTCGATGAGGTGGTTATCTGGCCTGCAGCGCAGCGTATTCGAATAAAATGCCAGGTTCTCGGAGGCGTTGGTATCCTCATCTATGGCAGGGTAATTGTCAATGAACTCTTGAACATCTTGTGGGATGGATATGACAGCAGATCTTGCCCTATTGTTGCCGGAGGCGGTGGCTTTGGGGAGATGGGAAAGCCAGCGGGCTATACTCATCCTGCCAACCCAGACCTAATGGTATACGTGATCACAAGCAATCAGAGTCAATCACCATGCTGTAGCTCGGCATTTTCCACTGGACACTCGTGCATTATGATTGCATTATGATTATGATGGTTGTCTCGCTGTCTCTTTTCATACGAATGCGTAACGATGACTAGTTCAACGCCATAGTTGCGCGTGCTCAAATGCTATTGACTATCATTTAGAAGTGCGTCACATGAAAGTTCAGCCGATTG
>Ga0157367_1001476_pt1 | contig 10337 bp, 7 predicted proteins | sample AttbisABBM2_FD_113142 | JGI IMG/M metagenome (GOLD analysis project Ga0157367, IMG submission 113142) | Fungus gardens microbial communities from leaf cutter ant in Botucatu, State of São Paulo, Brazil - Atta bisphaerica ABBM2 | ecosystem: Host-associated > Fungi > Mycelium > Unclassified ...
ACGGCGCGAGCGGCCGGCGGCCCCTGCCGCCGCGTCGCCGTGCGCACCGCCCGGGCGACGCCGTGCACCGCCGCGCGCCGGACCTGCGGCGCGCTGCGCGCCAGCGCCGGCACCGCGCGCCGCACCAGCATGCCGGCGAGCACCGGCGCCGCCGCGTCGATGCCATCCTCGTCGAGGCCGTCGACCATCTCGTCGAACACCTCGAACTCGTCGGCGCCGTCGGCCAGCAGGCGGCCGGCAACGTTGGCGATCCGGCCGATCAACTGCGCCTGCGGCAGCGGGATCATGTTCGCGACCGGCGCGATCGCACGCGCGGCCGTGCCGATGCCGCGCCCGACGGTGCGCGCGACGCGCGCGAGCCGCCGGAAGAACTCGTCGCCGTCGGCCGCGTCGAGCGCATCGGCGACGGCGTCCTCCATCGCGTCGAACTCGTCGGCGCCGTCCCACTCGTCGGCCGCGTCGAACTCGTCGCCTTCGTCGGCCTCGTCCGCGAATTCGAATCCGTCGCCTTCATCGTATTCGTCGAACCCGGCGCCGCCGCCACCCGCGAGACCGGCGACCACGTTGCCGATGCCGCCGAGCACCCGGCCAAGGAACTCGTCATCGCCCTCGTCGCCGTAGTCGCCTTCGTCGAAGCCGTCTTCGTCGAACTCGTCGTAGGCTTGCGTCGAAGCGCCGGCCGGACCTTCCGCGGCTTCGTACATGAGGTCGTCCATCACATCCGTTTCGAATCGGTCCATGGTGTGCTCCTTTCAGCGCCAAGAGTCAGTGGGAGGTGATCGTCAGCGTGACCGGGCCGCCGAGATGAAACGTGCGGCTCCGGCCGACGCGGGCGCTCCGCGTGCCGCGCCCGATATCCGTGGGGCGCGCGAGCGGTCTCGGGGCGCGCGGCGGAACCGCGCGACGGATCAGGCGCGGATTCTGCGCAAGCCGCCGGGCGGCCTGCGGCAGCCCGCGGCGCACCAGCCGCACGGCCTGCGGGGCCGGCAACTGACGTTGCGCGATGGCCGCGGCGGAATGCGCGAGACGCGGCAACGCACGCATCGCGTGCGGCGCGCGCGATCGCGCCAGTTCGCGCGCCGCCGATGCGACACCCCGCACCAGCGCGCGGCGCGCGGCCGCCGACAGCTGCGCGGCATTGCGAAAGCCGAGCCCGCGCGCGGCCGCGCGAGCCGCGAGGCCGATGATCGGCGGCAAGGCTTCGTCGACGCCGTCTTCGAGATAGAGATTCGCGAGCGCATCGAACGCGTCGTCCGCGCCGTCGCCGCGGCTCAGCAACTGGCTGATCTGCCCGAACAGGCCCTGCGCGCCGCCCGCCATCTGGCCGAACGAGCCGGCCGCTTGCCGGGTCTGCCGTGCGGCGCGGCCGACGCGTTGCGCGACCTGCCCGACCCGGCCGAGCGTGTCGGCCGCGCCCGGCGCGCCGGCGACCCGCGCCAGGCGCGCAAGGGCCTCGGCCGCCGGCGAAACGGCGTTCGCAACGTTGCTGATCCGGCCCGCGACGGCGCCCGTGCGCCGCGCGATCGCGCCGGCCTGCCCTGCCGCACCGGCGGCCCGGCCCATTCCGCGGCCGATCACGCCTGCCGCGCGACCGATGCCGCCCAGCAATCGTCCGACGAATTCATCGTCGTCTGCCGCGTCGAGGCCATCGGCCAGCTCTTCTTCGAATGCGTTCCAGAGCGCCATGTCGTCGACGTCGTCACCTTCGTCGAACGATGCCGCATCCGCGTCGTCCTCCAGCGCGTCGACGGCGAAGTCGTCGCCTTCGTCGAACTGCTCGTCGCCGAACGCATCGTCGGCGCTCTGTTCGTCGAAGTGCTCGAACGCGCCCGTCTCGTCGCTCAGGTCGGCTTCGTCCGCCACGTCGCCATCGAATGGTTCGTTCATTGCCTTTCTCCGCGATCGATCCGCAACAGCAGGAATGCCGGCATGCGCCGCCGGCGACACACGGCCGACCGACAACGTTGACCCAACTCTAGTGGAACGGCCTCGTCTGCAAATCGCCCGATCGGGCCGATTCGATCGCGCTCGCCGCGTCGTGCTGCCCCGGGCGAACGCGCGTATTAAGGCGACAGCGAACAAGCGCGTGCGAACGCTCGCCATTCATCGGCTTAACCCATATGGGGTAGCGCGTTTGGGGCGCGTCGCCGAGCTTGAATTTCATCTGACCTTGTGCCACAAAAGAGAGGTCGCAGCCGCGACGGACGGATGCATCGCAGCAGGGAAACACGCCGCGCGTTAAAGGGTTCCATCGACGGGAGGTCGACGGGCAACGGCACGGCAACGAGCGGAGCGCTTGCGCTCGCGCATCGATCAGGATTACAAACTCAGGAGACTGTGCTGCGCCTCCCGCGTGGGAGTGTCCACAACGCAGATCAAGTAACGAGCGCAGCACTTCACGGGTTCCGCATGGCCATGCGGCGGGCCCGGCCAACCATGTTGGGGGACCCTTCCGTGCCGGTATCTCAACCCGATGACGAGCGGTTGCCTGACCCGAGCATGTTCTGGATCGATCGGTCGGCGGCCGACCCGCCGCGGCCGTTGCCGCGCCCGTTCATCGGCCGTGAGATCGGCGAGGTGGAACTCGCGGGACGCAAGTGCCGCGTGCTGCTCGCCGACGGCGCCGAGGCGTTCGATTGCGACCTCGACCCTGCGCATCGCGCGCGAACGGCTGGTGCCGACGATGAGATCGTGCGCTTCGAGTTCGAGGGGCACCGCTATGTGCTGGTTGCCGAGGCGCGTCGACGCCGCGAAGTCGCGCCGGTTGTCGACCCGGCAGCCGGCATCGATATCGGCAGGCTGCTGAGCAGCCGTGAGATGCAGGTGGTGCAGTTGGTGTGTATGGGTTTTCTGACCAAACAGATCGCCGATCGGCTGCATATCAGCGAATTCACGGTGCGGTCGTATTTGAAGACGATCTACGCGAAGCTGGGGGTGCGATCGCGCGCCGCGCTGGTGTTCCGGTTCATGAAGACCTTCAATGCGGATGCGGGGACGCGGGAGTGAAAAATGAAAAAACCCGCGAAGCGAGGGGCTGTCGCGGGTTTTTTGCGTCTTCCGGGGGAAGCCGGAATGACAGATGGTGCGTGAGGCCGGACTCGAACCGGCACACCCTTGCGGGCGTCAGGACCTAAACCTGGTGCGTCTACCAATTTCGCCACTCACGCGAATGAAGTGCCACCGCCGCTGGCGCGGCGAAGATCCGACGTATCGCCGGCACAAAAACCGGCACGCCCGATCAGGCGAGCGCGAGATTCTACCCGATCCGCGCGACGTTGTCTGCCCTGATCGGCGGCGTTCGCGCGCCGATGCTAGAATCCCGCGCTTGACGCGTCCGGCGGTGCGCCACCGCGCGCACCCCAATACCGCTCCCCCGACACGATTCCGCACGTGAATTTCGACGACTACTGTCAGCAGAAGGCCGCGCCCGCCGGCTCCAGCGTCTACTACGCGTTGCGGCAGGCGCCGTTTGCCGTCCAGCCGCGCCTCACCGCTCTCTTCGCGCTGCGCCGCGAACTCGAGGAAACCGTCAAGGAAACCAGCGATCCGACCGTCGGCCACACCAAGCTCGCGTGGTGGCACAAGGAGCTCGCGGCGCTGGCCGCCGGCACGCCGTCGCATCCGGTGACCAAGGCGCTCGCGCAGCACCATCCGGCGATCGCGGCCGAGCACGATGCGCTGCGCGCGCTCGTCAGCGGCTACGGGATGGATCTCGAACAGGCGCGCTACCTCGACTTCGCGAACCTGCGGCGCTACATCGCGCAGGTGGGCGGCGGCTTCGCGTCGCTCGTCGCGCGCGCAAGCGCCGTGCGCCCCGCCGAGTCGCAGCCGTGGGCCGACGAGGTCGGCCACGGGCTGATGCTCGCGCAATTCGTGCAGGAACTCGGCAACGATGCGCGGCACGGCCGCATCTATCTGCCGATCGACGAGCTGCAACGCTACAACGTGACGGCCGCGGACCTGCTGAACCGTCGCTACAGCCCGGCGTTCACCGAACTGCTGCAATTCCAGACCCAACGCGCCCGCGACGCGCTCGCCGCCGCAGACACGGCGATCCCCGCCGCCGAGCGCCGTGTGCAGCGCACGCTGCGCGCGCAGCTCGCGCTCGCCGGCGCACTGCTCGACGAGATCGAGCGCGACGGCTATCAGGTGCTGCACCAGCGCATCGCGCTGACACCGATCCGCAAGCTGTGGATCGCATGGCGCGCCGCACGCAGGCGCTGAAGCGCCGTCAAGCCTTCAGCAGCGGCAGCGGCTCGAAGCGCTGCTGCAGCACGCGGGTCGCGTCGAGCCCCCACCACGGGCCGAGCACGGTCGCGTAGAGCTGGCGGAAATCGACCGCAACCGGCAGGTTGCCGTTGCCGTCGAGCTGCCCGAGCGCGGGCGGCGCACCATACAGCCCGCCCGCCACGCGCCCGCCCATCACGAAATGCGGCGCGGCCGTGCCGTGGTCGGTGCCGTTGCTCTGGTTCTCGCGCACGCGCCGCCCGAATTCCGCATACGTCATCACGAGCGTCTCGTTCCAGCGCCCGAGCTCGATCAGCGCATCGCGCATTGCGCTCATCCCTTCCGCGAACTGCTTGAGCAGCGCGGCCTGCTGGCCCGGCTGGTTCTGGTGCGTGTCGAAGCCGTTGAGCGTGAGCCGCAGCACCGCGACCCCGTCCTGCGCCCCCGCGCCCGACGCCTCGCACGCGGCCAGCACCTGCATCGCGGTCTTCACCGAGGTGCCGAACGCGCCGGCCGGAAACGCGGTCTTGAACGCGCGCATGCCGCCACGCGGGCGCAGCCGGTCCGCGGCCTTCACGATGTCGTTCTCGACGTCGATGATGTGCGCGAGCGCCGGATTCTGCTCGCGCAGCGACGACGGTTCGGCGAGCCGCGCGGCGCGGATGAATTGCGCCGGATTCACGAGTGCGATCGCACGCGCGCCGTTGGCGAGCGGCCCCATCTCGGCGCTGCCGAGCACGACGCCGTCCGCCGCGAAGCCGGCGGGCACGGGCGCCTGCGCGAACGTGCGCGTGAGCCAGCCTTCGTGCAGGTATTGATCGGAGCGCGACGCGGTATCCCAGATCTCGATCGAGCGGAAGTGCGACAGGTTCGGCTGCGGATAGCCGACGCCCTGCACGATCGCGACCTGCCGGTCGCGCCACAGCGGCAGCAGCGGCGCGAGCGAAGGATGCAGCCCGGTGCGCTCGTCGAGCTGCAGCACCTGGTCGCGCTTGATGCCGATGCCGCGCCGGAACTGGTAGTACAGCGGATCCGCATACGGCACGACGGTATTGAGGCCGTCGTTGCCGCCCTTCAGCTCGACCAGGATCAGCACGTTCGCATAGCCTGCCGCCTGCTTCTGCGCGGCCAGCGTCGCCGCGAGCGCGCCCGGCTGCCAGAGCGACACGCCCGCGGTCGCGGCGGCGCCGGTGAGCGTGAGGAAATCACGTCGGTTCATCGTGCGTCCTTTGCCGGCCGCGTCGCATGCGTGCATGCCGCGCCGGCGTCTCGGTTCGAGTTCATTTCAATTGATAGGCCGGATCCATCAGCAGCGCCTCGAGATATGCGCTGCCGGTCGACCCGGTGTCGATCGCCGCGACGGGCGGCACCGGCAGCACCGCGTGCTGCAGCTGAAGCTCGGTGGATAGCCCCGCGGCCGCCTGCGGCCGCACGCGGTATTGCGCGAGCCAGCGTTCGAGATCGAAGCGCAGGCCGCCGCGCCCGGGTTTCGGCGGTGCGCCGCGCGGCATGCCGACGTTCATCGTCGCCATCTCGCGGGCACTTCCGTTGACTGCCGCGGGCCGCATGCCGGCTGTCTCGGTCGCGCGAAACAGCTGCTCGACGAACTGCTTGCGCGCAAGCAGCGTCGTGCTGTTGATCCACGCCGCGCCGCCCGGCCAACCTTTCACGTTCGGCGGATAGAACAGGTTCTGCCCGAGCGTGCGCACGGTGTTCGCGAGCATCTGCGGGTCGCCGTAGCCGACGTCGAACAGCCGCACCGTCCCGACCACGAACTCCGCCGGCGACTTGACCAGCACGCCGCGATTGCGCGGATCCCAGAACGCGTCGGTCGACCACAGCGCGCCGAGCGCCGCGCGAATCTCGTAGCCGCTCGCGCGAAAGCGTTCGGCGACCGTCTCCAGCTCGCCCGCGTCCGGCGTATCGGACACGAACTCGCGCCACAGCCTGGCCGCGATGAAACGCGCGGCCTGCGGTTGCTTCAGCAGGATGTCGAGGAAGCCGTCGCCGTCGAAGGCGCCGGTCTCGCCGAGAATCGTCTTGTCACCGGCATCGTGCCACTCCGGCCGCGCCACGAAGCGCAATGTGTCGGGATCGATCGTCCAGCCCGTCATCGCACGCGCGGCCTCGGTCACGTCGCGCTGCGTGTAATGTCCTTCGCCGAGCGTGAACAGCTCCATCACCTCGCGCGCGAAGTTCTCGTTCGGACGCCCCTTGCGATTGCTCGCGCCGTCGAGGTACTGAAGCATCGCCGGATCCTTCGCGACCGCGTGCAGCAGCGTGCCGAAATTGCCGAGCGCCTCGCGGCGCAGCAGCGCGTTCTGCGCGGCCATCGTCTGCGGAAACGGCACCTTGTCCTGCCCCGACGTGAAGTGCCCGTGCCAGAACAGCGTCATGCGCTCGGTCAGCGGCGACGGCGTCGCGACCATCTCGTTGATCCACGCCGCGCGCAATCCGTCGTAACGCTGGTTGCGCAGCCGCTGCGCGTCGCGCCGCTGGTCCGGCGCCTGCGCCTGGCGTTCGGCGCGCGTCGGCGGCAGTTCGCCGAGCCAGTCGGGCCACGTCGTAATGGGCTCGTGCCGCACGTTGCCGAGCACCTCGGCAACCGCCTGCGCGCGCGTCATGCCGACGAGGCGCGCGACGTCGGCGGGCGCCGGCGTGAAACCGGTGCGGCTCAGGAAGAACTGCGCGTCGTCGGCCTCGAGAGGCGTCTGCATCGCAGGCGGCAGCGACGGTGCGGTGTTCGCTCGACTCATGGTCTTGGGCTCCCGGAATGCGCGGTGCGCGCATGTGCCCATTCAACGGCATCCGGCGAACGAAAGTTGACTGGAAAATTGCTACGGAATCTTTCCGTACGGTGTGCGGGATCAGCGCTTGTACAGCTCGCGGACGGCGTCCTCGATGTGCTGGCGCAGCAGGTGGCGCTCCTCGGGCGTCATGTGCCCGTCGCGGCGGCGCTGTTCGAGATCGGGAGGCACGGCGGAGCGGGCGACGGTATCGGCGCGATCGTCCTGCTGCGGCGCCTTGCCGCGCGGCAGCTTGCGCGACGACGCCCCCTGCTCGGGGCGCTGCGCATATGCGAAGTTCGACGCATACGGACCGGCAAGCGCGATCGTCAGCATCAGTGCAATCCGGGCAGATCGCATGACCGTCCTCGCTTCTTTGGTCGATTTGTTCCCTTCGTCACGCGGCAACCGGCTACCTCTGGTACTTGAAAAACCCTGCGGAAATCGGGTGTGCAAACCATGAAAGATTAAGTGCAGGGAGTATCCACCGAATTTCGGCTAAGAGTAAAGGAATCTCTATAGCCTGCCTTTACTCCGTACCACACCACGGGTAAATTTTGTAACTGACTGTAACGTGCCAAAATACCCGGCCGTGCGCCATTTCCCATTCGCGATAAGATGCCGCTCATGGAAACGAAAAACCCCTCCAAGATTCTCGTCGTCGACGACGACCCGCGCCTGCGCGATCTGCTGCGCCGCTACCTCGGCGAGCAGGGCTTCAACGTGTACGTCGCGGAGAACGCGACCGCGATGAACAAGCTCTGGGTGCGCGAGCGCTTCGACCTGCTCGTGCTCGACCTGATGCTGCCCGGCGAGGATGGCCTGTCGATCTGCCGCCGCCTGCGCGGCAGCAACGATCGCACGCCGATCATCATGCTGACGGCCAAGGGCGAGGATGTCGACCGCATCGTCGGCCTCGAGATGGGCGCCGACGATTACCTGCCGAAGCCGTTCAACCCGCGCGAGCTGGTTGCACGCATCCACGCGGTGCTGCGCCGCCAGGCGCCGGCCGAGCTGCCGGGCGCGCCGTCGGAAACGACGGAGGTGTTCGAATTCGGCGAGTTCTCGCTGAACCTCGCAACGCGCACGCTGACGAAGTCCGGCCAGGAGATTCCGCTGACCACCGGCGAATTCTCGGTGCTGAAGGTATTCGCGCGTCACCCGCGCCAGCCGCTGTCGCGCGAAAAGCTGATGGAACTCGCGCGCGGCCGTGAATACGAAGTATTCGACCGCAGCCTGGACGTGCAGATCTCGCGCCTGCGCAAGCTGATCGAACCGGATCCGGGCAGCCCGCGCTTCATCCAGACCGTCTGGGGCCTCGGTTACGTGTTCATCCCGGACGGCGCCGCCTGACCTCCCCTCCTTCCGGTTTCGCCCGCCCCACGGCCCGTCCCATGCGTATCGACCGGCGCCTTGTGCAGCTCGCCTTCGGCGGGCTGTTCTGGCGCACCTTCCTGCTGATCGCGCTGCTGATCTCGTTCAGTCTCGCCGCGTGGTTCCAGAGCTTTCGTGTGATCGAACGCGAGCCGCGCGCGCAGCGCGTCGCGCTGCAGCTCGTCGCGATCGTGAAGCTCACGCGCACCGCGCTGCTCTACTCCGATCCCGACCTGCGCCGCGCGCTGCTGCAGGATCTCGAGAGCAACGAAGGCGTGCGCGTGTATCCGCGCGAAAAGACCGACAAGTTCAAGCTGCAGCCCGACGAATCGCTGAACCGGCTGATCGAGCACGACATTCGCAGCCGCCTCGGCGACGACACCGTGATCGCCCAGTCGGTCAACGACATTCCCGGCGTGTGGATCAGCTTCAAGATCGACGACGACGACTACTGGGTCGCGCTCGACCGCGACCAGCTCGACACCGTCACGGGCCTGCAATGGGCCGGCTGGGGCCTGTTCGCGCTCGCGCTGTCGCTGTTCGGCTCCGCGTTCATCACGAGCCTCGTGAACCGGCCGTTCACGCGGCTCGCGCTCGCCGCGCGCCAGGTCGGTTCGGGCCAGGCGCCCGAGCCGCTGCCCGAGCGCGGCATGGGCGTGGCCGCGGACACCAACCGCAGCTTCAACCAGATGGTGCGCGACCTCGAGCAGCTCGAGGCCGACCGTGCGCTGATGCTCGCGGGCATCTCGCACGACCTGCGCACGCCGCTCGCGCGGCTGCGCCTCGAAACCGAGATGAGCCCGTCCGACCAGGCGACCAAGGATGCGATGGTCGACGACATCGAGCAGATGGACCGCATCATCGCCGCGTTCATCGACTACGCGCGCCCGACCCAGCGCAAGCCCGAGCCGGTCGACCTGTCGACGATCGTGCAGGAAGTCGCCGCGCGCATCGCGGGCGAGGACGGCGTGCAGATCCAGACGCGGCTCGCGCCCACCGCCGTCATCGAGGCCGACGAAACCGACATGCGCCGGGTGATCGGCAACCTCGTCGAGAACGCGCGCAAGTACGGGCAGAGCCGGCAGGACGGCGTCGCGCGCATCGTGCTCGAGACGCGCGTGTCGCACACGCGCGTCGAGCTGTCGGTCAGCGACGAAGGCCCCGGCATCCCGGAAGACCAGCTGCCGCTCGTGATGCGGCCGTTCTACCGCGTCGATACCGCCCGCACCAAGGCGGACGGCACGGGCCTCGGGATGGCGATCGTGCAGCGCCTCGTCGGCCGCTATCGCGGCGCGTTGCGCCTGCGCAACCGCAGCCCGGAACCCGGGCTCGAAGTCACGCTCGAATTCCCCGGCGGCAAGGCGCGTGCGACGGCATGACGCGCCCGCATGCGTCGCATGCGCCCCACACTATCGAGGCGGTAGAAAAAATCTATGGCACTCGTTAGCCAAAATCTATTGAAGCACTTAATCAATAGTGTTATAGTCCGACCCATGCTGTCACATCACCGTTGCAGCACCGAGGTAGCTTGACTCAAGTCTTCTTCCCAACTCATACAGGAGTAACCGCATGAAAACCGTTGGCGATAAACTCGAAGCTTTCACCGTCGTGGCCGCGAAGCCGGGCTTCAACAACCACGAGGAAAACGGTCAGTCGGCATTCGAGACCGTCACCGAGGCGTCGTTCCCGGGCAAGTGGAAGATCATCTACTTCTACCCGAAGGACTTCACGTTCGTCTGCCCGACGGAAATCGTCGAGTTCGCGAAGCTGACGAAGCAGTTCGAAGAGCGCGATGCCGTCCTGCTGGGCGGCAGCTCGGACAACGAGTTCGTCAAGCTCGCATGGCGCCGTGAGCACAAGGACCTCGACAAGCTGAACCACTACTCGTTCGGCGACGTCAAGGGCGAGCTGATCGACCAGCTCGGCGTGCGCGACAAGGAAGCCGGCGTG
>Ga0157367_1001477_pt1 | contig 10331 bp, 21 predicted proteins | sample AttbisABBM2_FD_113142 | JGI IMG/M metagenome (GOLD analysis project Ga0157367, IMG submission 113142) | Fungus gardens microbial communities from leaf cutter ant in Botucatu, State of São Paulo, Brazil - Atta bisphaerica ABBM2 | ecosystem: Host-associated > Fungi > Mycelium > Unclassified ...
GGACTCTAATTAAGAAGAGACTCCTTGTCAAGTTCTCTTGTGAATTCCCACATCATAGCCCACTTTGAGCTTTACTCGTTAGTGAGATCATTGGACAATTCAGTCTAGTGGTTGCCACAACACCCACCACTATGTATCCCCAAGATGTGTTAGACAGTGATGAGGCTGAGGTGCTCAGGCCATGCTATGCCAGGGTATATATCATGTCTACTGTATCAGTACTGTACTTTGACAGATATGTCAACAGTAGGCAGGCATGTCTACTCACTGCTGAGTTGAATACATCATCATCAAAGGTGGCAGTGTTCAGACTGAAGTCTAATGCCACTACCACTCCTGTCAGTATAAGTCACAATGGTTATATCAATGGCAATAGTGACCTTGACACACTTGTTGAGGTTTTGAAGGCATTGAGGGATGAGTTGGTGTGCATGCTGATAAATGCCATAGCTGCATGTGAACTCATCTCAACTTTTGCCATATTCTGACAGCATGATACCCAAGCCTCCTCGCCATGGCATAGTATAATCTACTGGCACTACATGCAAGCTAGGAGGTAAGGCTATCACATAACTCCATATTCAAAACTGCCACAGTACCCACAATGTCATCTAATACATCTTGAGGTGGATTCATGTACCGATACTTATCACTAGTATGGCCATCAATGATTGGGATGCCCCTGATGATGCAGAAGGTCACCCTAGTATGTTCAGCCATCTTGAAGGCAATTTATCTGGCAGCATGTCCAACATTGATACTTGCAAGATACAATGCCTTCCAGAATTGTACAAAGTGTGTGTCATCTACACCTTTGATGGTACTGAATGACACCACATAGTTGGGGCATGCAAGCATCACAACACACATGGTGAGCATGGGCAGTTATGCCTCATATGAGATCCATTGGTGCCTGGCATTCACAGTTGGCAGTGACAATCACCTGTTGATCAACTCATCCACAGCCCCATGCATGCATATGTACTCTTCAAGGACTGCAGTACTGACAGACATAGTGTTGGGTGCATACATCACATACTCAGACCATGTCAATGCCACAGCCTTACTGACTATCACACCATCCTTGAGGCATTTTGACAGTAGTACCAGTATGTCTCTACAAAGCATTATGTGTGTATGGGTAGCTTGGGCTACTTGACAGTCCTGGCAGTTTTAAGTGTCAGATGGCACACAGGCATGGGTAGCATAAGCTCAATACATAGTGATAGTACATTCATTCAAAACCACACAGGGTGGCACTACACTAGATGTTAAAAGTGCTGGCAGGACTGGACCTTAGGCTGAATAGTGAGTTGAGTCCTACCATGAAGCTGTCCAAGGGTACATCCATGGCACCAATGAGGTTGTACATATTATAGGCCAATGTGAGTGACTTGCTGTAGATGTTGCAGCCATGGTTGGAAGTGTCCACACCCATGACAGTGTCAGTGTCCCTGTACTTGAAGCTCCACCTAGGCATGGTACTGAAGGCACTCTCAAAGTCCACATTCCAATTGATGACTTGGAGAAGTACATAGAAGCACACACATACAATCTGACTGTCATCCCAACAGGCAGCCTTCACCTCAACAAGCCTGGCTGCCAGGTCTGAGACTGATATGTCATTGACACTCACTATGGCAGCCATGCTATCATTGACCTCAAGTATTGCCCAACACAATGCATGGTACAATGTCTTAAAGGTGATGTGATTCACCCTGACATTCAACACAAGGTGTGGGTGCAGGATGTGTCAGGAGTGTGGCACTCACAGTTGAGCCTTTGGAGGTGTTGGCACTACTCACCTGGGAAGACTACATATCTATGGACTGGTATTTGCAGTCTATAATGCCAACCTTGGATGAGACTGCACTGCTGGCATCACTCTGAGGGGTAGTGGCACTAACTGTCCTGACATACACTTGTGAGGCGGAGTCACCTACTATAATGGTGGACATGCCAGTGTCACATGCCAGCATACTGTTAGATGTGTCAGTGGTGTCTAGGTTGTAGATGAATACCACACTTCTAGTACTGCCACAGATCTAACTCAATGTGTGTTGTTGGATGGACTGTCCAGGTGTGTCTGTAAAGATGAGTGACATGTTAGAGTTTATAGTGTATGTGGCAGCATGGCTGCTGGACATACCTTTGAACTGCAATGACTACAGCTATTGCCTCCACCAGCCCCAGTGTCATCCTGTACTATGCTACATCCACCCCATCAGTCACAGTGGCATAGTCCATCATAGCATCTACTGGCGACAGGCTCACCATATGGTATGTAGACTCCAATACCACCAGCCTGGAGTGGGACATCTAAGATGTCCAGTGGCAGACTGCCAATGTCACACTGTACAGGCCTGTGGTCGTCTCAATGTCTGTGGACATGACAGGTGTGAGTGTTGCCCCCAAGGTATCTAACATCATGTAAATCTCAGACATGGTATCTCTTGAGCATGCATTTGGGACTGACTAGAAAGTCCATGTGTTCATACGTGACCACAGCTACAACCACCTCACTACAGTGGCACATGGCTTGATGCTATATAGAAGCATTGGCCTACTACAAGAATCAGTTCCAACATCAGTGGAAAGTCTATTTCAGTAGCTGCCAGTAGGATATTCATGCCAAACAGGCTTGTAGTGGGCATCTTCACATATGTGGTGAAGGTCACACAGCCTGCAACAGTGCCCAACTCCACCCCCAGACTGCGCCTTAAGATCACAGGCCTCTATGCTACTACCATCAAGACTGGTACTGCTCCCACCATGAAGGTCAACATGTCAGACCCACATGTGGCCTCACACAATACTGAGGCTGCTGACAATGAGTTGGCCAGGATGTTTGGCAGCCTCAACATCTAGTGTCATGTCCCACCCACCCCTGACAACATGCCCCTTCCTTCCATTGTTTAAAACTATGTACATTCAGCCTACCATAGAGGGAGTAGCAACTAGTGGTTGCTGTAGACACTTATAATGTCTGACATCAGTAGTAACTCCACCCCATCCAGCCAGGCAACCTCCCCTAGCCTCACAGACTCCTCTAAGGCTAGTGTCACACCACCACAGTTGTCTGTAGTGGCTGGACCCCCATCTGCCATAGTGAACACATCAGCTAAGGTATCTATCCAGAGGTGTGAGTACATGTCCAAGAAGTCAGTGGTGTATGCCAATACATACACCATTCATAGGCCTGGTAGACTGTCCACAGACAGTGGGGGCAAGGCTGTGTATTGAACTAAGTATGTTGATGTGAGGTATCCTGGCCATATCAAGCCTACATATAACATGGACTTCCCAGACTGTTATGTCATTCCAAGAGGTATGTCCAGGCTTGTAGGTGAGTTCAACAAGTCTGTAGTAGGCATTGGAATATCCCTTGGAGTGTACAAGGCATTGTTGAAGGAGATAGGCTTGAAGAAGGCAATTGCAGACTCTAACACCACCAAGGTCAAGTTTGCTGAGAAGTATATATAGACTGTTGCCAAGTACTGGGGTGATGCTGACAGTACCACTTAGATCATCAAGCCTAGCAGTACTATCCCAATAGGTGTTGACCTTGACAAGATGTTCGAATGTGCCAGATGTCAAGAATGAAAGAAGTGGACTTAAACTTTTCCTATTTCTTTTCTTATTTTTATTTTATTTTATTATTTATTTCTGTTATTCTATTTTTAGAACTAGGGTTAGGGTTAGAGTGACAAGATCACACTGTCACACAGCAGGTCACATCAAATGACATGGTCACAAGTCACATGACATATAGAAGGATATAGAAGGTTCTGAGAGAATGATGTTATACAACGTGTGATATACATGTTGATCTTAAGGCATACACATGGTTGTTTAGGGTAGGCTAGAAATAGCTTGCACAGACCATTAGGTATTTATATATAAGATAGACAATCCTGTACAGAGTTCTTTATCAAGTTCTCTTGTATTAACCCAATACAAGGTTCACTCTTTTGACCAACTCTAAGATCTTAAGTTTGTAACACCAGGACTGCTGCCAAGCCTATCATATCTATCAAGTATACTGCCTTGATGAAGATAGCATTCAAAGGTGTCAACAGTGATGTGAGGAGTTGCAGTGACATTGTGACATGGGACCCCACCTTCACACTCATCCACATGCTGCTTGAGTCATTTGCTATGGAGGTTGGTGTGGCACTTGTGATCCCTACTGGCAAGGTGTTCACAGTTGAGGCATCCCACCACGTTGCTGATGACACCTTGTTGGACCTCATCTGACTGTAGACTGCATATATATAGCAAGACTCCCCCCCAGTATTGTGTTGTGGTTTTAAAACTGATGGACGGTGACTGCAGCATGTGGTGGTGGCACTCTAGACAGACTTTAGCCTGATGCTCCTATTGTACCTGGCATGTCTAATCCTATGGACACATGTATGTGAGACTTTGTCAGCTATCTGACCAAGGCTTGTGGTATCCACACCTAGTATTGTGGAGATCTTGGCTTAAGCTGCAGCATATTGTGCCACTGTGACAGTCTCATTCACCACTACTATGTCCTTCAGTTGGACAAAGCTTCTGCTACACAATGTGAGTATAATACTCTTGGTAGTTATAGGCATGTCCCTGTAGGCAAGCCTGATCTCAACAGCCTTGATGACAAACATGAGGTGGTTATGGGCACTGTTCAGAATGGCATTGTTGGTAATGTATGTGTCCACATCCATGTAGAATGGCACCACCACAATCCTCCTTGAGACTGCAGCCATGTGCTACTGTGGACTCTTGGCAGTGTCTGGCAGTCTATTGCACCTTATGAGCATTAAACATATTGCTTTGGACTTGACAGGCTCTGTATCAAGTAGGTCCTGGCCTAGTATTAGCTTGTAGTTCTGCACATTGAGGTCATACTGCTCAAAGTTTACATCATTACAGACTAGCATGCATTGTGAGCAGCACTTGTTGGCAGTGGCAGTATCAAGGTCATGACTGCCATACACCACACTAGGTACCAGTACATCACAGCAGCCCTCAAGTGCATCTGACATATAGTTCATAAAGGTGGACTTTCCAGTGCTACCTGGCCTTACCAGTATAGTATACTTGAACATGCTGCATGGGTCAACTAGTAAGTTGCCAATCACCTACATGAGTGTGTCCAACTCACCTAGCATTGCTATGAATTTGCCAAAGTATATATATGGTGGACATGTAAAACCCTTCTCAAAGTCAGTAGGGTTGATCTGTGTGGAGACTGCATGATACACAAATCTTTGACAATGTTATTAACCCTAACATCAATGATCTTGGGGTTAGGTTGACACTTTGGAAGGTGATTGACATGCCACTATCCACAATAGTATGCCTCCTGATGCCTATGCACATACTAGTAGGTATTACAGGCACACTGTTGACATAGGCAGCATTGACAATCTGTGTGACATAAGGCTTGGCCGATGCAACATAGTTCACAGGCACACTCAACATGCCGGCACTGATGCCTATGTGTTTGATTGCTATAGTATCTTGGATAGGCATCTAACAACTGATGCTAGGGACATACATGTACACAAGCCATGGTTTGTGATGTTATACCTGATGAGGAACTCCTCCTCAGTTGGAAATGTGTTGATGAGGTTGACATTCCACAGGAGCTCCATAGCAGCACTGAAGCTGTCAGTCCTGGGTAGTGCACTAGTGGCAAGCTCAGCCAGCCTCTTACTCATGTGAGTGTCAGACATGTGTGATGACATACTTTGGAGGTCATCTAGTGATGAGTTCCTTACTCTCACCTTGGACAGTGCCATAATGAGGTCCATAGAGTTCACAGTGTTGCCTGCAGTCCTGGATATACTCTGACCACTGCCTTTAGTCTGGTGTGTGCCTAGTACTATGGTGTGCATGCTACAATGGAATTGCCACCATACACACATATGCATTTGGCAAACACTACTGTAACATATCCAGACGATGGTGGCACACATGACACTGTGGATGGTTTGGATGGAGGTGAGTCAGACAGATACTACAGTAGCCTCAGTGTGTGTTGTGATAGGCCTACTGAGAGTCTTGTGTGGTTTGAAGGCCTGGCCTGCCTGTAGCCTGAGACTGTTGCCATACCCACCTTTGCAACTGTCAGTGATGTGAGGTGGCTAGTGAACTCAGGCTGTACAATCACATGGTGTGGCACCAGTCCACAAGGCTGCACATTTGTAAGACTCAACAGTGGTATGGACTAGGAATGTTGGTATTATGTAGCAGTCTAGCAACTCATGGTTGGAATGTACACGCTACCTGAGTATTGTAAATATCAACACCAGTGCTACAGGCAGGCCAGGTATCAGGTGTTTGACCCACCAGCCTGCTATAAGATGCACCATGACATATGACATTGAGACACTAGTGCTATCTGATAGAGGCTTTCCCACATGTACTGCCCAAACACTGTGTACCACAGTCTACTGCAGCTGTGAATACATATCATCACATACTACCATTGCAACTAATAGGTGTGGCAACATCCACAGGAGTTCCACAGACTTCATGGATGCCATGTTGTGTGACATGATGGCTTATACCCCAGTGTGGTTGGTGGGCTACAACTGCTATGCCTTTAACAACACATGCCTTGTCTTCCACAGTGGGGACGTCATGGGTCATGCAGTCTTTAAGAAGCTCCTCTCAACACCAATGGATGGTCTAGGACAGGCTTCATGTTGAACTTACCCAATACATACAATGTAGACATGTACTTGTACCTTAACAAGTCCAGATGGTCCACCTACGAGAATCTTGCACTAGATATAGTGGTACATCACCATGAGCTGGATAGCAAGGATGACTCCCCCAAGTTTGACAGGTCAGACATGGACAGGCTCATAATGTACAATGTGAAGGATTGTGTCATGACTCTAGCTATATAGAATACCACTAACATTGAGGCTGAAGTATACAGTTTGTGTGCACTATTGGAATGTACACCTGTGGACACATATAGGATGATTACAGGCACCATGGCAGTATGTGCAATCTCAACACATTCCATCAGTAGTGGCAGCCTTGTGGACTAGTCTACTTGTGAGCCGCTGGAGACCTTTAAGGGTGGTGCAGTCATGAGGTCTATGCAAGGCCTCCACCATGGAGTGGCAGTGGCAGACTACTCATCCATGTACCCAAGTATCATGGTTGCATGTAGAATATCTCCTGACAATATCCATATGAAGCCTCATGGTGGTGAGATGAGTAGAGTATTGTTGTGGGACACACACTCCACTGTAGTGCACCTTGATGGCATGACTGCCACATTCAACATGGATGATGATGTATATACATCAGATATGCTAGACTTCCTAGTCAAGAAGAGGACTGCTGTAAGGAGTTATCAGCCACTGTATGGCATGGTACTAAAGGTACTTGCCAACAGTATCTATGGTACCACAGACTATGTCAACTCACACTTATACAGCCCAGCATGTACAGCATCCATGACTGCAGTGCTATCATTATGCTATTTTTGTTCAGTGCAGCTTACCTTTCCAAACGTTATTTTGGGCATTTGTAAGTGAGGATATGCATTCGAGATATTTACTTCTCATTCTTCTTAAAATCTATATCCTTCCTAACATTGCAGGCACAGTTGTTTTTCTTTGTGTTCCTATGTCTGCACATACCAAAGTCGGCCTTCTTATAGCATTTTAGTGAGTTTCCTTTATAATTTCTTTATCAAATAAGAAGTTGCAAGGTCTAACCATTCTTTAAGTTGCATGCAAGGGTTCAGTGCTGTTGCTGTCCTGAATCTGGCGATCATGACTGAAAATGTTGGAGGCATGCATCTTTGTAGTGTGTGGCCTAGAGGTTATGGCTGGAGACACAGACTCATGCTTTATCAAGGCAACCACCACTACTGCCACACACTATGACTATGACCTCAATGCACATGCAGCAGCTGCCTTGAGGGTGTTGCATGGCATACTTTGACACACACCACTCCATGGGCTCACAATGGCTTGCAAGTCTGATGAGACATTCTACTCATTACTACTTGTTAAGAAGAAGAAGTATTGTGGAAGGACATCTATAGAGACTGTGACAAAGGGTATCTCCACACATAGGATGAACAGACTGGTAGTAGTGAGGCATATGGTGAATGCAGTCATAGAGGCCATACACATAAATGAGCCTCTCCATATGAGGAGTTCACTGATGGCCAAGGTGATTGTATACACAGTGAATTGTGTGGTGAGGGGTGGTCTTAGTGTCCATGAGGTCTCCAAGCAAGTCCATAGAGGTGATGCCACCATGTACAGATACAAAGATGGTAGGGATAACACTGTGTACTTAAGGTGTGACAAGATGTCTCCCAACAGTCATGTAGAGTATGATGTGTACACAGTACTGGAGACACTCAAGACTGCTGTGAATGTCCTCACAGTGCCAGCTGGAATGGGCACTGTCATGACACTCTATGAGAGGAGTCTGACATTCTAAGCATATGTTTTAAAAGTATGTGTAATATCAGTCAGTACAACCTTACAAACATTGTGATAGCCTCAAACACCACTATGGCATTGTGAACCCTCACACTATCCTGCTCAACACCCATACAAGTTCTGAGGTGTCTGAAGTATAACGACTGGAGTGCCACTGACCACCTCATACATCTGTCAATGATGCCTGTGGTTGTAAATGGTGATGTGTTATATGTCTTATACTTGAAGCACATAACTGCTGCCATCATCTTGAGATTACACTCCAGTACAGCCTTGCCATAGTATACAAACACCACCTTGAACATCTCAAGTGCCACACTCATCTAGTCACCTACTGACAATGAGATGCATCCAAGGGTCTTGACATTAGTAGTACCTACAAACATGTCAGATGGGATGTCCTCAAGGTACACCTGATGGACTATCACATGCCACACGCCTCTGGGGAACTCCCATCTCCACTTGGTAAGCACTTCACATAGTCTGGACAACATGACAAGGCAGTCCTTAGTGATATCTTGAAAGATGTGTTAGATCATGTCCAGCTTTGAGGCTAGTGGAGGGATGTTGCTTGTACCTAGCCTAACCTTGTATGCATCTAGGGCCTCCTATTGGACAGCCAATGTGATGAACTCAATGGCCCTCAAGGCACCACTGCCTTCATATTCTAGGCATTCCACCAGACTGTATGTGCTCATGTCATGCTTGGTGGTACAGTCCAGCCTACTAGCCTGCAGTCTGCCAGTGGATGTTACACTGAAGCATGAGCTATACAGTCTTGCAATCTTAGTCATGTGTCCAATGCTGCTCTGAGTGGTCTGTTGAAGCATGATATCATGCATGCCCCTCACACACTCCTCTACAAACATGTGTGGGATGGCCATGTTATAGTATCTGCCAGCAAACTGTTCAACCAGCCCTGCCTTTATACCATACTTGTCCCATCCATAGGCTTCAATGTGACCCTCCACAATCTGCTGAATGGACATGGTGGTAGTCTGCATGGTCTGTATGGCATTGACCCTACAAGACTGTGTGTTCCACTCATCTGGTGTGGCACCTATCTCCAACCACTCCTCCAACTGTATGGATAGTACTCTTAGCCACCTCATGATCTCAACTAATCCAACACTGCTGATTGGATAGATATAACCCTCATCCCCATTGAAGTCTGCATGGTATGCATCACAATTGTATGGATGGAATCCTATGGATATACAGTCCCATACCATGACATGGTTGGGTTGGATATTGTCTAGCCATAGTAAGGGTAGCCTGACTAGGAGTACATAGTCACCCTCAGATACTGTGGCCTCCTCATACACCATGGAGTCTGTGCCATGGCTAGTCTTGGCCAGTCTTGTGTACTTGAAGTCTCTCCTTAGGAGTCACATATAAAAGCAAAAAGCTTTGGGATGTACATAGTTTGTTGATTTGATCTGCCTAAGAGAGATCTTTGCTTTGAGCCTTGATTCTTTTGACATAAGGAGTAGAGAATGTATTGGAGAGCACTAACAATTCTTTTGAACTGTTAGTATTAGATAATATAGACTTACCTCTCAAAGTGTCCATTTTCATATCCATGTTGTCTTTGTTATGAATATTTGGAGTGATAATAATGTTGAGATTTAAAGGAAACAATGTATTCACTAGTCTACTACTGGGTGCTACTATGCAAGATAGTGGTATGAGTGAAAGAAGTGATGTGTGTGTTTGGATGGATATATGACAATGGTAGAGTTTATGAGAAAAATATGTATAATAAAGTATGATAAAAGAGCTCACCTCAGTGTTCAACATGGCCATCAACAACTGAGGGAGAAAAACTAGAAAATTGTCCTTTAAGAAAAGTGGAAATTTTCA
>Ga0157367_1001478_pt1 | contig 10325 bp, 6 predicted proteins | sample AttbisABBM2_FD_113142 | JGI IMG/M metagenome (GOLD analysis project Ga0157367, IMG submission 113142) | Fungus gardens microbial communities from leaf cutter ant in Botucatu, State of São Paulo, Brazil - Atta bisphaerica ABBM2 | ecosystem: Host-associated > Fungi > Mycelium > Unclassified ...
AAAGTGGAGAATAAATTGAACCGAGATTAAAGTTAAACTACATTGGTGGAAACGAGTATAAAATTTCGTTTTGCATTAAAATCCGAAATTTATATTTTTTGGATTTATATTTGATGAGTTGAATTAAATCAGTCTTTATCGATTTATAAACGCGCAATATATAACAAATAAATTTTGCTTATTATAAATTGCACAAAGAAGATCTTCAATATTGAACCATTAAAACAAAGCTCAGTAAGTTGGGTTGAGAAAAATAATTTAGCTTTCTTCTTGATTGGCTATTTATGATTCGTTAATTATAATGGAATCACAATAGAAGAAAATCGTACACGTCATAAACTATTATATTTGATATTTCGGTCGATCAACATGCTTGTTCTTTTAGTCATGATAGTTTCTTTTCAACTCCTTACCTTACTGCATGAATATAGAACGAAGGGGAATGCCATGAAGGTGGTCTCAACCGTACATCCGGATGATATAAATGAAAAATTCAACTTCCTCAGTATTGTAGCCGAAAGAAATTTCTATCGAGAGATTTTTCATCTAAGGAGCTGAAGTTTGCATTATTTTTTAGGATTTATGTTTACTTTAAACAATATTTCGTAATATTGACAATTAAAAATTGATCACATGAAGTTAAATCATTCGATTTAATTGAATATTTATTGCTCATTTGTTATAAAACACATTTTAAATATTCAATCAATTAAAATAATAATAACTTTTTATTAAGATCTTTTAGCAAAATTTCTATTACACTTGTGATATAGAAAAAAATATTCTGATTAAACCAACAAAAGATCTCAATAAGAATAACATTTTAGAGAGATGTTTTATAATATCAGAAATTTTAGTTAATTTTATCAAAATGCCGTTTTTATTAAACCCTTTTGTTAGTCTAATCAAAACATTTTTCTTAGTGTAACTCTAATTAAAAGATTGATTAAAAATATCCCGAATATCGCGTTCTCGTTGCTGCTATAATAAATAGTTTTGTCCTTTCGTGGTTTCGTTGAATAAGAGTTTAAAATACGATGTGTCGGATTTCAGAAGGACGAACTTTCTCAATTTACTTAGTTCGTTGGGTGAGGAAGGAAGGAAAGGATGAAAACAGTGCGCGCGGGGAATATCGTACGAAAGAATAATTTCTCCGCTGTCAAGTTCTTCGTGGTTCGGAAGAGAATTATCTTTCGGTCCGTGCACTCGACGGGGAACCTAATTTCAGTCTTCCTGTCATGGGAATGTGCGCACCCCCCCTCCCCCATATTGTGATCTAAAACACATACCGCGCGATTCGAGAATAACAGTCTCTGCGATGGAAACTCATTCCTTTGCCGTGCCAGTTCGATAACCCACCTTGTTATCAACGTGATGTCAGACGATTAATATTTATTACAAATCAATAATAATATCTTATTGTACCAAAACAGTACTGTACTGTACTATTCCGGCAGTTCAGTATTAATTTTAGTAAAAAAGTTTATAAAAATGGATTTGAAAGTAATATTTTATTCGCAGTATGTCTTTGTCTCCTTTCCGTACTTGGAGATTATTCATCGATTATGCTAATAAATTAATTATCAATATTTTAATCGCTATCGAAACTGTTCGCGCTAATGATTCTTCGAGACTTTTCGTACAAATCGGTATATGAGGCATATCGATTTATCGCGAGGACCCCTTTGAGATTTCAATTCAAGAGATTAAATTAATTCACGTGCAACGACATAAGGCAATCGAGTTAATGGCCTCGTTTAATGACTGCTTCCACCTTGCTTCCCGTGCACGATCCTCCGACGATGCCGTCCAAGTCCTTTCGTGTTTCCCCACTTGCCCGTTTTCGGGCAACGACTCGGATGATTTTATCGCCGTTTCCTTCGTCTCTCCTTCCTGCTTCCTGAGCATGCGAGCATTACTCGATGCCGATCGTTCCGCGAATATCGAGGTAAATTTCGTTACGGAAATTAACGATTCAACGCCGAACGTGCGTCGCCCTTGCAAATTAAGGCCTCGCCCCTACCCCGTTACACGTTACACGCCTGTGCGTGTAAAAAGCGCAATCTTACCTCGTCGGACGTAATCTTAAATATGTATTCTCATATGCGATAAACCATCCCCCCCGGCGGTATCAGATATGATATATACACTGATAAACAACTTAGACCTCTTCTTGACTTAATACGGACGCTTATGCTTGTCTATATCTCATGTAAACACTTATTTTAAAATCTTTTGATTTCATAACATCATCGTTAAAGTGCATCGTTAAAATAAATATTTAATTTTAATTAAAGAATTCATAACGATTAGATTATTTAGGAGCGTGATAAAATTTAAAAATAAGATTTTTAAGTCATTATTTTTTGTCACAGACAATCGTAAGGGATGCGTTTAAAGTCTATATTATTTATTCAAAATATCTACTAAAAGATATTTATTATTTGAAATAGTTTTTATTGTTTTAAAGTTATTGATTATTGAAAATACTTCTAAAAGTTTCTTCGAAACTTCGAAAATATTTGTTATTACATATTTTTAGAGATAAAACTCGATCAAAACAATGTAGATTTACAGTTTCTCCTTTTTCTTGATATCATTCTCTGAAACCTGTCAAATTTCCGCTACATTTAAATTCTCTGAGATAACTAGAATTCATTTATACCATTCTTTTACTCTAGTCGGAACAATCACTATACCGATGGCTACTTGTTTTATGAATAATTTATGAAAAATTTATGTGCAACGAGCGTCGACGCGAAGCTAAAATTAGATACCGGCTTCGTTGCACTTTTGTCGTCAGCCTCGAGACGGCGGTCCCCGCCTTTGAAAGCAAAGAGGATTGCGCCGTCGATCGAGCACGCATTCGTGCAACGAAGCAGTGTCTCCCAACCTGTGCTACGCGGATTCACTTCCGGTCCCGAGGGCTATATCTTTGGAAAGTTCCACAAAAAGGCACGTAGACGTATATTAGCGTCACGTGAACCAAATCGTGAACCCCTCGCTGATGTATAAGGTGTCTTGATACAGGAAGTACAATAAGTTTCGAACATGTATATTTCGTCACGATATGGCGCGTTGAGTTTGTTTAAGATAAACAGATTTTTTAATCATTAAGGGAAGCTAATTATACGTTTTCGATTTCTGCTATTTTATGTTCCCCTTTATTTTTCAAAAATAAAGGAGATTGTATAATATATTAAAATTAGGATTATATCTCGTGAAAATTCAATTGCGTCTCATAATTTGGTAATCAAGTATGATGACTATAACAAAGTGTTCTTTTGCGACGAGATAACATTCGCGTTTTTTAAACACTCGATGTGAGAGGGAAAAGCGTTTTGGGAAGTCGAGTCGGCGGGAAAGTTGATAACGTTTAACGAGAGAAGGAAAATCGGGAAACGGCGAAGAGAGAAGAGAAGCGAATGGAGATAGGTAGAGGATTCAAGAGAGAACGATGGGAATTGGAAGTGGCGCGTGGCGATGCCGAATATATGTATCGGATGCCGCCAGATGTTGCGGTGAGGCCAGCTGCTGCGCACCTCCGCTCTGCCCTCCTTTGCTTTTCCTCGCAGCTTTTCGAGAGTGCCGAGCAGGTACACGCCTCGCTACATATAGAGTACTCGCGTCGTTGTTCACTGGTGGTACAACGCCACTCGTCGATACAGTGCACTTTAATCTTAAATTTCCCGTGTAACATCGATGCGCGTACGAAATTCATATTACAGAGAGAAAGCTGAAGAAGAGATGTTCGAGGACTCTCGGATACGAAATCGTATCTAAATCGTGTCCTTTCATCTCCCATTTCCGTGAGTTTAGCGTTCGCCAAATTGTCAGTGCGAGCTTTGTTAATTTAATTCTAGTAAATGTAATTTAAAGCCATTTAACACTTAACGTTTTTTTCGTGCTCGTTAATTAAAACTCACTTAAAAATAACTTCGTTTAGTTAATTGCTTTAGGACAAATCCATCGCGCTGGATTGAGTGAATATAAAAACAGGTTCGTGACGATCATAACGAGAAGCAGCTGAGTTTACGTTTGATCAATTAATTATAGTAGGCATAATTGTACCTCGCGTGAGAGCACCATCGTAATTCGTTATCAGAACGCTATAAATGACAACATTTAAATCTTTTTAAATATTTGAAAATAATAACGATAATGATAATGAAAGTCTATTAAATACGTGAACTAAAAGAAAATGATATTTCTGTCGAAAACAAAAACAATTTGACAAAACTTACAATATGACACAAAAAGTTCTATTTCTTCAATATTACTTTTTTTTCTATTTTTTCAATATTATTTCTATATTATTATTTTTTACCTACATTGAAATTAATTATGATATCTGCCAAAAAGGTAAATATCAATTAAATAAATTTTCTTTTAGAAAAATTGAAAGTTACAAAATTAATACGAATATTATCGCATTGGATTATAATATTAATCAAAGACTTATCATATTGCAGTGTCTTTATTGCTAGCAGCGCGAACGACAGCCCTTTTCAAGTATTATTTGCTCCGCGAAAGTGAACGAGTTCTTTGGCGTAATGGGTTGGCTACCGGGATTCTTCTTCTTCTTCTTCTCTCGCGAGCAAACGCCGCGTTTATTGGCTTGTAATAAGCATCTTTTCGCGCTACGAATGGCTCGAGGGCAAGAATTATGGGGATTCTTCTTTTCATTCAAGCAGACTGCGAATTTGCGAGCGTCACAGGTAAAAAAAAAAGAGACGAATTTAATAAGTAAAATTAAGAATTTGGTAAAGTTTAATTCGACTTAATGATCGAAATGGTAAATCGATTTCGAAATCGCATTTAATAACGTTATCTTTTTTCGAGCTCTTTCTTTTAGATTTACCATCATTTTTATAGAGAACGGGAAAAGGAGAGGCAGTTTTGTTCCGCCAAGACGAGCCTGTGGTCCTAGAAAGTAGCTGAATTCCTGAATACTCTAATTAACTCGCGACCGTGAAACATTGATTGCATTTTATTCGAACCGCGGTAATTCGAATCTGCATACTCGGCATGGCAGAAGAGTAAGGAAGCCTTGAACAGAACTCTCGCGCATAATTAATACCTCGTAACTAAACATAGAATGCAAATAACGTGAACGATCAATTTTGAAATGTTGAGAATGTTTTCTAACGTATTTCTTTGCGTGTACAAAAACAAATATAATGTTAAAAAATAAATTCCATAAATGTTCAATCAACTTAATGAATTTTATAAACTTTCATAGAAATTATTATTCTAACCAGTCAATTTGAAATGATGAGATTTTATATATAGCGTTTTTATAAAACACATTTCTAAAAAATATTTTCAACGAATCTCCAAATACTATCTTTTTTCATTCATTTTCTTTATTATTGTGGTGAATATCGTTTTAATGAAATATTGCAAAAATATTATATTTTTATAAATGACAGTTCTATTAATTCATCTATCTTTACCATTGAATTTATCCAAAGATCTCGAAATCTTCACGGACTGATCCGACCTCTTCTAATTAATTATTTCATCAACGTTTTATCGCTGTATATCCACGTACCAGCGATTTTCTTTTCTTCGCCGTAGAGGGGAAGTATATCCTAGATCTCTTGGAGGAGAATGAGATAGGAAGGAAGTGAAGTGGTGAAAGAGAAGGGGAGGGGGTTGAAAGCGAATATCCTTCCTGTCTGTCCTCCTGAGAGTGAAGAGGCGGGCAGCTGCTCTCGGATTTGAGCACGTGCTACCACCGTACGCTACTCGCTAGAGAGGATAGAAGACCCCGGGACGGATAGAAGGTCCGGTGGTAGGTGAGGTAGGTCTGTAGGTTGGTAGGTGGAAAATGGTATTGTATGCGTACGCACGTGTGCACACGGCGAGAATCGAGATATCGTCCACGTGAGGCTACCACTCTCCACTCCGCAGTCCGCGCATGCATGCATGCGTGTCTCCCTCCATTTCTGTCAGTTTCTGCTTTCTGCGGGCTGCGACTCACAATCAACCGAGTTGTTACTGCCATTTCCCTCGTTGTGTACATACGGTGGTGTACGCACGATAAATCGGTACCCTGTGCGAGGCATGTCCGAGCAATAAGATTTTATAGCTTCCTTCACGAGGAGGATAGAAGATCCGTGATTCCTTCGCTCGTTATTCCAAGAATATAACTTTTGCGGTAATTTACCTTATTCTCTTCTTTTATCATTCGTTACATTACTGTCGTCTCGTTAACGTTTATTCTTACTTCTTCATTTGTTATTTTAATACCTTATGGTGTCTAAAATGTTATTTTATATTTGTTGGTTTTTAACACAGTCGGGGCTGTTCTTTTTTTTTTGCAGATGTCATTTTCAATATTTATGCGATAATATTTTGAAATAAATACGATTTTAATGACCCACACCGAAATTCAATATCGAATAAATAGAGATTAAGTAAACGAGTTCGGCAAGGTCGAACGAATCTTTATATTTGCCAATATGTTATTGAAATATGACGCACGTCCAATTTTTCCCCGTGTCAAATTATTAATTTATTAAAAATTCGCAGGTGCATCCGCGCGTATCAGAGGTGACTCGCGTTTGACGCGTTCGATGTAGTCGATAAGATGTAGGCTCGTTTGTGAGCACACTTGGACTATATATGTATATATTGGCTAGGATATCGCGAGCGATATTTATTGGCCCGATCCTGCCTCGTTCTCGTATAATCACGCGACACCTGTTACGACACAACACTTACTTTAATTGGGGGCTACGAGCAGCTGCCCACACGATGCACCAATCACGCCGGTTTATCCGAAATTCTTGCCCGCGCGACATCCCCTGAGTCTTTCTCCACGTCTTGCTCGCTTTTTCTCTTCCTCTCTTTCCATCTCTTTCTCGTCGCACCTGTTTATGATCGCGCAAATACCGAAATATATATAATACGACGATACTGGGATCCTTGACCAGGATTCTTGAGACGAAGCGAAAGGTACGCGCACTGATTTCTCGACTGCGATTTGCGCGACGCGAAAGCAGTCGCACGCCGAGAATTATGGATTCATTAATTGCTGAGTGTCTCTCGAAACAATTTTTCGCATCTGATCGTCGAACGAGTTTGGCATTCATCACAATGGGGCTTTACAGACATATGACCAAAATTGCGTTTTTTCTGAATTAGATGTGGGAAAAAGTTCGTGGCGTTCTTCCCATTAGATGGCATTAAAAAAAACGAACTTTTTCCCACATCTAATACATTAGGAGTGTCTTCATCAATCAATTGTATATAAATCAATTCTAATCACGTATATATATATATATATATATAATGTATATTTTTATGTATATATGTATATACACACGTATATATATTATATATGTATTATATGTATATATACATGTATTATATATGTATTATTATTATTTTATATGTATATTTTATGTGTATTTTTTTATGTGTATTTTTTTATGTGTATATGTATATATTTAATTATCAGGATTAATAATCACAATTATTGCAATTAGTATACATAAACGTTTATATAACCGAGATTTCGTTTCATTGACAGTCGCGATTGTTTCACATATCAATGCGGATTGATAATAAGGCACGTGCTATTATCATCGAAATATGAGAGCATTCGATTCATTGAATGAACTGATAAATCGATTTCGCATTTTGCATTCCATAGCATATCAATTTACAATCGCGGCGTGGACTTACATTTACCTAAATATGAAACATCTCCAGGTATAAAAAGCTTCGAATACGAGACGCATTTAATGTCAAACTCTCATATTTAATGTCAGTAGCATAACTGATAAATTGATTTATATGTAACGTACAGACAATCTTCTGTTTATTATTTCTTTTCGAAATATGTGGTTAATGACCTTCATTACAGATAAAATCTAATGTAAATAATTCGAATGTATACATGAAAAGAATGATTTTGCTGAAGTATCTGAAAATTTAACTTGTACTTTATTGTATAATAAATTTGAAAATAATTGTTAAGATGTCGATCTGTAATAGTAATACAATTTTTTGCAGCATTGTTCATGTCTGAGTTTTTCCAAAAATATTTTTGATGATTGAATACAATTATTTTTAGATCTGTATCTATAAACTAAATTTTTAGATATTTCAGCAAAATTGTTTTCCTCGTGTATCAATAATTATTCAACTATATTTGCTTAATTCTTGAATTTAAAATATTTTTTGATCGCTGAAAATTAACCGAAACATCTAATTTTTTTTATTTTTGTGGTCACATATACAGCAAAATTTTAAATGTACTTTATATAATATTTATCTTTAATAATATCTTTAATAATAGCTCACTGGTTACCGCGTAGTTATTTACTCTCGCTTGTTTGTAACAATACTACTTATAATTCATTGTTTAAAATGTTTTTACTGAATTGACGGTATTCTTGTTAATCAAAAATAGTCGATCGTTTCATTCGTTTGTGTCTGTCAATCAAATAAAATCGCCTTCGATCTGCTGGCGTATCAATTATTATGATACACCGGACGTTCAAGAACCGCTGGTGGTTTCAGAAACGTCGCTTATGAAAGCATTTAATTCAGATACGGGTATGATTTTCAGCGGTGCTACCTGAAATTGAGATTTTTTTGATGGGGTCGCAGATGGCTTCATACCTCAGGAAAAATCTTTTCACGCACCGGCGGGAAAGCCGAGACCTCCCTATCCGGCTTAACCCGAGTGCGACAGGCCGCTCAATACATTTGATGATGCAGATCGCGATATATAGGACGTACAGCACGTGCCATTGACAAAGACGCCGTGGCCAGATGCAGCATCCGTACCGCGGCAAGGTCGATGCCATCTGTTGCTTCTCGGCTACGTTTTTCAATCCTGAGTTCAGCAGGCCGGACACCGACTCGCGACTGCCAACGAATTACCGTGGTCGGCAGGCTATGACAGATCCTCGCACATCTGCACTAAGAAAAATATCCGGTTGTAAATGAACGAACCGGAAGATTCTGATCATATCAATCGGCATTCTATATTTCAACTAGAATTATAATCGATTCAATCAGCAAATTCTAATTTTTTATATTTTCAATCGGAATTCCAATTAATGCTACCAGATTCTTTTTCCAGTGTGCATACAGCGAGAGACAATTACTTTGTGCGAAAGAGGTCTGAGAGAGGATCTCGTTCCTTATAAATCTTTAGGTCTCTTTTCGGTAATCATTAAAGGTAAAAGAGACGCGCTCGAATTTGCGCTCGGGCGTTCTCCATCCAAACACAATATGCAGTGAATTCCTCTTTTTTCTTTCCTTATAATAGACATTTGCGAGAGCGACGAATCTCTCTTCCGCCCAAATGACGTTCGCGGGAAAAGAATGTGAAAAAGCTAGACAACTGTCCAAGACAGACTGTGGCGGCGGCTGCTGTTGCTGCTGCTGTTGCTGCATCCAATGCAACGAATGCCATATGCCGTGCGCTCGGTTCTCGAGTGCACATTTCACGCGTCGGACCGATTTTCAGTGATCGGCCGCGTTATTCGATACACGCAGGGAAGAAGGAGAGAGAGAGAGAGAGCTGTCTCCGATTCCCGCGACAGGCGGAAATCGACCTATACCTGGCATCAGGTTGAGCTCACGAGGTCTCGTTCGTTCACTCGCGATGCCGAGAATGCACTCGCACGCGCGTGGCGCACATTACTGATTACCGCGTGCCCTCGCACGCTCACGCTTCACTCCCTCGTGTGCTACGCATGGAATAGCACTGCACCGACGTTCCCTCGAAAGTTCACGCATACATCGAGAATCGCTTAATTCGGTAATTATACTTCTCCACCGCGCGCCCAATATCACGCGATTGCGCCTTTCCTGTCGAAAAATTCGCTCGAGGATAGTATGTCGAGACGGCTGCCTGAAGCTCCTATTTCCTCCCCCCTATCACATCGACTCATAACAGAAGTGAGAAGAAGAAATAAAATTTTAGGACGGTATTCATAATCGATTCTTATATTCAAGACCGTCTTAAGTACAGTCTTAAGATGTCACGAATCAATCAGACCGGTATTCATAGTCGATTCTTATATTTGAAGTTGTCTTAAGTACAGTCTTAAGATGTCATAAACCAATCGGAGGGCCGTATTAGTATCTTAAGACATTACTTAAGATGGTCTTAAAAGAACCGACTATGAATATCGGTCTTAATCTTTTTAGAGGTCACAAATGTTCGATGGTATAGATTTAATCCTTTAGTGACCAGTGATATATATATCCCATTAAGAATTTATTTATTGTCACCTTCTACAACTTATTTCTTTCAGTTCCATTAAAATGTTCATTAATAAGAATTATAAAAAAAA
>Ga0157367_1001480_pt1 | contig 10308 bp, 15 predicted proteins | sample AttbisABBM2_FD_113142 | JGI IMG/M metagenome (GOLD analysis project Ga0157367, IMG submission 113142) | Fungus gardens microbial communities from leaf cutter ant in Botucatu, State of São Paulo, Brazil - Atta bisphaerica ABBM2 | ecosystem: Host-associated > Fungi > Mycelium > Unclassified ...
AAAATGATAACTAAGATCTAAGTGGGTGATCCAAGCGGGTGATCCGAGTGTTGGAATCGCAACCGGTTTGTCATCCCAACAAGTTATGTAACTAGTATTGAAATATACTTAGGCTTTCCTGGAGTTCTGAGGCTCTTCCATGCTTCTGCCCAGTTGCTCTAACAGAAATACAAATATATGATCCATAGTAGAAGAATGGGTCTATGACATCACAGCCAACTGGTGAATGATAGCAGGTATTCATTCACCAGGCCCCACGTCATTCCCTTTGAATCATCCAATTTCCTATCCAGGTACCAACTGCCTTCTAATACACATTGCATAAGGACTTATGTGCTGAGCCCATTTGATTTGATCCTTCGATCTTTCGTTACGATACATCAATTAATTAGGCTACATACACATCAAAATGATGAAGTAGAACCATCTATGCAGTGTTATAAAATTTGAAGTCATGGCAGGAACGTTAAGATGAGAGAAGATATGAGATATATCTGTCGTAAAGGTGTTCGTCTCGTGAATAGGCTCATGTGGCAGCGGGGGAGTTACTGTAAAATGAGAGAGATGATGGTACAAATCGAGCGGGAACAATACATGACGGGAACAATACAATACACGGCAGAGATGAAGGAATAGATAAGTAGCGGTGACCTAACTAATTATTTTCAGAAAAGAACGTTTCACAACAAACATCAAAGGCATATGGCAAGTGGAAGTGGATGGAAAAGCAACAAAAGCAAAAGAGAAACCCCAGGGTAGGTGGAGCCGAGAGAAAAATCCAAGCACGTAAACCCCACAAGTTATAACAAAGAATCCCGAACCAGTAGTTAAGGAAAAAGTGGCCATAACCCTAATACACCAAACGAGTTACCTAGTCCTCATCTTTGGAACGTTTTTCTTGAGTGAGGCCCTTCTTAAGAAGGAAGTTTTTACCCAGAGATAACACATTCTTCCTCTTCGGTGCCGGTCCGGGTAGCTGAACATTCACACTCCGGCTACTCACACGGCGTTCCGATAGATTACTCTGTAACCGACGGATCGCAATACCGTTTTCCTCTGTCGAGAAGTCGAATCCACGGTGGATGGACCGAGCTCCGGTCGACATATCTGTCCTACTTGCTAAGCGTAGATCTACCGAGGGCCGGGGAAGAGAAGCGACACTGTTCGTTCTCGTGTGCGAAGGAACAGACGAAGGACCAAATGGGTAAGCAATAGATGAAGAGTGCATTGCGGCCTCATGAGAGAAATCGTATTGAGGATCCTTCTTCCTAATGTATCGGATGATATCGATATCATTGGGGTGGTAAGCAAACTTGTACGCTTTGGAAAGACACCTGGCTGCAAGAGATAGGACGACGACGAGAGGGAGCGAGAGCCAATAGTATGCGGATCTGAAGAGGAAATCATTATTACCATACACTGATGTAACGAACCACCCGGGCGATATGACATTATAAATGGCCTGACGATTCATCAATGTTGGACCACACCACAGATTCGCAGAACGACTTACGGTGTAAACCCATACGAGGACCTCACCAATGAAAACGGAAAAGAATACCCATACAGTCCAGGCGCTCGTGTTGAGACCATTAAAGCAGTTGGCAGCAAAGACGGCACCGAATGCCATTGTCTGTTGAAAATTGTCACACGAACATCAATGTCCCTGGAATGCTACGTACCGTTGAGAACTCGTACAACGAAACGGATAAGCCGTCCGGTCGTGAAGTGGTCGTGGCGTATGTGTACAGAATGACAAAGTATATTATGGCAGACTGGCCACCTAATCAAGTTGATTTGTTCACAAAATGAGCGACGAACTTGCCTGAATTATACCGTCAACCATATAGGTAATAAACCACTTCATGCCGAACCAAGTTCCATTGCGGCTGTATGAATACAACTGAGGTAATTCCATAAGGGCGGAGGCATCTACACATGAAGTCAATCATAGTGAAAGAGAGTAGTCAGCAAATTAATCACCTGTGACACGATCAAAAAGACCAATGCCGATCACAGGAGCAAGCGTCCAGAATGAATTCCAGAATAGGAGATATGTATACTCAAATACACTGATAAGAAAGTCAAGAGTGTATATACATCAAGTGTACACAAATACTTACTAATTTGAACTCCAGCCACAGTAAATCTGGAACCACCATAATACACCTATACACATGATATTCTTGTAGAAGAAGTTGAGGATCATATTGCCATTTCTGGCATACGACCACTGGCCATGGACGAACAACAGACGTTTTAGGAACCGGAACTGCACCACAAGTGAGTTACACATAAAGATCCGCGAAGCCAAGTCGTACTTGAGCAATGGCATAATCCGACGAGTTAACAGCCTGTAACCCTTCCTCCCCGCTTATACCGACACCAACATCAGCGGCCTGGATCATGCTGACATCATTCGCACCATCACCAATGGCAAGAGTCATAACGCCCAGACCATCTTTTACGAGCTTCACTATGAGTGCTTTCTGGAGCGGGGACGTGCGGCAACAGATAATACTTTCACAAAGGGTGGCAAGACGAAGTAAGAGGGTTTTATGTTGTTCATCGCCAAAAACCTAATTTAAAAATGGTCGATGAATCAACAAATGACATATTGACATGGAGACATACGCTGTCGAGAGCAGCACCGTCAATAACTAAAATAAAACCGCCTGGTCGACCTCCATTTCCATGACCAACAACCGAAGAGAGACCTGTGTCCATTCTCCTCAGATTGTACGTATCACCGCCCAGTCGATGTACACGATATGGCGACAGAGGTCCAATATGCGACGGAAGTCCAATATTGGGCACGCGAACTTTTACCTCATACTCAGCCTCATCAACCAACTTGCCTTGCTCATCCACAAGTTTATTTTCGGGGAAGAAGTCTTGTGCAGCATGAACCAGTTGAGCCCATACAGGCCTCGCTATGTCATCTATTCCACCCCTGATTACAATGATATTAGAGTCTCCAGAGATGAGATTGGTGCTGCGTCCAATGGCGGTAGCAGTTTCGAGTTTATCTCCTGTCGCCACCCATACCTTGATTCCTGCCCTTTTGAGATCGGCGATTGTTTGCGGAACACCTTCTTGCAACTTGTCTTCGATGGCTGTGGCGCCCAATAGTCTAAGATTCTGCTCAATTTCCGAGGACACTTGTTCGATCTTCTCGTCGCGTCCATCGAGAACAGCTGAAGCCGCATTGTAATTTTCATTCCAGGCTTCATACTCCTCCTCTGCTCGTATCATACCGTTAAAAATTTGATCAGTGCAGATAAATTGTCGGATCGTACCTTCTATGACCTTATAGGCCAAAGTCAAGGTCCTCAACCCTTGTCCCGCGAACTCATCCAAATGCTTCTCTGTCGTCTTCTTCAGACTTTCAGCCTCTTCTCCACCATCTTTCCGTAGCCTTTCAAAAATCACGTCATCTGCTCCTTTGATCAATAAAAATATCCTCTCGTCATCCGAATCCATCTTCCTTAGAATGACACTCATTCTCTTTCTTGCACTGGTAAACTCGAGTATGTTCAACAATTCATATCGTTCCAGTACCTCTTCCCCCTCTTCGTCTACTGAGAAAGGAGTTTGAAGTAAAAGGAGTTCACAGTCACGACCCCGGAAGACAAAACCCATATCTGCTGCTGCTTGAACCAGGGCCGCTTCGTCAGGTGATTGGGCTTTGTATTCAATAGCGCCTGTCTCAGGATCCACACTTGTCAGAACTGTGTGGCAGAGGGCAAGGACAGTGAAAAAGCCGTTGAGGTTTCGAGCATGGGCTGCATTTACGAATTCGGGTTCAGCGATAATCGCCTCTTGAAGGTCTGATACGAGTTCTAGATCACGGAACTGTTGAGAAATCTTCACAGTCCTGCTGTCAAGAGGATCAATGATGTCAGGTCCGTCAGGGCCTATAGGATAAACAGCGTGGAGATCTGGATGGTGAGGGGATGGGTTAACGGCTGTCGAAGAACCAGAGGAGCGAAATTCGGAAAGGGAAATATCTTCGACAGGAGGTGCAAGCGAACTCAAATTCTGTCTCGATACCTGGGCCTCTTTCATGATTTGAGTAGCTCCGTTGACGATCACAGGTGGCAACTTCTCTACTTCGATTGTGTGACCTTCATCATCGCTGCCATTGTAGGCCTTGCCGCCAATCGTACATTTACGGAAGACCATGGAGTTCTGGAAGAAGTAACCATATCTGTATAAGTGAAGTCAAAGTAGTCATCAACGAACCTGAGTCAATGTACCAGTCTTATCCGAAAAGATGTACTCAATTTGCCCGAGGTCATCTGATAAATTCCAGCTCCTTGCAAGCGTTCGCTGCCCCGTCTTTCCGTAATACATTTCAGAGTCGAAATAGATGAATGCTGCCTGACATGTTCGTACGAATTCGATTGAAATGTATAATGAAATGGGAACGATGTTCTGGAATCTGTAATGTAAAGTGAGCACCATTAGGTCAACGGAATCAGTGGTAGGGGAAACATACGTAATGAGAGCAAAGACGAAAGTGATCAGACCGTTGATTGAGGGATTATCTCCCTGACGATCGTCGGCATATAACCACAATGCACCACTCGGTTGGTCTCTATGTTCTAATACGGCGTCAACGATACCACAAACGATAGCCATGATACCGAGGAGAACAAGGTTCAGAAATCTGTCAACATGACATGTCAACATATCAATGACACAAAATGTGGTGTGACATACACCTGGAGATTCATTTGCCTTTCCACCTTGCTGCGCTTCGAGGGAGTACCACCAGCATTCATTACGATCCTAGTATCCTCTCCAGTGTAGAGCACGATTCCAATAACCCAACCAGTGTTCCTAAGTACTGTGCCTCTTAATAGTACGGTCTGCATGTTCACGGGGAAAACATCCTTGTCCACCCGAACTGTCGCGTTGAGCTTGTACATATCCGTGTCGGGCCTATCACATTCGATCCGAAACGAGTTGTGCGATGTGGCACAATCAGCTGCGCTTCGAATATGAGTCAGTGCCGCCACTGCATGTCGAGACTTAAGGTTGGTCTCCCCGTCTAGATTCTTCGTCTCGACATATGCAACGTTCTCGTCTTCAGATGTTGAGCATATGAGGATGTCGGCGGGAATGGACTCGTGATCAAGAACCTTGACAAAATCACCTACAGCCACGTCTTCCCAAGACGTCTTTCTCCAATGAGGTCGAGCCGTGGCGTCGTCTCGGGCAAAAGGATGCCGGTTCATTATATGGTGATGCCGAGCTTGGGAATTCGAGAATAAATGCTGAGGTTCATCATCATACTCAACAAAATCTTCAATCTGAACTGTCGTGACACCCTTCAACTCCTCTCCATCCGGGTTAGTCTTCATCCTTCGTAGCGCATGGGTTCCTGGAATGATGCCCCGGACAAACGTCTTGCTCTTCGGAGCCATTGCATTTGGATTAATCCAGCTTCCACCGGCCAACAACCGCACCATCGTGTGATTTACCTGTCGATCTGAATGGTGCCGCTTTACATCCTCATATCCATCCTTCACCGCAGTGATAGCTAACACAATCAGTAGCGGCAGAAGCACCAGCCCCGGGGATATCGTGGAGAACTCATGAAGAAATTGTAGAATCGCAATCACAAGGAAAAAGCTAGAGGCAAAATGTGTCATCAGTGATATTATAGCGTAGTTTGAAACTCACATGTTGGCAATACGTCTAAACTGCTCAAGAAGATTCCTCGGAAGGAAGGTGATGATGGTATACTTGGAGGTAATGACTTGGTTCGTGGCATAGATATGTTCTTTGTTCACTCGTCCCCGCTTATCGTAGTAGTCGTCTGGAAGATTCTCGTTGATGAAGACAGTACGTTTGGGCCCGGGAAGTCGCTTGCGGGAGAAGAGGTCTTCGACCTTGAACACAGCGAGCTTAGAGTACCAGCAACCGAGGATACTAGAGCGGGGAGAGGAGATCATGGGGAAGACTCAGACCATGGATGAGGACAAGTGGAGAATGTGGTATGCTGTGGTATGCTGACACATCACACCACCCCACCCCACACTCAGACTCAGACTCAGACAGTACTCAGACAGTTTGATCCGTCCCTATTTCTCTTCGGGGCCTGACGTCAAATGTCAGAAAACGAGTGTCAATTGAAGGATATGATTACTCGACCAACAAGAAAAAATAAAGTCGGCTAAATGAAAGTCGCCACAAGCTAGAAGATGGTTCCATAGTCTCAGATCCAAACAGAAGAAAGGGTATCGTATTTTGACTGTGCGCCATTTAGGAACCTTTGTCTCCTCTCTATGGCGACTGTCCCTACCATAGAGAACACTGCTCACATAGCCTGTTGAGGAGGACGTTGCTGTACACCATCTTTAAGGGCCAGGAGTTGCTTCGACCGGAAGGCCTCATAGTGGATTTGAGCAGTCGTTTCAATGAGGTCTTGCAAGTGGGTGCGAGTGAGGAAGTTGCGGAGGCTCACAAACTCGCAGTGGTCAGGATCCTCAACGTTAACAACACCCCAACGGTTCCTACGGCCACGGACAGACTTGCCATCAATCACAACACTATTCTCTGAACCAACAACGGCGAATGGAATGATAGCCTGGTATTCACATAAGGGGTCCAGTCATCCTGAACCACTAGATGGTACTTACCCTAATGGACTCATTGAATTGGACCTCCTCTTCATCAGCCTCGTCAGTGTCAAAGGGGTAGAGACGAATATTGTTGAACACAACCTCTTCGCGAATCTAGAACATACGAAACGACATTAGCAGGGTTCAAAAACAAACTCTGAGTGAAAAGAAACGTACCTTGGTCTTAAAACGGTCACGTTCTTCTAAAGTCAGACTGTCACTCTTTGCGATGACAGGGACGACGTTAACAACGTCGCTGAGCTTCTTCATCACGATAATATCAACGGGGCGGAGACTGTGGCCAGTGGGGTTGATGAAGTACAGGCAGCAGTGAATGCGAGTATCCTGAATATACCGTTCACGCTGAGCAGTCAACTCCTTGCGCAGATAAGCAGAGTGTTGATCCTTGATGTATTTGATGATAGGATCCCAGCTGAGACCCCCATTAGTCTCCTTCAAATGAAAAGCTGAAACGTGATGCACCATCCTTCGTTATTGATCTGGTCGCCGTATCCAGGGGTGTCAACGATGTTCAAGCGAAGCCTGACACCATTCTCAACAATGACTGGGATAGAAAATTAACATCAACACATGAGGCCGACGAAAAAAAAGTTCAATCGAATTATAGACTCAAGTTTGCGAAGACAGATAGGGACATAGAAGGAGGCTATACGTCACAACAGCTCACAAACCGATCATATCTCGGGTCATGACAACGTAGAGTACGTTGACAACCAATAAATTACAACAGAAATTTCGGAGAAAAAAGAACTCCAAGGAGAAAATAAGAAATGCAAACACACCATGAGAAACGGCCTGAATCTCGGTGGTTTGCCTGACAGGATCATCAGATACGAGACGCCCCTTCGAGTCGATAAGGTGGGACGCGAAAATTGTATTGATCAGCGTCGACTTGCCGAGCCCAGTTTGACCTGTATATAAAAGACGAATTTATCAGAAGAATTATATGACGTGCACTAGGGGATGCTAGTCCACATGAAGGACGGTTGCTGCACTCATTGGTCCACCGCGACCACCACCATCCAAAATCCTTAGTCCAGATGATACACTCATGTCCACCCACGTCGGACTCTGAGACACATCCTTGAGAAAAGTGTTATAGTGATTCACTCACCGACAACAATAACATTGAATTGGAAACCGCGCTTCAAGAGCTTATGCTCAATTTGTTGAGTGATAGAGTCAAAACCGACATAAGACTGAGCACGAATCTCCTCGGTATTAGCCATTCGGTGATTTACAAACGCTGTTGGAGTGGGCGCAAGGACGTAGAAGAAGGGAAAGGAGAGGCTGGTTTTGAGGGGACTGTTGACGCTAGTACGACTTCGGCGTACGTAAATTTGGATGGTGCAAATAGGTATAAATAGACCCTTTAACTATCATGTGCAAATTTTCGTGTTTGAAGCCTTTAGAAGCTCCGTCAACAATGCTCAAGTCATGAAACAACTCCTGGACAAAAGGGACGGCCTTTCTCAATGTTGCATTGTTTGCTCCAAGATAATGTAGTTCTAGACAATTTACACACTTTTGTTATTCTTCTATGCCAACCTAATTCTCATTCCTTCCCACCAGGACATTAACCATCACGCCCACGATCACGAGCACTGTCCGCAGATCGATGATTGACAATCACTTGAGAGCACCTTGAAACGAGAACTAGAGCTCGGAACCCAACCTGCCGAAAACGGAAATATGTCTCAGCAATCTATTCCGAAATACCAATAACTTATTTAGAAGCAGGGGCCGAAGAAAGGTAAGGTACCGAAAATGCCGCAGCGAGGACAAGTGCGCCAATGACGATAGCTGGTAGATAATACGAAGGTGAAGATGCTTCATTAGAAGGCTTGCTCGACCGTGGAGGTGACCTCAAGACATGCTTGGAAGGAACGTAGGATAATTCAGGAACGAAGAATTCTACATACCCGATTGACTTGAGTCCATGGATACTGACAGAAGTCGGTCAGCGCGTCTCGCAGCAATGCAGACCGTGATTACTTACTAGTAGCCCTTCAAGTTTCTTTGAATCTCATCCTCAGATCCCAAAGGTATGCCATTCAAATTCCATGTAACTTTTGTTGAATCAGTTGACTGGTCGAATGAAGTAGTCAAAGTCGCGTAGTGTCCATTTGGCCAGGTTGGCGACTTAAGCATCCAAGTCTGCACAATTTCCTTAGCAGGTTCTAGGGAAGTATACTTTCCCTGGACACCGCCGCCGAAAAGAGAGTATTCTGAGTTTGGTTGTGCGACAGAAACAGCAGGGGCACGGGTCCACGAAGGGATTTTTTTTTGATCGGTAAGGAGACTAAACAGGTCGTCGGCGGAAGCTTGAAAGTTAGCAGAAACCGTCACTGTGGTGGTATTCACATTGGCTGTTGCACCACTACGAATGGGCTGAGAAAGTGCAGAACGCGCTACCGCTGCTGCAGGTTTATCGGTGGACATGGAAGGGGTCGGTGTACCAGTCCGACTCGGCTCAGTACTGACAGTGAGATCTCTGCCGTGAGTGTCAATAATAGCCTGAGGGAACGTAGAAAGTTTGTCTTCAAGGGCGGTGGGAAGGCTCATTTGAGCGAAAGCGAAAAGTGCATTAACTTCCGCCGATGGTGGTGTGTTGAGAGACCATTGATACTGCCACAATATGAAAGTTAGTTTTCACTCTAGTATAAGAGAAGCTGGGCGTGATGACCTGAAATCCAGACAGCTTATCACAGAGTATTTCATGCGACACTTCTGGGATTGTCAAAGAGCCATTGACTTCGATTCCATTGCTTGTCTTTCCAATCCAGGACAACGAGATACGAGTGTCGAAAATTGTGATAAGTCTGAAGCAGCGGAGGAGTCAAAGCTCATTACGAAAACACCACCCGAAAAGTACGTACTTGGACTTTCTCTGGCCAAGCTCAACATCTCCGTCCATTTCTGTCACGGCGGAGATCGACACGATACCCTTCTCGGCGGTGAGGGAGATGGAAGTTAGCTCATTATCCATCCATCTCCTACTCCAATCCGTGATGTTCTTGTTCTTCCAATGCCAGTTTGCAGTGGAAGAAGGAAGGGACGAAGGAAGGGCCATGGCTGAACACAGCGAAAATCCGTCGCTTGCCTTATTTATCCATGCCATCATTGTTTCTACGCTGTTCTAGTCGTTTCTCTGGTTCATATCTCACCGAATGAAGGTAGTTCAGCACTGAGGTCTTAGTATATTGTCGGTCATCCCAGCGTAATGATGAAAAAAATTTGGTCTGCAAAAGCGGTCAACAAATAGAATGACTGCTTGATTGAATTGAATTTATTCATTCCTAGAAATCATCCACATTTGAAGAGAAATACTGTATTGACATGGCGTGCCGAGACTGGTTATTGTTGTTTCACCCATTTCGGGTCCTCACACGACAACTGAATACTTGAGTTGCTAAATAATCCGGCGGACTAGAATTTTATGTTACAGCTCCAATTTGCCTAACGGAAGATCATACACACTTGTCCTGTCCACGACAAGTTGCGCCACATTAATGTTGGATGAATGTCAAAAAGGTATCTTTCAACGGCATTGTGCTGATTTGACCAATGCATTTTTTGTATGAAGTCATCTGCCATTTGTAGTCACTAAAACGACGTATGATACGTATGATAACATTGATGTAGTAAGATAGAA
>Ga0157367_1001483_pt1 | contig 10297 bp, 1 predicted proteins | sample AttbisABBM2_FD_113142 | JGI IMG/M metagenome (GOLD analysis project Ga0157367, IMG submission 113142) | Fungus gardens microbial communities from leaf cutter ant in Botucatu, State of São Paulo, Brazil - Atta bisphaerica ABBM2 | ecosystem: Host-associated > Fungi > Mycelium > Unclassified ...
GCCGCGCCATCGTGTCCTGCGACAGCCGCGCGAACAGCACGCCCGACACGATCCGCGTAACCAGCGCGATCACCGCGCACAGCGCGAAGCGCCATGCGAGCGTCGTATCGGCGGCGCCCGGCTGCGCGAGCGCACGGTTCAGCGTCGCGACCAGCAGCACGCTCGCGACGCCGTTCAGCACGCACGCGACGAGCGCGAGCGCGAGCGCGGCGCGGCTTTCGCGCAGCAGCGCGAGGATCAGGCGCGCCGCCGGGCGCGCGGGCGGCGCGGCGTCGGCGGGCGGACGGGAAGGCGGGGGAGAAGGCTCGTGGGCGGCTGTCATCGGCAACGTCAATAGAGGGAGAACGAATGGCGGCGCGGCGCGCCTCCTGCCGAATAGACGAATGGGCAGCGGAAATATTTAGCAAGACGGCCCTCGGCGATGAAGCGTTGAACATTCGCGGTAAAAAATCGGCCGCGCCGTTCGTCACACCAGTGAAGCCGCCCAGCGCGGCCCCGTGACTTGGCCGAAGCGGCCGGACCCGAAGGACTTCACGCACATGACGAGTTTCCCGACTGCGTTGCACCACCGAATCCGCGAACTGGCGCGCCGCGCGCCCGACGCGCCCGCGCTCGACATTTCTTTTCCGGCCGCGGCCAGCCTGACACGCGGCGCGCTCGATGCGCGCGCGTCGCGGCTCGCGCGACGGCTGCGCGCGGCCGGCGTCGGCGCCGAGGTGCGGGTGGGCGTGTGCGTCGAGCGCTCGTGCGAGCTGTTCGTCGCGCTGCTGGCCGTGCTGAAGGCGGGCGGCGTGTTCGTGCCGCTCGATCCGCGCCATCCGGCCGCGCGCCTCGACTGGATCGTGCGCGACGCGCACCTGCGGCACGGCATCGTCGATGCGGCCGGCCGCGCGGCGCTGGGCACGCCGTTCGCGCATGCGTTCGACGTGGCCGACGACGCCGACGCGCATGCGGCCGGCGCATCGACCGAAGAAGACGACGACGCGCCGGTGCATCCGCGCGCGGCCGCCTACATGATCTATACGTCGGGCTCGACCGGCACGCCGAAGGCGGTGGTGGTCGAGCACGGGCCGCTCGCCGCGCATTGCGACGCGCTCGCGGCCGCGCTGCCGATCGGGGCCGGCGACCGCCTGCTGCATTTCGCGTCGGTCAATTTCGACGCCGCGCACGAATGCTGGCTCGCGCCGCTCGCGGTGGGCGCGAGCGTCGCGGTCGCGCCGGCGCAGCCGTTCGCGCCGGACGCCGCGCATGCGCTGATGGTGCGCGAGCGGGTCAGCGTCGCCGCGTTTCCGCCCGCGTACCTGCGCGAATTCGCGGCCGTCGCCGCGCGCGACGGCGTGCCGCCCGCGCTGCGCGTGCTCGCGTTCGGCGGCGAGGCGCTGCCGCAGCAGGCGTTCGAGTTCGTGCGGAACACGTTCCCGGCGGTGCGGCTCATCAACGGCTACGGGCCGACCGAAGCGGTGATCTCGCCGATGCTGTGGCCGGTGGAGCCGGGCGAGTCGCCCGCGCTCGCGGCGGACGACGCGTATGCATCGCTGCCGATCGGCCGGGCCATCGGCCCGCGCGTCGCCCGCGTCGACGGGATCGACGGCGGCGCGGCCGGCGAGCTGCTGCTCGGCGGCGTGTGCCTTGCGCGCGGCTATCACGGCCGGCCGGCGCTGACGGCCGAGCGCTTCGTGCCCGATCCGGACGGCGCGCCCGGCGCGCGCGTCTATCGCACCGGCGACCTCGCGCGGCTGCGCGACGACGGCGCGTTCGACTACCTCGGCCGCCTCGACGACCAGGTGCAGGTGCGCGGCGTGCGGGTCGAGCCGGCGGAAATCGCCGCGTGTCTGCGCGCGCACCCGGCCGTCGCCGACGCGGCGGTGGTCGCCGAAACGAACGGCGGGCCGACGCGGCTCGTTGCGTGTCTCGTGCTGGCCACGGAGGCCGACGACGCGGTGCTGAAGGCGCATGTCGCCGCCCACCTGCCGGCCGCGTGGCAGCCGCACCAGTACGTGCGCTGCGATGCGCTGCCGTACACGCTGAACGGCAAGCTCGACCGCGCGGCGCTGCGCGAACGGATCGCCGCGGCGCGCACGTCGCGCGCCACGGGCGACGCGGCGCGCACGCCCACCGAGCAACGCGTCGCCGGCATCTGGCAGGCGCTGCTCGGCCTCGACGTCGCGCCGTCGCGCGACGACCGCTTCTTCGCGCTGGGCGCCGATTCGCTCGCGACGATGCAGCTCCAGGCAGCGATTCGCACCGAGTGGCGCGTCAACCTGCGGCTCGACACGCTGTTCGCCGATCCGGCGCTCGCCGAACTGGCCGACGTGATCGATCGCGCGGAGCGCGAAAGCGGCGCGCCGGTCGCCACGATCGCGGCGCGTGGGGCGCACGCGGAGGGCGCGAATTTCGTCGAACGCGCCGCGTCGCTCGCGCAGCAGCGCTTCTGGGTGCTCGCGCAGACGCGCGACGCAAGCGCCGCGTACCACATCGCCGCACACTGGACGATCGACGGCATCCTCGATCGCGACGCGCTGCAGCGCGCGCTCGATCACGTGATCGGCCGTCACGAGGCGTGGCGCACGACGCTCGTCGAAAACGACGACGGCGTCGTGATGCAGCGGATTCACGCGCGCCTGCCGGTGCCGATCGCACCGGTCGACCTGCGCGACCTGCCGCCGGCCGCCCGCGATGCGCAGGCGGCCGTGCTGGCCGAGCGCGACGCGAGCGCGCCGTTCGATCTGGCCGAAGGCCCGCTCGTGCGCGCGACGCTGGTCGCGCTCGCCGACGACCGCCATCGTCTGATGCTGACCGCGCATCACGCGGTCACCGACGGCTGGAGCTCGCGCTGCGCGTTCGAGGAACTCGCGGCCTCCTATTGCGGGTATGCGAACGGCGACGCGCCGGCGCTGCCCGCACTGCCGATCCAGTACGCGGACTACGCGGACTGGCAGCGCGAGATGCTCGCCGGCGGTGAGGGCGAGCGGCAACTCGACTACTGGCGCGCCGCGCTGCGCGACGCGCCGGGCCCGCTCGCGCTGCCGGTCGACCGGCAGCCGCCGGCCGCCCGCACGCTGCACGGCGCGCGCGTGTCGCTGCGCCTGCCCGACGCGGCGGCCGCCGACGTGCGGCGGCTCGCGCGCAACGCGCACGCGACGGTCTTCACGGTGCTGGCCGCCGCGCTCGACGCATGGCTGTCACGGCTGACGGGCGCGACCGACGTCGTCGTCGCGGTGCCGGTCGCGCATCGCCAGCAGCCGGAAACCCGCGCGCTGCTCGGGCTGTTCCTGAACACCGTCGCACTGCGCGTGCAAGTCGAGCCCACCGCGCCGTTCGCGGCGCTGGTCGACGCGGCGCGCACGGCGGCGCTCGACGCGGTCGCGCACCAGGACGTGCCGTTCGAGCGCGTCGTCGATGCGGTGAAGCCGCCGGTGCGGCGCGGCGACGAATGGCTGCGCGTCAAGTTCGCGCAGCAGTTCGACGCGCGGCTCGACAGCGCGCTGCCGGGCGCGACCGCGGTCGCGACGCCGGGGCCGGACCTCGCCGCGCGTTTCGATTTCGCGCTCGATTTCACCGACGACGCGAGCGGCATCGAACTCGTCGCCGCGTATGCGACCGACTGCATCGACGCGCCCACCGCGCGCGCATGGCTCGACAGCTATGCGACGCTGGTCGCGGCGGCCGCGCGCGATCCGCAGCGCGCGGTCACGGCGCTGCCGTGCGACGGTGCGCACGGCACACACGAAGCACGTCAGCCGCGAGACGGCCGCATCTTCACGCCCGAGCACGCGGATATCGTCGCGGCGTTCGCGCGGCAGGCCGCCGCGTATCCGCATCGCGTCGCGCTGGCCGATGCGGCCGCGTCGCTGACGTTCGCCGAACTCGACGACGCGTCCAACCGCATCGCCCGCGCGCTGCAGCTGCGCGGCACGGCGGCCGAGGAAGCGGTCGTCGTGTGCATCGAGCGCTCCGCGCGCTTCGTCGTCGGCCTGCTCGGCGCACTGAAGGCCGGCGCGCTGGCCGTGCTGCTCGACCCGGCACAGCCGGCCGAGCGGCTGGCCGCGGCGGCCGCCGATTGCCGCGCGCGCTGGGCGCTCGTCGCCGATGGCGCGGCCTGGCCGGCCGACACGCGTGCGCAGGCGCTCGACGTCGACGCGCTGGCGGCCGACGCAACGCTCGCGCACGCGGCCGGCACGCGCATCGCACCGCACGCCGAGCAGGGCGCGTACCTGATCTATACGTCGGGCTCGACCGGCACGCCGAAGGGCGTGGTCGTGTCGCACCGCGCGCTCGCGGACTACGTGCAGGGGATGCTCGACGAACTCACGTTCGCGCCCGATGCGTCGTTCGCGATGGTGTCGACCGTCGCGGCCGACCTTGGCCACACGACGCTGTTCGGCGCACTGTGCGCGGGCCGCACGCTGCATCTGCTGCCGGCGTCGTGCGCGTTCGATCCGGACGCGTTCGCTGACGAAATGCGCCGCCGCGACGTCGGCGTGCTGAAGATCGTGCCGAGCCACCTGCAGGCGTTGCTCGAAGCGCGCGTTCCGGCCGACGTGCTGCCGAGCCATGCGCTCGTGACGGGCGGCGAGACGCTCACGTGGGCGCTGGTCGCGCGGCTCGCCGCGCTGAAGCCCGCGTGCCGCGTGATCAATCACTACGGGCCGACCGAGGCGACCGTCGGCGCGCTGGCATGCGACACCGCGTCGATGGCCGCCGACGCGCGCGACGCGGCGGCCGGCGTGCCGCTCGGCCGCCCGCTGCCGAATGCGCGCGCCTGCGTGCTCGACGCGTTCGGCGCATGCGTGCCGGCCGGCGCGACCGGCGAGCTGTATCTCGGCGGGCCGGGCGTCGCGCGCGGCTATCTGAACCGGCCGGGGCAGACCGCCGAACGCTTCCTGCCCGATCCGTTCACGCCCGGTGCGCGCCTGTACCGCACCGGCGACCGCGTGCGGCTGCGCGCGGACGGCCGCATCGCCTTCCTCGGCCGCATCGACGATCAGGTGAAGATCCGCGGCTATCGCGTCGAGCCGGGCGAGGTGAGCGCGGCCGTGCGCGCGGCCGACGGCATCGCGCAGGCGGAGACGCTTGCGCTCGAGCATGACGGCCGCATGCGGCTCGTCACGTTCGTCGTCGCACGCGACGGCACGCCGTTCGACGAAGCGGCGCTGCGCACGCGTTTGGCGGCCACGCTCCCGGACTACATGGTGCCGGCGCAGATCGTCGCGCTGCCGCGCCTGCCGGTGACAGCGAACGGCAAGATCGATCGCGCGGCGCTGCGCGCGCTGGCCGCGGCACCCGTTGCGGCCACCGGCGGCGACGCGCCGCAGGGCGCGGTGGAAACCACGCTCGCGGAAGTGTGGCAGGCCGTGCTGAAAGCGCCGCGCGTCGGCCGCGACGACAACTTCTTCGAACTCGGCGGCGATTCGATCCTCGTGCTGCAGGTGATTGCCCGTGCGCGCAAGCGCGGCGTGCGCTTCACGCCGAAGCAGCTGTTCGACGGCCCGACGGTAGCCGAACTGGCGCGCGTCGCGAAGACGGAAGCGGTGGCGGCGCCGGGCTCGGTGCAGTCAGCGACGTCCGCGCCCGCATCCTCCGCGTCGGCCGCCGCCGTCGAGCGCGTGCTGACGCCCGCGCAGCAGCGCTTCTTCGCGCTCGGCGTGCCGCAACCGGGCCACTGGAACCAGGCGGTCGCGTTCGACGTGCGCGGCGCGTTCGACGCCGACGCATTCGCGCGAGCGTTTGATGCGCTGCTCACGCATCACGACGCGTTCCGCCAGCGCTTCTTGCGCGGCGCGACCGGCGAATGGAAGGCCGACGATGCGCCGCGCGCGTTCGACGCGTTGCCGTTCGTCGAAGTCGCCGCGCGCGACTACGCCGATGCGCTCGCGCGCTTCGATGCGCTGCAGCGCCGGCTCGACCTCGGCCGCGGCCCGCTCGCCTGCGCGTGCGCGGCGCGGCTGCCGGATGGCGCGACGCGGCTGTTCGTCGCGATCCATCACCTGATCGTCGACGGCGTGTCGTGGCGGATCCTGCTCGACGACCTCGACACCGCATACCGCGCGGCCTGCGAGCGCCGCCCGGTGCGGCTTGCGCCGCAGGGGCCGCGCGCGGACGCGTGGGCCGCGCGGCTGGCACAGGCGGCGACCGATCCGGCATCGCCGTTCGCGAACGAAGCCGCATATTGGGCCGGCATGGCGCACGGCGACGAGCTTGCGCCCGACCATCCGGACGCGGCGGCCACCAACGCCGACGCGGCCGTCGTCGTGCAGACGATCGACGCCGCGCTGACCCGCGCGGCGCTGACCGACGCGCATGCCGCGTACCGCACGCAGACGATCGAGCTGCTCGCCGCCGCGCTTGCGATCGCGCTGACCGGCGCGCGCGGTGGTGTGCAAACCCCCGCATCGTGCCGCGTCGAACTCGAAGGGCATGGCCGCGAGGCGCTGTTCGACGATGCGGACCCGAGCCGCACGATCGGCTGGCTGACGAGCCACTATCCGGTGTCGCTGCCGGTCGCGGCGAGCGCGTGCGACACGCTGTGCACGATCAAGGACACGCTGCGCGCGGTGCCGCACAAGGGCCTCGGCTTCGGCGTGCTCGCGCACTACGGCGCTGCGGCGACGCGCGCGGCGCTGGCCGCGGTGCCGCGCCCGCGCGTCACGTTCAACTATCTCGGCCAGTTCGATGCGCCGCGCGACGCGACGCTCGTGCCGCGCTTCGGCGGCGCTGGCGTCGAGCGCGACCCGCAGGGCCCGCTCGGCAACCTGCTCGCGATTCACGCGTACCTGGACGACGGCCACGACGGCGCGCGCACGCTGAAGCTGCACTGGGTGTACGGCGCGCCGCAGTTCGAGCGCGCGACGATCGACGCGCTCGCCGCGCGGTTCGCGGCGGCGCTGCGCGAACTCGTCGATGCATGCGCGACACGCGTCGCGCGGCGCGGCGGCGGCGCGACGCCGGGCGATTTCCCGCTCGCGCGGCGCGCGGGCCTCACGCAGGCGGCGATCGAGCGCGCGCCGCTCGACTGGCGCACGATCGACGATGTCTATCCGCTGTCGCCGATGCAGCAGGGGATCCTGTTCCATGCGCTGTTCGCGCCCGGCCACGCGAGCTACGTGAACCAGCTCGTCGCGACCGCGACGCGGCTCGACGCGGATCGGCTCGCGGCCGCGTTCGACGCATCGATCGCGCGGCACGACATCCTGCGCACCAGCGTGATGCCGGACGAAGCCGCGCCGCTGCAGCGCGTGCATCGCCAGGCGGCGCAGCCGGTCGAGCAGCTCGACTGGCGCACGCGCGGCGCGGCGTTCGACGCGGATTTCGACGCCTGGCTCGCGGCCGACCGCGCGCGCGGCTTCGACTGGAACCAGCCGCCGCTGATGCGGCTCACGCTGATCCGCGAGACGGACGACGCATGGCGCGTCGTGTGGACCCGCCATCACGTGCTGCTCGACGGCTGGAGCACCGCGCGCCTGCTCGCCGACGTGCTGCGCGACTATCGCGACCCGGATGCCGTGTCGCCGTTCGCGAGCCGCCCGGCGCTGCGCTATCGCGACTTCATCGCGTGGCTCGGCGAGCGCGACCGCGATGCGGACGAACGCTTCTGGACCGCACGCCTCGCGCGGCTCGACGCGCCGACGCTGATCGCCGAGCGCACGGCCGACCGTGCGGAGGCCGACGTCGTCACGTGGCGCGCGTCGATCGGCAAGGACGCGATGGCACGCGTCACCCACGCGGCACGCGCGCTGAAGCTGACCGTCAACACGCTGGTGCAGGGCGCGTGGGCGCTCGCGCTGCAGCGGATGACCCACCAGCCGGCGGTGGCGTTCGGCGCGACCGTCGCGGGCCGCCCGGACGCGCTGCCGGACGTCGACGCAGTGCTGGGCCTGTTCATCAACACGGTGCCGGTGATCACCGCGCCCGCTCCGCAGCAGCGCGCGGCCGACTGGCTGCAGGCGCTGCAGCGCGACAACGCGGCGGCGGCCGAGCATGCGCACACGCCGCTCGCCGACATCCAGCGCTGGGCGCGCGGCGCGGGCGGGGCGCTGTTCGACACGCTGGTGGTGTTCGAGAACTACCCGGTCGAAGCGACCGACGGCGGCGACGATCCGCGCGCGCTCGCGCTGCGCGATGTCCGCAGCATCGAGTCGACCGATTTCGCGCTGACGCTCGTGATCGAGAGCGGCGCGGACCTGACGATCGACTATGGCTACGACACCGCGCGGATCGACGCCGCGCAGGTCGAGACCTGGCATCGCGCGTTCGTATGCGCGCTCGACGCGCTGGCCCGCACGCCCGATGCGCGGCTCGGCGCGCTGTCGATCAGCGACGACGCGGCGCGCGACGCGCTCGCGCAGCGTCAGGCGACTGCCCGCACGTGGCCGGCCGACCGGCAACGGCCGCTGCACGTGCAGTTCGAAGCGGCGGCGCACGCGACGCCCGACGCGATCGCGCTCGAATATGCGGACGCGCATGGCGGCATGCACCGGATGACGTACCGCGAACTCGATGCATGCACGTCGCGCGTGGCGGCTGCATTGCGGCGGCATGGCGTGCAGCCCGATACGCCGGTCGCGCTGTGCGTCGAGCGCTCGTTCGACATGGTGGCCGCGCTCGTCGGCGTGTTGAAGGCCGGCGCCGCGTACCTGCCGGTCGATCCCGACTATCCGGCCGAGCGCATCGCGTACCTGCTGCGCGACGCGCGGCCCGCGGTCGTGCTGACGCAGGCGCACCTGCGCGCGCAGGTCGAAGCCGCGCTCGGCGATGCGGCCGGCACGCAGTTGCTGACGGTGTCCGACCTGCTCGCGCAGGACGCCGCACCGGACACCACCGTCGCGCCCACCGCGATCGTCGATACGCAGCTCGCGTACCTGATCTACACGTCCGGCTCGACCGGCAAGCCGAAGGGCGCCGGCAACACGCACGGCGCGCTCGCGAACCGGATCGCGTGGATGCAGGATGCGTACCGGCTCACGCGCGACGACGTCGTGCTGCACAAGACGCCGTTCGGCTTCGACGTGTCGGTGTGGGAATTCGTGTGGCCGCTGTCCGTGGGCGCGAAGCTCGCGATCGCCGCGCCCGGCGACCATCGCGATCCGGCGCGCCTGGCCGCCGCGATCCACGCGCATCGCGTGACGGTGCTGCACTTCGTGCCGTCGATGCTCGCCGCGTTCGCCGCGCATCTCGACGATTTTGGCGCCGCCGCGCAGTGCGACAGCGTGCGCCTGATCGTCGCGAGCGGCGAGGCGCTCGCGCCCGAACTCGTCGCGAAGGTCGCGCGCCTGCTGCCGCGCGCGACGCTGGTCAACCTGTACGGGCCGACCGAGGCGGCGATCGACGTGTCGCACTGGACTTGCGGCCCGGCCGACGCGCATGCGCACGCGGTGCCGATCGGCCATCCGATCGCGAACCTGCAACTGCACGTGCTCGACGCCGCGTGGCAGCCGGTGCCGGCGGGCGCGACGGGCGAGCTGTACTTGGCCGGCGCGGGCCTCGCGCGCGGCTATCTCGGCCGCCCGGGCCTGAGCGCCGAACGCTTCGTGCCCGATCCGTTCGTGCCGGGCGCGCGCATGTACCGCACCGGCGACCTCGCGCGGCGCCGCGCGGATGGCGCGCTCGACTACCTCGGCCGCGTCGATACTCAGGTGAAGCTGCGCGGCCAGCGTATCGAGCCGGGCGAGATCGAGGCGCTGCTGCGCGCGGCGCCGGGCGTGCACGACGCGGTCGTGATCGTGCGCGACGAGCAACTGATCGGCTATGTCGCGCGCGGCGACGCGCAGACGCTCGACACGGCGGCGCTGCTCGACGCGCTGCGCGCGCAGTTGCCGGCCTACATGGTGCCGTCGCAGCTGATCGAACTCGACGCGCTGCCGGTCACGCCGAACGGCAAGTGCGATCGCCATGCGCTGCCCGCGCCGGTGCGCGAAGCGGCGACGGATGTGACGCTCGCGACCGACACCGAGCGCGCGCTCGCGGCGATCTGGCAGCGCGTGCTGCACGTCGACGCGATCGGCCGCGACGGCGATTTCTTCCTGCTCGGCGGCCATTCGCTGCTGGCGACGCAGGCCCACGCGCAGGCGAACCTGCACTGGGGCCTCGCGCTGCCGCTGCGCACGCTGTTCGACACCCGCACGCTCGCGCGCTGCGCGGAGGCGATCGACGCGGCCTGCGCGGCGCGCGGCGCGACCGACGCGGCGAGCGCGATCGATGCGCTGCTCGGCGAACTGGAAATTCAATAAGGACGACGGATGACGACGGTTCAACCCGACTGGCTGGCGCTCGCGACGCGTTTCGCGCAACTGCCCGACGC
>Ga0157367_1001484_pt1 | contig 10295 bp, 5 predicted proteins | sample AttbisABBM2_FD_113142 | JGI IMG/M metagenome (GOLD analysis project Ga0157367, IMG submission 113142) | Fungus gardens microbial communities from leaf cutter ant in Botucatu, State of São Paulo, Brazil - Atta bisphaerica ABBM2 | ecosystem: Host-associated > Fungi > Mycelium > Unclassified ...
ATAGTATATGATATGAATGTTACATAAAGCTCGAATTCAGAAAATGTTCTCCAAAAAATTAGGTCGTGTCAAGATATACTATATATATATATATATATATATATATCCTGAAAATAATATTTATCTATTTACTGAATAATTTATAAAAGATGCAGCTCAGTAACTTATTTTTAAATTAAATTTTATACATTTCGCCAATATTTATTATAACAATAATTTTATCTTTGTATAAGAAATTAAAATATTTTATTGAAAAGAAATCTATATAACGTATGGTAACGTATAAAAACATATGGAAATATACAATACCTTGTATGTTATCAATAAACAATTAATCAATTGATTGAATGATTGATATACCAAAATTTTATCAGATTTTATAAGTGTTAAAAACATATTACTTTGTTTTTATATTTTATTAAATATCTTCATGTCGGTGTATCCATTACACGTTATAAAAATGTATAAAATTTCTCTTATAAATAAAAATGTTCTATACCATAAAAAAAAAATCCGTTCGCTTCTTCTCTTGCGAGCCGATCGTAAACGCGAGTAACGAGTCGATCTATTAGCTCTCGTACGCAAGGAATAAAGTGTGCGCAGGTGTTCCTAGCGAAGCGTGAAAAGGGTATTTTCACTAATTGCCGCGGCTTGGATAAAATAGATGCGTCCATTTACCCGTTTACTGGACCAAAGTACTTCTGGTTACGCTTCTCTGCCGCATCCAGATCAATTGACACGGTGGATGACGGTCTAACGGAAGTCATGCATGCGTTTAGTTGCTAGATGTGCGTGAGCACATTTTTACTGCAGCGCAAAGAAACGTTAATTTGCACGCCAGTGGCAGAAAATTGCATCTATTCGACACTATCGAACGAACCATGTACAACGCATTCGATCGAGTTTTCCCATATAGCGTTCATGAAACGTTCAATATCTACTGTGACCTATAACATCAAAAGGATAGTACGTGGCTAATTATCGTATTCGCGACCGTCAGAGAGTCTTTATACACGTCGTTATACACGACGGAGTATTTAACACCTTCCTTCTTACTAGTAACATTGACATCAACGATGACGGACACGTCGGAAAGTCATTTCTAAAGAGAAACGAAGTCGCGCGCTTCCGTCGCAGAAGAATAATAACGAGACGTAGTCTCGTTATCGATGGATTAATGGGAAAAATTGCCTGTCGATCTTCAAAGTAAAGAGTGAATGGAGATTTGGTTTATATAAGGCTAATATAAGTGCACGAGCATTGTTGCTCTATCAAGCGACGATTTTTCTCTCAAAGATACTCTTGCCTTTTTCTAGAGAAGAGTTCCTACTTCTAGAAAATACAATCGGTGTGCCAGGTTCAAGAAGACAAAGTTCGTCACTTTATGTGCTGTTTGAAAGTGGAGTAAAGTATCTCCGTACTCTTCTCTTTTCCTCTTTCATTTTGCACGTTCCAATCAGCTCGATTCTTTCGAAGGAGGATACAACAAGGAGAAAAAGTGAACGAAAGCAGAGCAGTGGGTTTGATGTGATCCATCGCGATATCTTAAACATGACGCAACGAAAAATGTTTGATAATTTTTTAATCGCGAAAAGAGATATATACGCGTTACATTATCTACATTTGACCATAATTTTAATATTAATTAAATTTTGTCTCGTATTTTTATGCATAATTTTAGAATATATCCGAATATATAAAAGTTTAATGATTATTCTATATTTATGCATGACCGAAGTAATAAAGTACAGAATTAGATGCAAATTAAGTACATGTGACAGTTAATATCTTGTTTCATATCTTGACAACTATATTTTACCTTATAATATGTTACTTTATATAAAATATTCCTTTAACTTTTTTCTTAAGCAAGAATTATTGAATTTTTTTAAGTGAAGCAAAAGAAATTGGAGAAATAAAAAAACAAAGAACGTTATAAAAATTTTATTTTGCAATGATTGATGATATAATAAGTTTACATTATATATTTTAACCGCTGATATATCAATATATTAGATCAAGGTGTTGCGTCGAATGTAATTTTAAAGGAACGCGCATTTGACAGTCAATAACCTTTAAACCAAATCTCCATTCACTCTTTACTTTGAAGATCGATAGGCAATTTTTCCCATTAATCCATCGATAACTACATCTCGTTATTATTCTTTTGCGACTTAGTCTTCCTTTAGAAATGACTTTCTGACATGTCCGTCGTCGTCCGGTGTCGCTGTTGCTAAGTAAGAAGGAAGGTGTCAAACACTCTGTCGTGTTTAACGACAAGACTCTCTGACGGTCGCGAACACGATAATTGCCATTTGGCAATCAACGTTCGGCCGAGTTGATTAAATTCCTGGCAAATTCTCTTCTCGCGCATTAAGCGGCTTAAAACGCAAATGCCGCGCCTGGAAATTACTATCCGTGATAGAACCACAGAGGAGAAACCGGTGTGGAATTTGCGGGCTTCATGCTGATGGTAGCTCGTGTGAAAAAGCATCCTTTTTTCTTGGATACCCAGCGTTTGCATCAGTGTCAGTATCAGTGAAAGAAATTGAAACCGACCTGTCGCAACGCAATGAATATAAAACATCGTTCGGCGGATATACATACCTATAATCGGATTTGCTGTTGGAAAATATAAGTGATTAAATTGCGGTTGCGCATGATTAATTAATGTTGATCGTAAGTCATAACCTTTGATAAAAGCAGCAAGGGAATTACTATAAGCATATAAATTCGAGAAAAAGAAATACAAGGGAATAAAATTGATGTTATATCTATTATAATTACATTTATATTACTTATTTTAGAGAAAGAATATTATTATAATACTATTATTAATATCTATCTCAGTTACATTAAATTTCATTCTTTTATTTACTACGAATGTGTATGATACTCTTTATAGACAAAAAATTGAGATAATAATATCGGTGTTAAATAGCTATGTTAAATCATAGCTGGACAAACAGGTGCGAGTTACTGTTCCGATTCAGTCGTAGCATTATACGAAGTTAATCCTCTGACGTAATTAGAGTCCTTTCAAGCTCCTGTGTCGCCTTATTGCTTCGCGGTAGACAAAGCCCGTGTTATGCGGCCAAGTATAGTTCATGGACGTGTGTGCCCACCAGGGCACAGTGACTAGCACACCAGGAAACCGCATCTGGAGACAACATGCTAGCGCTTAATCTTTCCTTCTTGTCTCTAATACTTCTTTCGAGTAGTGCTTTCCGCCTTAGAACCTCGAAATTGCGTTTTCGTTTTTGAAGTACGGACTTATAATCTTAAAAACTATTGGCATTTTTGATGGAATGCATTATTATCTATTAATATAAAATATATGTTACGTAATATATATTTTCGGCTGCGAATAGGAAATCGAATTTGTAATTTATTGATATTTATAGATATTAAAACATCTCTCTGCAAAGAATCTATTTTTAAAAAAAAGAATTATTTTCCTTTTAAACCTCTCTCTCTCTCTCTCTCTCTCTCTCTCTCTCTCTCTCTCTCTCTCTCTCTACGCTGATTCTTTCAGACACCCTAAGGCAATTTGAAATTGAAAGTAATCGCGGCTCCTGTGTTTCCTGGAAGTACAATTAAAGTTGATAAAAATTGTTCTATTGAAAGAAAGTTTGGTGTAAATAGCCAAGCGTCTTCCAATTATCTTTTACCCTTTCTTTTTTTCCGTATGAAAATTCCATTTGTTATATCCACCAAGCGTTCATGTTCGATCGAGATTTATCAATATAACAGTAATTTAAATTGACGATGGTAACTCGAAATTAGCTGAGCACTAACGACCAACCGCACAAGCTTCACGCAGCGAGCACCCGGTTGTGGTGCACGACGTTGAGCCCAGGATGGTTGCTCCGAAATAGTTGTTGCAACTACATTACCTCGTTAGGCCAGCCGATATGATGTGCGGAACTATTATACATGTATACACATCGTTGATATTAACGGGTACTTAGTGAGAACGCATATCCTTCGTATTGTTGCCTATCAATATATCTACCCACCTAGCGGGATTGTAAAGCGTGCGGTTATTCCATTTAATTGCCACGTATTTCGGCGTTCTCCAACATTCAATGATTTCCATTAAACAAACTTTGGTTTGAAATTTTTGATTGATAAGAATTCGCTCCAAGCTCGTGGAAAAACATTCTGGAAATTTATTACGTGAAATACTTATACTATTTAACCAACTTCCTACTCTTTTCTATTCCATTGCCTGAATCGTTATCCTCAACGACCGCACTAGTCTCACGTCTCGACTCGGTCATTGGTATTGTTTCTCTCTACATCTTTCGATCGTTTGTCTCATTCTGGCTTATTTTCCATCTCTTCTACTCGCACGTATACTTGCAAAGACATGCCAACAGGCATCCATTCACTACCCCCAACTTTTACTTCCGTTTTATTCTCTACGCTTAAAGAATATTTCCCGCGATAAAGAGATCGGGTTATAGAGCACAAAGGCGGGAAGCTTTCATTCTGTTTGTTCCGGAGCGCCTCGGAAGAGACCGCAACGTGAGCTGTATACGTATCCTTCAACGTTTTTTTTTCATCTTTAGTTCGCATCCTCATCGTTATCCTCTTTCTTGGCAAATTGGTGCAGACCGGTGCCTCTCACGTCCTCTTTGCCAGCCAATTATAGATAATCCGACATTTAATGAGAGAGCGTCGAAAGGATTCTTTTTATGTGTGGGAGAGTGCGCTGAGCTACGATTTAGTTACTTTCTGCAACACTTCTTGCGCGACGCTTTTCCACGCTTTTCTCCGCGTAGTCGAATCGATAAAGATCACCGAGAGGAAAAGAGGAGGAGCTTGATGGTTCACGGACCTCTGATAATAATATGCGGCCGATTCCAGAACTACTCGCGGAAAAAGTTTTTCGTCATCGTAGCGACTATTCAAATTATTTCCGTTTCAAGAAAGAAAAAGTTCGAGCCTCGATGGTTTTCATGGTTGCCATTCAATCCCGCGAGCCTCTTTGGTCGAGGATATGAGAGCGGGAACTTTAACCCCCGCTTCTGACGCTCGAGCGGTGTGAAAAACAATAATTGCCAGCACGGAACGTTTCCGCGCGCATTTTCCATTTTATGGCCATTCATCATGTAGATATAAACCAATTTTAACCAAAGATAAAGATCTTGGGAGGGGGAGGGAAGGAATAATTGACATTTATGAAGGATTCTAGAAGCTGCGAACGTAGGAATGCTGAAATGGTTTATTAAATATTTTATCGCAGTTCTACTACTTGTTATCTTCTAGTTCAAAATCCAATAACCAGCAATATTGTTTTACATGGAATACAAACAACATATTTTATTCTTCTCTTGCTAATGCTTATTTATCTTTCGACCTACTTCCTCGAAGCCGTTTAGAATAACGTAGTTCAACACCGATAATGTCTTCCTGCGCGAATGCAGAATATCACATCCGCATTTCCCAATGCGTTGGACGGTGCATCTGTGAGAATAATTGTGAGATTCAATATAGCTATATTTATGATATATACTCAAAATAAACTGCAAATCCAATTAGTTAAAAGTACAACTATAATTAAATCTTTTGTACATACAATCGTTGAAAGAATTTTGCGATTTTTAACCAAACATGTCATAATAAGGTTTTAATAAAATTATATAGCGTAATGCGTAATCGACTGTAATATAAACTAAAATATTTATATTATTATAAAATGTACAACCTTGTAATTATGTACAAGGTACAGTTCGATGCTGCCTGAGTTATATAACAATAACTGACAGATCTATGATAAACGTTTATAGATATATTGTCGATTATTTGGCGAGGACAGAGAACTATACCTCAAAATTGTGATCGGCGCGAATGACACTGCGAACGACGCGCGAAACGCTTCTCAATTCGATTTAACGGAAACGCCTGATCGATCATGGGCGGAACGTTAATTTTTTTCACGTAATGGTTTAATGGAACGCTTTTTGGCATTGCCGCGCGTGCATAACAATAATGCATGGATAGCGTAATCAATCATTTTTTCCTGCGTGACGCGACCGTATCGGAGACCGGGAACTATCAATCGTGACAAATTCGATGTACCATATGTACCATATGTACGTGGGCCGAACGATTCATCGGTCGTGGATAATCGAATTTATTATACACCCTGTTTGAAAACAACTAAACGAAGTTCGAATGCGAGCGTACCGGCCACTACGATTGCTACCCGTTCGCCGTTGAGCGTACATTTGCGCTCTCATCACAAGCCGACCGACCAACCAACCGACCGATCGAACGATTGCCTGATCAACCGATAGACCGACCGACTGACCGACCGACTAACCGACCGATCGATCGATCAGCAATTGATTTAGAATAGCCGGTCGACTACATGAGTTCAACTCGCGATACCGGAAGCAAATTATAACGGACGGTCGCTAGAATTCTGTGTCAAGAGTCTCTGTTGAAGGAGGTGCAATTGTAGGTCGAATCGATCGTTGCTGGCACACCGAAAGATAACACGACAAAGTACAATAAGCTTTAATAGGAGGATGCGATACGATCTTATTATCAATTGATACATTTATCTATTACTTTTTTTTTTTGAGAGACGAAAGGAAGGGGAAAAGCCCGACAAAACTGAGTCTCGTGATACTGGATCTTCATCTAAGAGCTATACGTAAACTGAGTTTCATGAAACGCATTCGGCATTATGGCGAGTTACAACGAAAATCGAGTTTACGCTCAAAGGCTGATCCAAGTTCAAGCGTAAACCATTTGCTGAGTGGCAGTAACAGCATCGTATTTTCTAGTAAGCGAGAGAGCACATCTCTGCGTTAATGTATCCATGTAGAATAAAACTGGTCGGCTTTTATAGCAAACGCGTTGTTAACATTAGCCGGAGTATCAAAATGCATCGCGACTTATTCTCCCAAGTCGTGCACAAAGCGAAGTCCTTTAAGACCCGACGTTATTACGCTACTAGAAATTCATAGTATCTCGCGTTTATATTTTACGTTCCATCGCATCTTATCTGCATTCGAAAGAAGTTAACGCTCGAATCCTCCGAGAAACCTCGTTTCCGTAAGAAGCGATAATAGAGGCAGAAAGCAGACTGTCTGATTCATTTCTCGAGAAATTTAAAAGCAGGTTGAATCTTTGTGGAATTTGTCTAAAAAAAACACATGCAAGTGAAAAGGATCTCTTTTTTTTCCCCTAATTTATTTATGTTTTACTATGGCGATGTTTTACATTGAAATACAAATCAATCGTGGTTATTTTGGCAAAAAGGTTCGTATTTTACAATCTCACGGTTGGTTATCGCCGAAAGACATCGTAAACATACACAGTATACCAGACGGCCTATGCGTGTTACACCAACCGGTATCCGGGAACGCGGCCACGTCGCGCGAGCGATCTCGATTTATGGTCAGTCCGAGCATCCGCGGGACGTTGAATTTATCATGGCTTACTCCGTGATCTCGTCTCGCATGGTGCCTCCAGTCTTTGATCTGGTTACGGAATCCATACAGAACGTTGAGAGAAATGGAAGACGAGCGGACGCGATAAATCATCCGAAGCCCGGCGATTCACCTACCGGTATTTAATTAACGTTATCTATCGACTGCCGTTATATTTGCTGCCATTCTTGAAAGAAGCGAAATTTCTACAATCTTTACACCTTGATTACCGACTCACCGAAAAGAGAATCGTTGTTTTAAAGAATAAACGAGGGACACAACGAGGGAAGGTCGAAGACCTGCTCGCGACAGCCAGTAAAAATCTAAAGTCATCGAGCTCACGCGACGTAAATGGTTTTGTGTTGGCGGATGGCTTTGTCGAACGAAATCTCGGTCATGTTGTTCGATAGTCCGAAGAACTTGGTTGTTCGAGCGAAACGTACATAGTGTGTCCTTTGAAAGAGAAGAACACGACTTTTTGTTCACATCCTCCTGAAATGAAGAATCGTTTAGACAATAAATTACGTCATTAATGAAGATAAATGATACATCTGTATTAAACGAGCGTAAATTGAATTAACAATTCTGATGAGACGATGATATAAGACACGCATGCGACTTAGCATCGTAAAACATTGTGTTTACGTCCTTCGTATCGAGACTGTCAATTCTTATATTTTATAAATGATTACAAAATATTTTTAGAAACGGAAAATTAGCTATTTATGTTCTTTTGTTGATTTGTGCGGCGAATGACTCGGTTTATTCTCATTTCTTATCGATCGTATCGAAAAGGAAGAAATTCTGGCTATACAGTGATACGTGCCGTCCCATGTCTCAGAAAATTTTGGCGAGTTCCAAGGTTGTAAAAGCTGTAATGCATAAAATACAAAGGCATAAATCGATCTTCACGCTCGCGTGACAAAATGATCCAAGAACGATGTTATCGGGTCACGTTTCCACTCGAATCTTCTTTGAGAGTTTTCTTGCTGAGCAGGCAACGAGTGTGCAGTACAACTGAGATATAGGAATCCAGAATTTTCTATAGTGACGGGGATGGAAAACATCCAGTATGTAAAGAGATCCATTTTATTTACAACATACGAGATATCTAAGACTTACAGTATTGCCTCTCTAGTGACGGACTTTAATAAATTCTATATCAGGTTTTCTTTTATAGTGAAAATGTTTTACGCCTCTAGGATCTTATACGAGAAACACAATTGTGGAAAAGTCAATTTATTTAATTAAATTAAACATATGACAGCAATCTCTTAATGATTTTTAATGTAGTATGTAACGAAATTTAAAAACGTACAGCAATAAAAATAAGTCGGTTAGGCGAGAAACCCTTCTACCCTTCGTGACATATGTTACTCGATCATACAGCACATGCTGTCTCACCTATCAAAGCATACGACAAACGATCAAGGATTCGAGTCACCAGGTCGCATAGTCACCTAGTTCGTACACTGCACACGTTTCTAGAATCCCGATCACTTGACCATCTGCGGAATTTATCGAGTGTCCAGTTAATATTGTATACTTTTTCTACTTCCGCATATGAAACTAAATTCAATAATAATTGTTTTAATATTAAAATATTAATAACAATGCCCAAATACTGTATAAGAGAATAATTATGCAAATACATCGAATAGTTGAAAGATTAAAGTGATGATGAGTTTAAAAAATTGTACATACAATAGTTATCGATTTAAAGTGAAAAAAAAAAATCTCGAATCCATCGTTGATTTTAAATTATCGGCCTCTCATGATGACCGTAGTGCTAGCATGGAGAAACGTACGTATGACAATTTTATATACATATTTCTGATTTATTACGTAGAATATATACAGGGAATTTAAACAGCGCACAGTTATCCGATAGCACCGAGTATATATTACAATATCGGACGGAAAAGATATGGATATTATTCTCATCGACGTCATTATAAAAACAATATTCACATTCGTTAATAACGTTATTAATTATTTCGATATTGTCTCGTGCATATTTTATATGTATTAAGTAGTGTATTTTTCTCTGTATAGTAGAACCGAAAATCCCTTATATCGAATTATAAACCCATAAATATTGCAATAATATTTGATATTATCGTATTTATAATATAGAAATGCAAATCTTTATATTTTTATCACATATCTCTACATTGGTCTATTACTCATCAAGAAATTCTGCTATATTCATTCTCAAGAATTTATAATGTTATAAATAAAATCATCGCTGTATAGATAAAGACTTGTATTCTTTCTGAAATTTAAGTAAGTTTTTAATTAAAAACAATATATTTTAAAGTAATAATGAGTGTATTATAGGAAACGATAATGTATATAAAAAAACACAATATTAGTTCCTACCATACTGAAGAATGCGATCGCACAGGAATCGAACGCTCGGTTTGTATCTCGGTCAGCTGTAGAAATCTGGAATTATCGAGGAGGTGCGGGAGGAAGGATAACGAGAGGAGAGAGAGGATGGATATTGCACTCTCGAGGTAAGTCAGGGGCGGCGGTCTCGGTCGCAGGGGAAAGAGGTTAGTGTACGGCAAGGGGTGCCGCCGGTAGCGGGAGAACGGGCGTTTAGGGAGAGAGGGAAGGAGTGTACGTGTATTATGGAGAAACGTTGGAGGGCGCAGTCTCGGCTTGCACGCCGGGCATTCGTGTTCGCGCGCCGCATGCTCGTCGCTCAGTTTCGGTCCAGACGGAATTGCACGCGTATACATCTGCACTCGTATTCGTAATCAGTGCTGGATATATATATAAGGGCGTACATACACGCGCACACCTACATACGTACATATATTATATATAACACGCACTGAC
>Ga0157367_1001486_pt1 | contig 10283 bp, 10 predicted proteins | sample AttbisABBM2_FD_113142 | JGI IMG/M metagenome (GOLD analysis project Ga0157367, IMG submission 113142) | Fungus gardens microbial communities from leaf cutter ant in Botucatu, State of São Paulo, Brazil - Atta bisphaerica ABBM2 | ecosystem: Host-associated > Fungi > Mycelium > Unclassified ...
AGAAATAGAAAATGACAATCGGAAGTGCAATAGCAATCCACACCCGTTTCATCATAAGGAAGTTGGGCTGTTTTACTTCAGTTATTGCTGTCATATGTTCATCCAAGGTTAGTTTCACTGAATCGAAGGCGCACGTATACATCAGCTTATTCTGCTGATAAATCAGTGTGCTATGTGGTTTGGTTTGAAGTTACATTACGGCTTGGGAATGGGGTCTAGCAAATCATTTGTACCGATCGATCGCTTTCTTTTGATAGTTTTTATCTATCAGGTGTATTTAATTGATCAGTAATAACGATCGATCGTTTTTACCTATCGATTTGAAAAAGAATAAAAATATTTATGAAGTTTGACTTAGTGAGTGGTTTTAACTGACTGAAAACTAGCTCTTTAAGGTCGTTTGAAAACGTTTTTAAACGCTGAATTTTCAAAATTTACCTCAGAAATCTCTGGTGCTTCAGAGTTGCCGGTTAGTATTGCGTAATAGATGACATTTCTTTTGAGCGGGTTGAGAATCGTTGAGCCAACAGCTTTTAAACTGGCAACAAGCTCCTTAAGGTAAGGTATCCACTGCAACCAGCGAGACCGGATATGTTCTCTGGGATTTGCCGTGAGGGGTGTAGCTGTGGGATGAACTTCAATGGGATTCGAAACGTTTTCATTGTCGGCAATCGATTCAGGAACAACAGCCTCTATTGGTTGAGTCACGGTGATTCGCTTACTCATATTTGACCAACTGTATGCCTTACCGAGCTGTGATGCCTTAAAAGCGACTCCCTGATGCTCAAATGAAAAACCGTTCATCTTGCCAGTAGATGCGATGTTTGCTGTCGCTGATATGTTTTGCTTTTGTAATTCATATATGAAGTCTTCGATAGTGACGGTATCGAAGAAGGTGAGGATCGCATCTATAGCTTCCTGTATCACTTTTTTAGAAGGTTTCTCTCCGGTCCTGTCCTGCATCATCTTTTCGTTACGAGTGAGCTTTCTTTGCTTCTTGGGAGGTTTAGCAGGAGAAGGACCTTTCGTTCTGGTGAGCTGATGATCCCGTTCAAGGTCTTGAATGATTCTGGTGCTAACGAGATTTTCGTTCTTACCCAGGTAAAGTTGGCCATCTACTAAAACGTTTATACGGGAAGCAATGATGTGTATGTGCTGACCAGCTTCATCATTGTGTAGGACATAACAACGAAGGTGAGTGTCACAGAAGCCCATTCGCTTCATGTAATCGTCAGCAATGTTCCTCCATTGTGGATTTGTGAGTGATTCACCAACAGGGAGACGAAGGGAGTTATGCCAAACGGGTTTCGTCACATCCTCTCTGAGATTCTGAGTCTTAACGAACTCGGCGGTCAGCTCGTCTACAGTAATGCCTACAAGATTGCCACCAATCACCATTGGTGTAGTCATGTGATGAGGAGCAGGGGCAAGCGCATACGAGATGACTCCTCGGAAGTTTTTACCCCTTTTTATTTTATTCATACCCTTCATCTTGGATGATCACTTTTCAAGTGTCAGCAGAGCATCTCTTACATGCGACAGTTTCAATTTTAAAGCGCTTACTTCCTGAGATAGTGGCTGAGCATCTTCGCCTCTGCGAAGCAGGAACGAAGTAAGATCATTCAGTTTCTGTAGGGAACCAGTAAGCTCCAGCCAGGCTTCTTTGTTGATTTCGGGAACAGAAGGGGGGAGTTGCTGAAGAGCTGAGGATCTCAGCCAACAGCTCCTGCTTAGCTGTCCTCTGAACTGATTTACTTTGCTCAGCTCGACTTCGTTTAATCTGACTGTTACTGAGTGTTTGCGAAGACGATTAGGGGGTAATTTTTTAACGGTAGTGTCATTGGTAAATGTAGAAGGGAACTCATCGTCAAAAATAATATTGTGTTTTTTCATATCAACTCCTTTTGATATTTTTGATTAATAGCAAATCCATATGCCATCTATAATAAATACCATAAAGATCAATCACGTCAATGGGTTGGGTTTGGTGTTTTTTTGCTTTGATCTTTCTTTTTCAACCGAAGGGCGGAAAAAGCAAGGCAACTCAAAGATGCTCCGCATCTTTGAGTTAGCCCTTGCTTGTTAAATGAGAGAAATCACTTAGTTTTTTTATCTCTACAATATTTAAATGTTCAGATGTGATGATTTTTAAATCTGCATTTATTAATCTGTTTTCTTCAAGGATTGACAAGCAATTCGATAGTTCTCCTTGAAAGAAACTTGGTGGGTAATCAACTTTTATATAACCTTTGGTTTTGATTTTTATGTTTTCTTCAAGCAGGGATTTTATTGCATGGCTTGTGTTTAAATATAATTTAGTAAGCATAATTTCTTTTTCTTTTAGTTTACAGTGGTGTTTTAAAAAAGTTTCTGGATATAAATCGAAAAGAGTATAAGAAAAGAGATTTAATCCATTGTTATCTTTAATATTAATATCTAATCCAGACTCAATAAGAAAGTTTATCAATTCTACGCTATGTATCCAAGTGTAAAAGAATGCAGTTCTTCCTTTTTTATCAACGTGATTGATGTTTGCTCCGTTTTTTATTAATGCAGAGCTGAATAATAAATTGTTTGAATAGAAAATTGGAGTTCTTCCATATTTGTCAGGTGTGTTTACTAAGTTATTTTCTAAAATTAAGTCCAAAAGATCATACATGTCGATACCTCCTTTATAATTATATGAACTTAATAATACATTATAAAGGAGGCGTCAAATTTTAAAGTCCGTATTTTTTTCTACTACTTAGTTTACTACTTTCTTCATCGTGAGTGATTTTTTTTGGTTCGTCTGGAGTGACAGTTGGTTTTTTTTCTGAGTTAATGTCATTTCCTTTATCTTTTAGGCTGCTACCTGAATTGTTGTCTCCATTACTTAATTCTACGTTGTTTTTATCTGCCGAGATTCTGTTAGCTTCATCTATTGCTAATTCATCTTGTGCTTCAATTTTTTTTGCATAGGATACCGCTTCATCTAAAGATGAAAAAACCGGTTCTAAACGGATAGTTGAATTTTTCCTCGTGACATAAAAAATTTGCTTTTGATTAGAATTATCTTTCTCTGAGTAGATATCATGTGAGTTAGTATTTGTCACAATTGTCATTTGAGCCTCGTTAGTTTAAAATTTTTGCGACATGCAGACTATTTCTCTTGCAGAACAGGATAATATAGATATAAAAAATGGGGGTATTGAGATTAAAAAAAAGATCCTCCTTCCATGCGATTTGAATGTTAAATCTAAATGAAATTATGAAGTAACCTTTCATAAATTTGATTTTTTTTAAACTTTCATTGGCGATTATCAAAAATATCTATTAGATAATGACTAACATTTGAAAACCAATTTAGGTTTCAAACCATCTAGTAATCTACATCCTTGACACCATGACTGGACGATGAATCGACCATCACCCATATTTCGCATACCAAAATCATCATGTTTATAGAAAACATGCGTGCCTGCTTTACTTGAGCATGAAGGACAACTTTTGAACACCTCGCCATCTTTTTTAATTATAACAGAATCATGCAGGGACTGTTGACATGTGAAACATACATCTTCAGCTGGTTTCTCAGACATTTGATTGATTCTCCATCATTACATTTTAAATCAATAAGTTAGCCAGTGACTCTTGATGCACGTAATTTAATCAAATCATAAATTCATGTAATCATATTGGCATGTGTCATAAAAGTTTTCAAAACAAATTTACATTCTCAAACATGATGATTATCATTGCAGAATAAGAATGTTCTGGAAGATATAACTTATAAATTCAATAAAAACATATGTTTATTGGTTTCTATTTTTCTAGGGATGTTTTTTTAGGGGTGACGCCTTCTTTGAAAGGTAATTTAAATTATTGGATTTTTGCTTCAATACTTTCTGGGTGGTAATGTTATGCAAAAAAACATATCAAAAACAATGCATTCTGAATGGGTGTTAAGGAATAGCCTTTACTGGATGAGTTCTGTCACCCGCTGGAAGCTGGATGAAGACGATAAGCACTGGCTCGTCTCATTCGAAGATTGGAACGACGAGGTTGAGATCGAGTTCGAACGACTGCTGAATGATTACAAGCTCAGGGAGAAGCTTCAGGCACACACCGTCCAAGTCAGGACTTCGATTATCGACAATGTTCTGAGGAGTATCGATTCGAGACTTGCCGAATGAATACGATGCCATTCAACTTTGACCGCCTTAGCAATGGCAAAGTCTTCATCAGCAATCTTGCTGGCTTTCACAGCTTCGTCGATGAAGAAGAGCTACATCTTCTTGCCGATAACAACTTTCCTCCAGAGCAAACCAACTCCCGACTACTTGAAAGCAGATTGTTCATTGCAGATGATGTGACTCAGGCAGTTTCAAAAGCCTCTCTGAGTTCTGCCTTTGCCAAAAGACTGATGAACGAGCTGGCCGTAAGACCTATCTTCATGATTGTGCCGACTCTCAGGTGCGATCACACCTGCAAGTATTGCCAGGTCAGTAGGGCATCGGTCACTGCTGATGGTTATGACCTGAACCCTGAACTGATACCGCAAATGGTAAGCACCATTAAGAAGCTGGGCACCCCTCCATACAAGGTTGAAGTGCAGGGCGGAGAACCGCTTCTCAGGTTCGATCTCGTCCAGTCAATTTATGAAGAGTGTGTGAGTTCGTTAGGTAGTGATGCTTTCGAAATGGTTATTGCTACGAGCCTCTCAATACTCGATGAAAGCATCCTCTCTTGGGTTAAAGAACGGAACATCACCTTTTCTGTCTCTCTTGATGGTAATGAAGCCGTCCACAATAAAAATCGTATCCTTACCGACTATCAGGCTCACAGCAAAGCCGTTGCAGGCATTCAGAAAATCACAGAAGAACTTGGAGCAAACCGGGTAGCTACGGTAACCACAGTTACTAAGGAGCTGACAAAAGAGCCAGCTTCCATAGTGGATGCTCATCTGTCTCTTGGCCTAACCGACATGTTTATCAGGCCAGTCAGCCCATATGGGTTTGCTCAGAAGCAGAGCTTCACTTTTTCAATGCCTGAATATTTTGAGTTTTATAAAAAGTTGATGCAGGAAGTGTTGCTTCAGAACCAGAAGGGTATACCTGTCGTTGAGCATTCGGCTTCAATCCATCTAAAGAGAATTTTCAATCCAGGCTTCAGTGGTTATGCAGACTTGAAATCACCAAGCGGAGTAGTGCTGAACTGCATCCTGTTTAACTATGACGGCAAGGTCTACGGTAGCGATGAAAGCCGTATGCTTCAGAAAGTAAACCCTGAAGCAGATTTTAGTGCAGGAGAGTTTGCTTCACCCTCATTCAGTAGTAACGAATACTACAGTTCTGCTCTTGCATCTTCATTTAACTTTGCCATGCCAGGTTGTGACACCTGTGCATACCAGCCTTTCTGTGGAGCTGATCCATGTCAGAACATCAGTGTTCGTGGCGAACCTGTTGGTGACAAGAGTCGGTCAACATTCTGCCAGTATCACAAAGGGATGTTCCGCTTCCTGCTGAATGAAATCTCTCAGGATGGACCAATGGCTGAGATGCTCAAAAGGTGGGCTTATGTCTGAGGTGCTGAGAAACGATATTTTCCGGTTTTCATCGGACTTACCAGTTCAGCAAGGCTTCTATCGCCTGTGCAAAACCAAGCCTGAAAATCCTCAATTTTATTTGCCAAATTTGCTTGTCACTACAACACAACTCGATTCCAGACTGCCTGCATATTTTGCAAATTCGATTGTGAGCCAGGAACTTTTCGATTCCATTGAAGATGGTGACATTGGGATCGTCAACAATGGCAACATGCTCCGGGTGATACTGTCCCGCAGAGCAAACCACAACACTGTCCTTGTCACTGAAAGGTGCAACAACAGTTGCCTGTTTTGTTCTCAGCCTCCTAAAGCTGGAAACGATGACTGGCTTCTCAACCAGTCAGCTCTCGCTATCGCTTCCTTCTCTCTGAATGGAGTAGTGGGAGTGAGCGGGGGAGAGCCTTTGCTCTATGGCGAAGACTTCCTGCATTTTCTGGACTTCATAATCGAAAATTCTCCTGACACAGCACTGCATGTTCTAACCAACGGAAGGAAGTTTGCGGATGTCAGTTTTACCCAGCAGATGAAGGAAAGAAGCGATAAGATCAAAATCACGTTTGGGATACCGCTTTATTCTTCAAGAGCATCAGTGCACGACTATCTGGTCGGAAGCGAGGGAGCATTTGATGAAACAGTCAGGGGACTGATCAATGCCGGTAACTCAGGCATCAACATCGAACTGAGAGTCATCCCTACTCAGGCGAACTACACAGAGCTTGATGATATTGTAGAGTTTGCTGGCCGTGTGTTCTCGAACATTAACCAGATCTCCCTGATGGGGTTAGAGTCGATTGGATGGGCCCGTAAGAACTGGTCATCAATTTTCATAGAGCACGACAACTACAGCGAACAAATCCTTTCGGCTGTAGACACTGCATACAGGTCAGGTATCCCTCTTACCATCTTCAATTATCCACTATGCCACCTTCCTGAAAGGGCATGGAATTTTGCAACTCAGTCGATCTCTGACTGGAAAAATTACTATCCCAAAGAATGTGATGAATGCACTCAGAAGTCTTCCTGTGCTGGTTATTTCAGTTCATCAAAAGGCCGTTTTCATCAACCTCCGAGACCAATAATATGAAAAAGTTTAATTTCGCGGCTCTGCTTCCTGGTTTTTTGGCTCTTAATAACTCTGTTTGGGCAAGTGATTCATCTACTGGTGCCAGTGACTTACCTGGTATGACCCTGAATGAGCATGATTTGGTGATAGCCCCACTCAACACCGAAGTGCCGTTCTACATTGCAGGACACAGAAGTCACAGTTCTCACCGTAGCCACAGCTCACACCGTTCCTCATCAGGCGGTGGCTACTATGGTGGAAGCACTCCTTACTATCCCAAAACATACAGCTCCCCTAGCACATCAGACTCATCCAGTTCAGGAACTCGTTCGTCGTCATCCTCCTCTGTCCGTTCACTTCGTTCTAATGACACAGATAGCACAACCACAACAAATTCAGCAGGGACTACAGGTGCCAACCGCGCAAGTAGTGGGCTGACTTCTGATACAGAAAAACGTAAGCGGTTAATCATGAGAGTGCAGTTCGCCTTACTCGATAAAGGTTTCTATAACGGCAACATTGACGGAAGTATGGGACCCGCAACAAGGACAGCTATCAAGAATTACAGAGTTGCAAATGGGCTTCCAACTCCTTCAAAAGAAACTTTGGATACACAATTGTTAAATTCATTAAGTATTTTAGCTCGTTAAGAAAGTAGTTAATTTTACGGCAAGACTTACATCAAAAAACAATTTATATCTAAGTCTAAATGGCAATATTTTTTGCTTAGCTAGTGAAATTTGAAGGTGCATTACAATGTAGGGAGTGTCTTTTTTATAAAATTGAATGCTCCAATTCCTATGGGTGAAATGATTTAAGTTAGGTGGTTTTTTAGTCAATTTTGATAACAGTAAAAATTGATAAGATTTTTTTAAAAAAAAAGGAGTTTAAAAATGAGCCAATTAGAAATTAGAGACGTAAGAAGTTATTGCAAAGACAACAGTGTTTTTGTTGATCTACATAAAAAAATAAATCTCATATATGGACAAAATGGAAGTGGGAAATCAACCATTTCAGGTTATTTTTATAAGCCTTCAGAACCGGCATATAAATATTGCCGATTCAATGGGCAGGAAGATTATAGATATATTGTTTACAATAGCCAGTTCATCGAAGATTCCTTCTATAATGTATCTGAACAACCTGGCATTTTTACGCTAAGCCAGGAAAACAAAGATATAATGGAAGCAATAAGTGATAATGATGCTAAGTTAAAAAAATTAAAGAAATTGCTTCTTCAGAAAGATGTTGATATAGAAGAAAAAGATGAAATGATTCGGAAGGTAACTGAAAGTTTTCAGAATAAAGTGTGGAATAAAGCTTCACACATTCGAAAGAAAGATGGAGGTTTAGGTGAGTTAATGACAGGGTATTTACAAAAAAACAGTTTTTTTCAAAAAATAAATAATCAAGTCGATATGGATGATTCCAGTACTGATGAAGTTATAAGTGATTATAATAATCTTAAAAGTAACAAGAACACAAAATACTCACTCTTAGAATTGCCAAATTCACCATTTTTTACAGAAGCTGACTTAGAACTACTTTCTGTATCTCTTCTACCATCTGGCAATAGTTATCTGTCATTGCTAATTGAAAAGATGGGAAGTTCAGACTGGGTTCGTGCTGGATTAACCTATACCTATGAAAAAAAATGCCCATTTTGTCAAGAAGACACCATTGATGAGAAATTTAAAGATGAAATTAAAAATATATTTGATGATACTTACAATGAAAAAACATTAGCCTTAAAAGAATTATTATCGCGTTATAATAAAGAGAGCGAAGATTTTACTAACAAAATAAAATCTACAATCTCTTTGTCTAACTTTATGGTTGATAAAGTTGAAATAAATAAACTAATAGATCAGGTTGTTATTTTCTTCGATGCAAACTCAAATCTTATCAGAAAAAAAATTGATAAACCTTCTCTTAGTGTAAAGATTGCGGTAGAGAATTCTAGCATTAATTTATTGTTGGAAAGAATTGAAAAATATAATTCTGATATAATTCAAATCAATACGAAGGTAGATAGCTATGACAATAGTATTTCTGAGATTAAAGAACGCACATGGAAGACGTTGAGATATCTCTGTAATGATCTCATACTGGCAAAAAATGAACAGTTAAATGAACTGTGCCGTGAAAAAGATAACGAGGTAAGCAATAGAAGTAAAATACATAAAGATATAGTTTCACTAAATGAAAATATTGATACGCTTAGGAAGCAAGTTTCAAATATAGATGAAACAATAAATAAAATAAACAGAACTTTATCCACTTTAGGGATTTCGCACTTCAAAATCAAGAAGAGTGCAGAGAATAATTTCTTCCAAATTTGTCGTGACAGTGGTTCGACAAATGATATTTATAAGACTCTTAGCGAAGGCGAAAAAACATTAATAACTTTTTTATATTTTTTGGAGCTATGCAATGGAAGGTTAGATAATGCAAACGAAAACCACAAGGAAAAATTAATTGTAATTGACGATCCTATCTCAAGTTTGTCACATGACTATATCTATGAAGTGGCATCTTTAATTCATCATAGAATAATAAAGAATAGTGATGCACCAAAAATCATAGTTCTTACACATAATCTTTTTTTCTTCCAAGAATTGATTAAGCTAGCACCGCTTAAAATAGATGCATTCAATAAAAAATATCAACTATACAGAGTTATCAAAGATAAATTTAGTAACGTATTAAAGATTGAACGTGATGCTATAAAAAATGAATATGAAGCACTTTGGATGGTTTTAAAGGATGTTAAAAAGGGGCTAATAAGTTCTGTAGTGCTGCCCAATGTAATGAGGAACATATTAGAATATTACTTCTCATTTTCGTGTAAAATGGAAAAGCTTAGCGAAGAACTGGATAAGTTAGTTGATTCTGAAATTGATATGAACTATAAAACTTTCTATCGTTATATTAATAGAGGTTCTCATTCAGACTCAATTAACATAAGCAATTTAGGTCAGATTTCATCAAGGAAATACTTGGAGATGTTTGAGGAGATATTTAAGAAAACAAATGATGAACAGCATTTTAATAAAATGTTAGGTATCTACGAAGAAGAAATGATTTAATATCTTTGGGTTACCACTGAGGCACCATCAATCATTAACGGTTAGGTAGGGAACGGAGGTGCTGACACACCGTTTCCCACCGTCCAAACCGAAAACGTTGATACTGGCATACCAGCACACATTTGTTATTCATGGTTTTTACTCAATCTTATCTCAGTCAGCTACTGATAGCCTTTACACCCCATGTGCAAAGCAAGCATACTATGGGAGTTGGCAGGAAAGAGTGCCTCAGTGGTAGACTGCATTTTAATAGAATAAATTATGAAAGCAAGCATTTTTCGATTCGAACTAACTAAACTGAATGATCATGCTTTTTTAAGATAATTTCTCAATATCAGATATTTTGGTTAGTTCACTAAGGTAATCTTGTTTATTCCTGAGTAGCCAATGGAAAATCTTGGGGTTTTCGAGTATTTTCTTTATGTGAGAGATAACAATCGTTAGCTTCAAACTATTGGAACCGTAGTTTTCTTTTATCTTTTGTGTATCGAAATGGACCTGAGCCATCTCTTTTTCAAGTCTTTCAATTGCTTTTCTATTACCA
>Ga0157367_1001488_pt1 | contig 10280 bp, 9 predicted proteins | sample AttbisABBM2_FD_113142 | JGI IMG/M metagenome (GOLD analysis project Ga0157367, IMG submission 113142) | Fungus gardens microbial communities from leaf cutter ant in Botucatu, State of São Paulo, Brazil - Atta bisphaerica ABBM2 | ecosystem: Host-associated > Fungi > Mycelium > Unclassified ...
GTGTGTGTGTGTGTGTGTGTGTGTGTGTGTATATATATATAAACATTTTTTTTATTTTTTCTAACGATTACGTTTGTTGCCAATCGACTGTAAAACTAGGACGAGTTACGAAGTGCCGTGTTGCGTTTTTGCTGCCATCGTTTTCGTAAGCACGATAAGCACGATCACCGTATCATCGCATGCGCCTCTTGTTAAGATAATTGATACTTAGAGTAATTAAACGTCTCCCCATTACGCGATACTTTAGCGCTTAGCGTTTCGTCATAGTTCCGTGAATAAAACAAAACAAGCACTTACTTTGCAAAATGTATATAAATTATAGTTTTATAAGAAATAAAAAAGACATTATAAAAAATAAAGAAATCTTTGTTAAACTTACACTCTGTCAACTTTGTTAAAATTACACTCCATAACGGATTAAATCTTTTCCGATCTATTGATCCACTACTTCACGTACAAGAAGAGAATATCGTTCAAAAACGACAAGAAGAAAAATGATAAAATGATGCCGAAAAGTGAACGCAGCGAGGCGTTGTTAAAGCGCCACTGTATTTTTAATTAATTAATTCGCAAAAGCCGCAGATTCACCGTCTCATAAATTTCTGTGTCAGAAGCATCCTCCCCGAAGGGGAAGAAAGACCAAGAAGAAGTATAATATCGGGGATGGAAGTAAAGTATGTAAAGTATTTAAAAATATTAAGTATCCCCGAGAGAGAAGAGCGGATATTAAGACAGAGAGAATTGCAAGTTCAGAAAGGGTTGGAGAGTCGTTAGAGTTAAGAGTAGGGGTGAAAGTGACAGCGACGTGGAAACGGAATTACGGGATCGGCACGGTGGAAGGTGGTAGGAGAACGTTTCAATTAGTAATTAAAACGTGCCGTGCAGTAACCCTCGCCCCAACCCCCAGTCACCACTCTTCCACCCCTCCGCGGTACAACGAGGCTCTTGCTCTCTTATACCGTCGTCGTCGCCACCGCCGCCATCTTGTAAATTAATTAATGCGTTCCTAACGAGATCAGAGGCGTCGGTAAAGCAGGAGGGTTGGCTGGTTCTCTACTTTGCCCGCCAAGGAAAGAGGGTGAGAAACTCAAGAGCGTAATTCGCACTTCGCGCACCCTATGCGGTTGAATACACTTCGAGATCGGAGCAGCAAAAACCTCGTTCAAATCCCATCTAACAACTAGATAGCTAATTAAATTTTGGATTTTTTATCTAATAGAAAAATTTAATAATAAAATTTTAAATAAATATTAGAACTGACGCAAGCTTCTAATTTTTCACAATTCTAAACGGAAAATTTGTTTTAAGCTTCCTGACTAGCTGTGTACGCAAAATATGTCGTCTCTAGTGTGCACTGCATTTCAAGCGCAAACATTCCGAATGCGAAATTGTCGTGTCGCAGCATCGCGCATCGGTTGCGAATCTCAACGGCGACTTCTCGAAACTCTCTCCTGCGATCCTCACAGCCCTGGATGAGAGCGAATTAGTCTGTTCCCGGGGGTAGACAGCAGAGACAGGGTATTAGTGGAAGGGGATGTTGGTCGGGGGGTCGGTGTCAGGATCTCTCGACCCTTTCAAACCCTTTCATCGGCGCTTCACCCGCTTACATAATGCAGCCACTCTAATTAAAATAAATTACACTCTCGCGCGTCAGTTCACTCTTTTATCTCTCTCTCTCTCTCTCTCTCTCTCTCTCTCTCTCTCATTCCCTTTCCGTATCTCTTTCTCTCTTAGCCTCACACCCCTACTCACCCTTTCTCTGTGTTCTCCCCCTCTCTCTCGCTTCCCTTCCTCTTTTCTCTCGACTAGCGTTTTTTTTCGCTCTCACCCTGTCGCTTTTTTGTACCGCACTTTCGACCACCACCCGGGTAACGCCCCTCTCTCCCATCCTCATTCTCTCTCTCTCTCTCTCCCCCTTGCTCGTTTATTTGCACTTTATTCGAGATTTAATTTACCGACCTCCGGCGACAGCCTCGTTGGTGCGCGCTCGACTCTGTGATGGGATTAAAAAGGCGGGTAGGGGATGATAGGATGGAAGAGGCTGAGCGGCGAGGGAGAGGTGAGAGGATGGCGTAAAAGTTGGAAAAAGAGTAACGCGACCGCGAGCTCCGCGACCAATGGAGAACGAACTGCCGGAAAATGGCTGAACCAAGGAAAAAGCGAGGAGGCGTACGAGGGGCTGAGGGGGAGGAGGACGAACAATCGATATCGCGGCGTCTCGATTCGGAGCCGATTTTCAACTCTCGGAACAGCCCAACATGTACCTGCCACCACAACATCGCGATGGCGCGAGGGCTTATACACACAGTAAATAACGGAATCGATTTCGATTAAACGTTTAAAATCGTTTCTGTTTTCGTGATATCAGGATCGCTGATGCGGTTGCAATGCCAGCCTCCGGGCTACGAGATACGGGATGATTTTTTCCGCAATAGAATATTCGATTACAATTAACGTTCGGTAAATCATATCAACGTCATTGTTCTGAAATAAGTGACGAATAATGTCGTATATATTATTGTATATCCGCGTTAATGTTTCGCTTCTATAAAGAGGTTACTGTACAAAATCAACATTAAACCCAAAGCGATAACATCCAATGAAAGGAATAATATATCGTTGAATTATCATGAATTCTCGTTACTATTTTGGCGATTGTTTATTAAACAATATTATTTCGTGTTGAAAATAGAGTTATTCATTTATCTGCAAATATGAACGAAAGCGGAGAAAGAACGTGCGCGCGAAAAAGAACTGCGGGGACATAATAATATATATCTGGCTTTACAACAGTCGCAGGTAATTTTCATGAAAATGCGTTCACATTACAGCGAGATGAATCAACATTAACGGTCTCCCATACGAGTATTCTCCTCGTCACCATCGAGAGACCACCAGTTTTCGCGACAATTTACCGCGAGCTATCCGAAACGAGGCGTAAGCATCGCGCAATTCAATTTAACTCTCGCTTGCATGTCCACGAGGGGGCCAGGTAATAGCTGGGAATTCCCGCCTTTTTCACCCGTCTGTGCGAAGCAATAGCAATAAATAAATATTCCGCGTCCGTTGCCCTCCCTTCCCCATACACTTCTCCTGCCTTTTTACGCCACAGGGGGCAGTCGTGCTTCATGGTGTTTTATGGATTTGTTACGAGTCGACGCTTTTTGGTTGAGAAGGGAGTTATCGAGTTGCTCGCACGGAGAGAGTAGCTAGATCTTTTCCCGTATTTCCTCTTTTTTGAGTTTGAGCGCAACGAGCGACGACAACATATCCCAGCTATAGGCACTGCTGGCTTCTTTCCTGCATCCTCGAAAAGCTTCGGGATGTTCCGCAACGTACAGAGGGAATATTTCTCGGGTCGTGAAAGATCCTGAAAGTAAAGAGGCAACGCACACGAGAGAGAGAGAGAGAGATGAGGGATGCGAAAGGTAAAGCTCTCAGGAATGAAAGGAGAGGTCTTTACTGGTGCGCGAATAATAACGACTCGTATTCTCTCCGGCTGTCGTCGGTTTTCGATTTGAGACGCCAACTTTCTTTCCTTTCCACCTCTCGTCTCTTCCTCTGTACATACGTATATATATTCACTCTTTCTCGAGACTTTTTTTTCTCCTTTCCATCTAGCTCTCCGCGATAGTTTGCCTCTTTTCCGCAAGCACCGTTCTTCCTCTCGTCGATCCAATCACGAGATCGGATTGCATGGAAAAAGGGTGGATGGAGGTGCAAGAAGGAACATGAAAATGTAGTTGGGTAACGACCCGCCGAGCGGAATAGAAGTTTTATCGTACAACCTGCCCCATGCTGCGCTGTGGAGAGGACGTATAAATTCAAAGTGACGCGAGAAAGCGGATCGATGGGAACGTAATTCTTCGCTCCTCGGAACTCGGTAAGTACGGCGTCAATTTGTTCGATGGCTCGGAACTCCCTTCCGTTAAAAAGAAGACGATAGACGCCTTCGCGCCAAGATCGGACCCTCGATCAATACGGTGTACATGCAATGAACCATCTTGATAAAATAAGGAAGATATGAAATTTCGAAATAAAAATACACGTAGTTATAGCTTTTTTAAAATTCATTGCCATTATTATTAATACATTAAACAAGAGAAGTAACGCGTAGTGTAACTCGATCTGCTAAGTTGTTCATGAAATGAAAGGAAAATACAGAAGGTGAAGAAAAAGGTATGTAGGAAGGTGAATAACAAGATTCACCTTTACAGCAATCAGTAATGTTATACAGGGTGAGTAACCCCATTAGCATTCATATTTCAATTTCACAGGCCTCAGAGTCGCAGTTTGAAACTGTGAAAGGTACTTGGTTGGAGCGGTGAACGGGGAGAGATAAACGGAAGAGAATTCACAGAGAAGAGCCAGAGGGGAGGAAGCGATGCGGATGAGAGGGAGGAATACGTAGAGGGTGAAAGAGGAGAACTAATATCGATAGCAACCTATTACCATCTATCTCCATACCGATGTAATGGACGCGCAGCCCCGATTATCAATCCGTAATAATTGTGCATATTAAACGGGCACTAATTATCGGGCTGGCAGCGTGCCGCGGGCGCCATCGCCATCGAATCGAACGAGTTACAACTCAGCGGTCCGTTTCGCTCTTTCCCTCCATCTCTGTCTCTGTCTCTGTCTCTCTCTCTCTCTCTCTCTCTCTCTCTCTCTCTCTCTCTCGCAGTAAATTTCACCGCGACCGAAAGAGGATTAATAACCAAAAAATCATCGCTCGCCCGGGCGCGAAAATATTGGCGAAATCAAATATCAAACTATATTTTTCTCGATTCGCCAAGTAGTTCGAGAATTTTTCAACGAGTGTGAAACCTTAATCGCCTATTCGTTTCGCCGCATCGCATCGGTTAATGCGGGAACGCTGTTACGACGCGCGGGACCGTTTAATCGACGCCCGAGCTAACTGCGCACATCGATATTCATCCTGGAATGGAAAAAAAAAAAAAAAAGAAAAATGGAAGAGGCGGGTGGGAGTTCCAACCGCGGCTGATCGATTCTCCTTTCTCGTGCGAGCCTTTTACCGAACGATCGATCGATCGGTAGGACCGATCTCGCAGGACACTCGAGAGACCTGAGAGGCGGAGAGCGCGAACGGCGGTGCCCTCGAGCGCTCTCGAGGCTTTTTTCCTCTTCGGAGCGCTTTTAATAAACGCGCGCGCCGCAACCAGCGGACGCTTTATGTTATCGAAGAAGAAGAGAAACGCGGAGAAATAGAGAGGCCGAGAGTGAGTGAGGGAAAGAGAACGAATACCGAGTGGTCGATGAAAGCGGAAGGGAGTGCTTTTGACGACGAGCTTTTTACGGCCCTGTGTTCCGGTGTTCAGGCTTTTACGTCCATTCCACGCTTCCTCCTCCTTCGTCACCATCTCCACCTCCTATCCGTTCCGCGTCACTCTGTTTTCTCTCTTCCTCTTTTTCTTTTTCTCCCACGCGGTATCGCGCTAATTTCCTCTTTCGCTCTCGTAGTCCTCCACCTCTGCTCGTCCAATAATACATCGCACGTAAGCGGCGATCTAATCCCTTTTATGAGGTGAAATTTTACACGCCCGACAGTACCAGTGATGTGCCAATCTTCTTCATTCACAACGAATAATGAAGAAATTACTAGATATTCGATGTGATACTCACATGCCTCTCCTCAGCCGGATTGAGACCTGTAACAAAGAATAAAAAATTTCGTGTGAATTACACGTGAAAATCGTGATATTATTAAGATGTTATTGTAAGATGACAGTGCGACTGTGTTCTCGTCGAGATAAATCTATGTTTCAGAAATCACTCTCGACAGATCTACCCACCGACAGAACGAATGCTATGAATGTTTTTTTTATTATTATTACAGCGTCGAAGGGAATAGAAGTCGGCGGTATGTCGACGGAATCTTTTCCGCGGGAAGAAGCAGATAAAGGAGAAAGAAGGAGGAGACACGCGAGACTAGCTAGACTTCTCAAGGATTTTCCGAGACGGCGAGTGAGCGGGGAGTGAGAGAGATCGAGAAAAAGAAAAGCCGCGGCTGGAACAGGGAGAGGAGAAAATCCAGACGGAAAAGCTTTGTCCCCGAGAAGCCGAGTTCATAGTTTGCCCTCGCTCGATTTCCCCAGTCTCCTCCTCCTCCTCCTTCTCCTCCTCTTCTCCGTACCCCGCGCCAGTTGGTACACTTTGGTCTCGTAGGAAATATCTTAACGATATCTTTTTCCTACCGTTACCCGTCCTACTACGAAGTAAGAATTACACGAACCGTTTATGTTCTTGGTGCACCGGGACCACCATAAATTGCCTCTTTTCTCTCTCGCAACATTAACCACCACGGAAATAAAATATTTTTATTGACGCCGCGAGAGACAGAGCTTCGATATACAAACGATAGCGAGACATTTTCCCCAATAATAAAGTTGCAACGATAAAACGCATTTTCGTCGCTCATTGAAGCCTTAATTTCTAACTTCCCATTTGGAGCTTTCATTTGAATGTTCTCGAGTATCATCGACCATCTACATTGAGGCGAAGGAGTGATTTTATTATTATAGTCTCTATAGTCCGTCAAATAATAACGGGAATGATGGTCGGGGAAAACCTTATTGGGTCGAAAGACCCACCTTTCTCGTATTTTTCCGAGCTACCACCTAGTCTACTGGTAGTCGACGTAAAATGTGAAGAGAAGGCCGAGAGTCAGGTCGTTTCAGGGGTTAAAATCCTGGATACACGTTCACATCGTTATCGAGCAGACGCGTGCAAAGCGGAGCAGTTTCAGAAGATGGAAGGAGCAAGAGGTATCTTCTTTCTCCACGCGCCAGTATAGAGCTCGCTAATGCTCGTCATCCCCCTTTTATCCTTCCTTCTATCCGGCCAGAGAAAACTCTTTTCTCCTCCCTCACTCGACTACTCCCGCGCTCGTAAACGGACGCGGAAGAGCGCGCATAATTTTCTACTAAAGCGCGAAGAGGTCGTCGAGTGTTTCCGAGAGACGTTTTAAGGACCCGCGTGCTCGCATCTCCTCTCCCATCTTAGGATAAGTTCACTAAAAGTACCGAGGACAAGCTCGCTCGTTACTCGGCAAATTATCAGATAAAGAGTGGCACGTTATCGAGTATTCGAATTATTCAACGAAAATCCGCTTCGTATTAAAATCATACCACTTCTACTCGAGGAGCGATGCGGAGATATAAATTTAAGAGTAAATCGAGCGAGGATCAATGCCGCTATTATCAACGCCAACACGATCGACATTGGTTTCTAATCGAGCATAAAGACTGCAGCTCGTTGCGGAGTGAATAAAAAGGAAATCGTGGCGTCACACAGACAGCCGGTAGCAGATATTACGGCGGATATGTCCGAGGATACAGTCGTTTTAGGAGGAAACGCGAAAAACCGCCGAAGGGAAGAACAAAACGAGAACGAGACTGCCGTGCGCTGGTAGAAACAATTCGCTCCGGGCAATGTTCCGGAAAGAAGGGAAGAAGTTTCAGTTGTCACGACAGAAATACTGGGCCGTTATACGTTTCTCGGTTCGCAGCGGAATCTCTTTTCAAAAGAGTGTCTGCGATCGTTGACAATGTAGACTGCAGTAGATCTGTTCTTTTTGACTGCGCTTTTTCACGCCTCCTTTGCTGCGAGCAAAGCGAACGTGTGATCACGCTTCGGCGAAAGAAAGAGGACAAAGAATTCGTGTTATATGGGGCATAGTTAGAAAAAATACATACGAAATAATATTATATGTAATGTGTCACCGGATAAGATAAATGTTTCAATGACCGGACATATACCTATGTCCAGATATTTACATAAAACTTTATATTTATTTATTTATGCTTGTTTATATTATTATTAATTTTATATTAACTTATTATTTATATTTGTTTATATTATTATTATTATTAATCTCAAATGCTTTTTTGAATATATATTATTATAATTTAACTGTAATCTTTAAATAGAATTAAATTTTAATATTGTAATAAAAAAAGCATTTGAAATTAATAATGATACATTTTGTGTAAGCATTCAAATATGTCTGGTCATTGGGACATTTATCTTATTCACGTCAAATAGGGACAATTTAGCAATTCACGGTATTAATAAAATTTCTAAGATAGCCGAAGGCATTTCCGTGGAAGTGATTGCTCCAAGATCGACGGATATCCCATTATGAGCCCATTGATCGGAAAACGCAAAACAACGCGCAAAGCAAACCAGCCGGAGGCTATATATCCGGCCTGAGTAACATAGTTGAGTGCAAGTCGAGGGAAAGGATAGACAGGGTCAGAGTGGAGGCCATCAGGGAATAGAGACAGCGAGTAAGGGCGTCAGACGTGGAAAGGGGGAGGAGAAGGGTTGTGGAAGTACACTCGTGTCGAGAGGAAATTTCTGAGTGCTCTCTCGAGAGATGGTTGTGGCTAGAACGAGACACGTTGAGCGAAAGATCGAAGGAAAGCTAGGAAACGCGCGAGAATAAGGACAAGAGAGGAGAGAAACGAAAGATGGAAGAGAGAAGTTTGAAGGAGTACCAACGCGTCTTCGTCAGCGGTACGTGAGGCCCCCAAGAGCGCGAACCAAGATCAGCAGTCGCGTGACGTGCCAACGAGAAAGATAGATGTAGGAGAGGTGAAGAAAAGACGAGAGAGAAAGAGAGAGGGGAGGGAGACTAAAACCCGAGAGGATTCTCGAGGTCAAGATCGAGAGTTTCAGGAGCTTCTCTCGGGTTTAAGTACGTTCGTTTGCATCATCGACTCGTTCGTTCCAGACTGCACTTAAAATAGCACGAAAAGGTTCCGCTTAATTTCAGCGACTTTGGAGCGGTGTCTCATCGTACACTCTCCAAGTGATCTCTTTCGCTTCTTGAAACGCTCTCACGAGCAGTTTTCATCTATTACACCGACGGGCTCTCAACGGATTAATCGTATTTACGTTCATCGTCGCTGCGTATAGCGCTGAATCATCGATGAGATTACGAGTCACGGCGAGCAAATCAACAACATATCGTCTCATGAGGATCGGTTACCGGCCTATTCTCGCAGAAGCAAAGATAGGCGATTGAACAGCAGGTAGCCGAGTTACGTGAAACATGAGGCTGAATGCGCAACCTTCTGCGAACTAGTTAAACGGATCGTTTTGGTGCGCAAAATATCCACGAGCGGAGTCGCTCGTGGAGCGGAGTCGCTGACTGCGCGACATTGGCAGACAGACGAGACATTGGCATCGACAGATTTCCATGAATTGAATCTTTTCTATCGACGCGACTGATCTTACACGCTCGTCAAAAGAGACGCAAATTTACGTGTCAAGCGACTAATGAAAGAAAAAATTGATCCAAAGATGACAGTTAATAATTTTAGAGCAAAATTTACCAACTATAAGAAATTTTCAATATTTCAATTTCTTATTATAAATATTCTTTTCTTTGGAAAACTTTATTTATTTAAATACATACACGTCAATTTAAAAAAAATCTTGAATTTAATGCTTGAAACAATTTTAAGGCTCCAAATATTAAATGACTCAAAAATATACTTTCTAAGACTCTTAGAGTCTTGAATCTTACTCCGAAGAGTGACAGACTCTTAAAAATTGAAAACTGAGCCATTCTTTTTCAAGACTGGCTCAATTTTCACTGTTTAAATTGCGACTCCACTCCAAAGAATTTAGAGAATAAAAAAGAAAATTCATGGAACTTACCTCCGTTAGGTTTGAGATCGTCGGGTTGACCGCGATGAAGTTCCGGTTTGGTCAGCATCGACAGCGGATGTGCGGCCGTACCTCCGGGGGTAGCAGCCGCTCCCGGGGGGAGGCCTAAACCGAGAAGCGCTGCAGATGCCGAGGTGGGGACCGGTATACCCGCACCCGGGCCCAACCCAGGAAGTCCGGGTATACCCGGATGCGGTCCCATCGCCGCGCCCGGTGGCAGTTGCTGGGCATGCATCTGTTGCAGGAGTCTTGGTAGATCAGGCCTCTGTTGCTGAAACAAAAATTTAACGTGCCAATAATATCGTTTACGCAATACACCATTTATCCATCATGATCGGGATAATACCGCCAGCCACTATCGGTTGTTCGTTGATAAGCGCCTCATAAAGTATCGACACGGGAAAGATTACGTGTTTACGAGTACGTACATACGTGCGGATCGGCGCGAATAATACATACACACACACACACACACACCACACACACACACACACACACACACACACACACACACACACCACACACACACACACAACACACACACAAACACACCAACACACACACAACAACACACAAACACACAC
>Ga0157367_1001489_pt1 | contig 10280 bp, 7 predicted proteins | sample AttbisABBM2_FD_113142 | JGI IMG/M metagenome (GOLD analysis project Ga0157367, IMG submission 113142) | Fungus gardens microbial communities from leaf cutter ant in Botucatu, State of São Paulo, Brazil - Atta bisphaerica ABBM2 | ecosystem: Host-associated > Fungi > Mycelium > Unclassified ...
GCAGTGGCTTATACCCTAAAAAACAACGGTGGTCTGACATAGAGAGGGCCACCTTCTCTTTCGGCTACGGGCTAATGGTAACGCCGTTACAGTTAGCGCGAGTCTACGCAACGATTGGCAGCTATGGCATTAACCGTCCGCTGTCGATTACCAAAGTGGATCCGCCCGTCGCGGGACAACGCGTTTTCGATGAGTCACTGGTGAAAACTGTGATGCACATGATGGAAAGCGTGGCGCTGCCCGGTGGCGGTGGCGTTAAAGCGGCAATCAAGGGTTATCGCATCGCGATAAAAACCGGTACGGCGAAAAAAGTCGGGCCGGACGGACGCTACGTCAATAAATACATTGCCTATACCGCAGGCGTTGCGCCTGCCAGTCATCCCCGATTCGCGCTGGTGGTGGTGATTAACGATCCCCAGGCTGGCAAGTATTATGGCGGTGCGGTTTCTGCACCGGTGTTTGGTGCCATCATGGGCGGCGTACTGCGCACCATGAACATCGAGCCGGACGCATTACCGACGACCAATGACAGGAATGAGTTGGTGACTAACAGAAGTGAGGAATCAAGTGACAGATCGTAACCTGCGCGACTTACTCGGCCCCTGGGTGCCAGGCGCGCCGGCGCGCCCATTGCGCGACATGACCCTGGATAGCCGCATGGCGGCGTCTGGCGATCTGTTTGTCGCTGTTGCAGGCCATCAGGTTGATGGCCGCCGTTTCATTCCGCAGGCGATTGCGCAGGGCGTCGCCGCCGTGGTGGCTGAAGCTGAAGGTGAAGCGACTGACGGCGAAATCCGTGAAATGCACGGCGTACCGGTCATCTATCTGGCACAACTGCATCAGCGGCTGTCGGCTTTAGCAGGACGTTTTTATCAGCAGCCGGGTGAGAAGCAGACGCTGATTGGCGTCACCGGCACCAACGGTAAAACCACGACTACCCAGCTGCTGGCGCAGTGGGCAACGCTGCTGGGTGAGACCAGCGCGGTGATGGGCACCGTCGGCAACGGGCTGGTGGGTCACTTAGTCGCTGCAGAAAATACTACCGGTTCAGCCGTGGACGTTCAGCATATGCTGCACGAGCTCGCTGAAAAAGGGGCGACCCTGACCGCGATGGAAGTCTCCTCACACGGTCTGGTGCAGCATCGCGTTGCGGCGCTGCCGTTTGCTGCGGCGGTCTTCACCAACCTCAGTCGCGATCACCTCGATTACCACGGTGACATGCCGAGCTATGAATCGGCTAAATGGCTGCTGTTTTCTGAGCATCAGGTCGGACAGGCGATTCTTAACGCTGATGATGAAGTCGGCCGTCGCTGGCTGGCGCGCTTACCTGATGCGGTTGCCGTCACCATGGAAGATAACCTTCAATCGGGCTGCCATGGCCGCTGGCTGAAAGCCGATGCGGTGGAGTACCACGACAACGGGGCTCATATCCGTTTCAGCTCCAGCTGGGGCAACGGTGAAATCGACAGCCCGCTGATGGGCGCGTTCAACGTCAGCAATCTGCTGCTGGCGCTGGCGACCCTGCTGTCACTGGATTATCCGCTGGCGACGCTGATAAGCGTTGCACCACGATTACAGCCCGTTAACGGGCGTATGGAAGTGTTCAGCGCTGCAGGAAAACCGACGGTCGTGGTGGATTATGCCCACACGCCGGATGCGCTGGAAAAAGCGCTGGAAGCGGCACGTCTGCATTGCAAAGGAAAACTCTGGTGCCTGTTTGGCTGCGGCGGCGACCGCGACAAAGGCAAGCGCCCGTTAATGGGGGCGATTGCTGAACAATTTGCGGATGTGGTGGTGATTACCGACGACAATCCGCGCAGCGAAGATCCGCAGGCGATAGTAAAAGACATTCTGACCGGTTTGCTGGATCCGGGCCGCGCCCGCGTGGTATCAGGTCGTGCGCAAGCGGTCACTAACGCCATTATGCAGGCACAACCTGACGATATCGTGCTGGTGGCGGGCAAAGGCCATGAAGATTATCAGATCATCGGCAACCGTCGTCTCGACTACTCCGATCGTGCCACGGTAGCGGCACTGCTGGGAGGCGCAGCATGATCCCGGTTTCATTAAAGATCCTGGCGGAAATTACCGGCGGCACGCTGCACGGCAGCGATTTCACCCTGAACGATGTGACCACCGATACCCGCAAAGTGACGGCGGGCAGCCTGTTTGTCGCGCTGGTGGGCGAACGCTTCGATGCACACGACTTCGCCGGAGAGGCCATTGCAAATGGCGCACAGGCGCTGCTGGTGAGTAAGCATTTACCTGTCGCTGTGCCTCAGGTGGTGGTTGAAGATACCCGTATCGCCTTTGGACGACTGGGTGCCTGGGTTCGTCAGCAGTCGACCGCCCGCGTAGTAGCGCTGACCGGCTCCTCCGGCAAAACTTCGGTCAAAGAGATGACCGCAGCGATTCTGCGTCAGTGTGGCGAAACGCTCTACACCGCAGGCAATCTCAACAACGATTATGGCGTGCCGATGACCCTGCTCCGCCTGACCGCAGAACATCAGTATGCGGTCATCGAGCTGGGTGCTAATCATCAGGGCGAAATCGCTTACACCACTGACCTGGTTAAACCAGAAAGTGCGCTGGTGAATAATCTGGCCGCGGCCCATCTGGAGGGCTTTGGCTCACTGGCGGGTGTTGCTAAAGCGAAAGGTGAGATCTTTCAGGGCCTGCCGGCTCACGGCATTGCCATTCTCAATGCGGAGAGCAACGACTGGCCGAACTGGCAGAGCACGCTGCAGGATAAAACCGTGTGGCGCTTTTCACCGCAGGCGGCCGAGTGTGATTTCTCCGCCCGTGATATCCGCATTGCGCAGGATGGCACCCATTTTGTGATGAACACACCGCGTGGCACGGCTGAGATCGTACTGCCGTTGCCGGGCCGTCATAACATCGCTAACGCTTTGGCGGCGGCGGCACTGGCCCTGTCGGTGGATGCGCCGCTTAGCGCCGTTCAGCAGGGACTGAAAAACCTGCAGTCGGTGCCGGGTCGTCTGTTCCCGGTGCGTCTTTCTGCGCATCAGCTGCTGCTGGATGACAGCTACAACGCTAACGTCGGCTCGATGACCGCCGCCGTCCAGGTCCTGTCAGAAATGCCAGGTTACCAGGTGCTGGTCGCGGGTGATATGGCGGAACTGGGCGAAGAGACTGAAAAATGTCACCGCGAAATCGGTGAAGCGGCACGCGAAGCAGGCCTTGACCGCGTACTGACCTGTGGAAAATTCAGCCATTACATTAGTGAAAGCAGTGGCGTTGGTGAACATTTCAGCGATAAGACGGCGCTGACTGAACGTTTGCGAGAATTGTTGTCCCAACACTCAGAAATTACCGTCCTGATAAAAGGTTCACGTAGTGCCGCCATGGAGCAGGTAGTACAGAGCTTAAAGGAGAAAGGAACATGTTAGTTTGGCTGGCCGAGCATCTGGTCGCTTTTTATTCGGGCTTCAACGTCTTTTCCTATCTGACGTTTCGCGCCATTGTCAGCCTGCTGACCGCGTTATTTATCTCGCTCTGGATGGGGCCGCGCCTCATCGCCTGGCTGCAGAAATTACAGATTGGCCAGGTCGTCCGTAACGATGGTCCGGAATCGCACTTCAGTAAGCGCGGGACGCCTACCATGGGCGGCATCATGATTCTGACCTCCATCACCATTTCGGTGCTGATGTGGGCCTATCCGTCGAACCCCTATGTCTGGTGCGTGCTGTTCGTGCTGGTCGGCTTTGGCATCATCGGCTTTGTCGATGACTACCGCAAAGTGGTGCGTAAAGACACCAAAGGCCTGATCGCCCGCTGGAAATATTTCTGGATGTCGGTGATTTCGCTGGGTGTGGCATTCGGACTTTATGCGGCGGGCAAAGATACCCCTGCGACTCAACTGGTCGTGCCGTTTTTCAAAGACATCATGCCGCAGCTTGGCCTGTTTTATGTGCTGCTGGCCTACTTTGTGATTGTCGGAACGGGTAACGCGGTCAATCTGACCGATGGCCTGGATGGCCTGGCGATTATGCCAACCGTCTTTGTCGCTGCGGGCTTCGCGCTGGTTGCCTGGGCAACCGGTAACGTGAAGTTTGCTGAATACCTTCATATTCCCTATCTGCGTCACGCCGGTGAGCTGGTGATTGTCTGTACCGCTATCGTCGGGGCAGGGCTGGGCTTCCTGTGGTTCAACACCTATCCGGCTCAGGTCTTTATGGGCGACGTCGGCTCGCTGGCATTAGGCGGCGCGCTGGGCACCATCGCGGTGTTACTGCGTCAGGAATTTTTACTGGTGATCATGGGCGGCGTATTTGTGGTTGAAACGCTGTCGGTAATCCTTCAGGTGGGATCGTTCAAGTTGCGCGGCCAGCGTATTTTCCGCATGGCGCCGATCCATCACCACTATGAACTTAAGGGCTGGCCGGAACCGCGCGTCATCGTGCGCTTCTGGATTATTTCGCTAATGCTGGTGCTGATTGGCCTGGCCACGCTGAAGGTGCGTTAATCATGGCTGACTATCGGGGTAGAAAAGTCGTCATCATCGGACTGGGCCTTACCGGGCTCTCCTGTGTTGATTTCTTTTTAGCGCAGGGCGTCACGCCTCGCGTGATGGACACCCGTGTCTCGCCGCCGGGGCTGGATAAATTGCCCGGGCAGGTTGAACGCCATCTGGGCGGCATTAACGGTGACTGGCTACTGGCGGCCGATCTGATTGTTGCCAGCCCTGGCGTCGCGCTGGCGCATCCGATTCTCAGCGAAGCGGTAGAAGCCGGAATTGAAATCGTCGGTGACATTGAACTGTTCTGCCGCGAGGCGCAGGCTCCCATCGTGGCAATTACCGGTTCTAACGGCAAAAGCACCGTGACCACGCTGGTAGGTGAGATGGCGAAAGCCGCAGGCTGGCAGGTGGGCGTCGGTGGCAATATTGGTCTGCCCGCGCTGAGTCTGCTGCAATCACCGGCCCAGCTTTATGTACTGGAACTCTCCAGTTTCCAGCTTGAGACCACCTACAGTCTGAAAGCGGCTGCGGCAACCGTGCTTAACGTCACCGAAGATCATATGGACCGCTATCCGCTGGGTATGCAGCAGTATCGTGCCGCCAAGCTGCGGATCTATGAGAATGCGCAGATCTGCATCGTTAACGCCGATGATGCGCTGACGATGCCGGTACGGGGTGCGGATAAGCGCTGTGTCAGCTTTGGTGTCGATTTCGGTGACTACCACCTTAACAAGCAGCAGGGCAGTATCTGGCTGCGGGTGAAAGGCGAGAAAGTCCTGAACACCGCTGAAATGAAGATGGTGGGACAGCATAACTACACCAACGCGCTGGCTGCGCTGGCGCTGGCCGATGCGGTCGGTCTGCCACGCGCCTCCAGCCTGGCGGCTTTAACGCAATTTAACGGTCTGGCGCATCGCTTCCAGCTGGTCCATGAAAACCAGGGCGTGCGCTGGATTAATGACTCCAAAGCGACCAACGTCGGCAGCACCGAAGCGGCGCTGAACGGCCTGCAGGTTCAGGGAACGCTGTGGCTGCTGATGGGCGGTGATGGTAAGTCAGCCGATTTTACACCGCTGATCCCGTGGCTTCAGGGCGACAACGTGCGCCTTTACTGCTTTGGCCGTGACGGCGATGCGCTGGCCGCGCTGCGTCCTGACATCGCTGTGCGCACGGAAACGATGCGACAGGCAATGGAGCAGATCGCGCCGCAGGTTAAAGCAGGCGATATGGTTCTGCTGTCGCCGGCCTGCGCCAGCCTTGACCAGTTCCGTAACTTTGAGCAGCGCGGTGAGCAGTTCGCGCAACTGGCGAAGGAGCTGAGCTGATGCGTATTCCTGGTGCCGGACTGGCGGGTTACTTCTCAGGACGCCTGAAAGACTGGGTGATGGGCGCACGCGAAAGTGATGATTCATCGCTGGTGCTCTATGACCGCACACTGTTATGGCTGACGCTGGGCCTGGCGGTAATTGGTTTTGTGATGGTGACGTCGGCGTCTATGCCGGTAGGTCAGCGTCTGAATGACGATCTCTTCTACTTCGCCAAACGTGATGCGTTCTACATTGTGCTGGCTTTGGGTATGGCGCTGGTCACACTGCGGGTACCGATGGATTTCTGGCAGCGCTACAGCAACGTGATGCTGATGGTCACGGTGGCGATGCTGCTGATTGTTCTAGTCGTCGGCAGCTCGGTCAACGGTGCCTCGCGCTGGATCGCGCTGGGTCCGCTGCGTATCCAGCCTGCAGAGCTGTCGAAGCTTTCCCTGTTCTGCTATCTCGCCAGCTACCTGGTGCGCAAAGTGGAAGAGGTGCGAAACAACTTCTGGGGCTTCTGTAAGCCGATGGGCGTGATGGTCGTGCTGGCGGTGTTACTGCTGGCGCAGCCGGACCTGGGTACGGTGGTAGTGCTGTTTGTTACCACGCTGGCGATGCTGTTCCTGGCCGGTGCCAAGCTGTGGCAGTTCATGGCCATCATCGGCTCCGGCATTTTTGCGGTGATCCTGCTGATCATTGCAGAACCTTATCGTATGCGCCGTGTGACCTCGTTCTGGAACCCGTGGGAAGATCCGTTTGGTAGTGGTTACCAGCTGACACAATCTCTGATGGCATTTGGTCGCGGAGAATTCTGGGGGCAGGGACTCGGTAACTCGGTGCAAAAGCTGGAATATCTGCCGGAAGCGCATACCGACTTTATTTTCGCCATCATCGGGGAAGAACTCGGCTATGTCGGTGTGGTACTGGCACTTTTAATGGTATTCTTCGTCGCTTTTCGTGCGATGTCGATTGGCCGTCGTGCTCTGGAACTGGATCAGCGTTTTTCCGGCTTTTTAGCCTGTTCAATCGGTGTCTGGTTCAGCTTCCAGGCGCTGGTTAACGTCGGGGCTGCAGCCGGTATGTTACCGACCAAAGGCCTGACCTTACCGCTGATCAGTTACGGTGGGTCGAGTCTGATCATTATGTCGACCGCCATCGTCTTTTTATTACGCATAGATTATGAAACGCGCCTGGCTAAAGCGCAGGCGTTTACCCGAGGTGGTCGATGAGCGGTAAGCGATTGATGGTGATGGCAGGCGGAACCGGCGGACATGTCTTTCCCGGTCTGGCTGTCGCCCATCATCTGATGGAACAGGGCTGGCAGGTTCGCTGGTTAGGCACAGCCGACCGTATGGAAGCCGATCTGGTGCCAAAGCACGGCATCGACATCGACTTCATCCGTATCAGCGGATTACGCGGGAAAGGCATGAAAGCACTGCTGCTGGCACCGCTGCGTATCTTCAATGCCTGGCGCCAGGCGCGTCGCATTATGAAAGCCTGGCAGCCGGATGTTGTGCTGGGCATGGGCGGCTACGTTTCAGGACCAGGCGGCTTAGCGGCCTGGAGCTGCGGGATTCCGGTGGTGCTGCATGAGCAGAACGGGATCGCCGGGCTGACTAACAAATGGCTGGCGAAAATCGCCACCAAAGTACTGCAGGCGTTTCCGGGTGCGTTTCCCGCCGCCGATGTGGTGGGGAATCCGGTTCGTACCGATGTTCTGGCTCTGCCTTTACCCGCGCAACGTCTGGCGGATCGTCATGGCCCGATTCGGGTGCTGGTGATTGGCGGCAGTCAGGGTGCGCGGATTCTGAACCAGACGCTGCCGCAGGTTGCAGCGCTGGTGGGTGATGAGATCACCCTGTGGCATCAGACTGGTAAAGGGGCACAGCCCGAAACAGAGAAAGCGTATCAGCAGGTCGGACAGACGCAGCATAAGGTTACTGAGTTTATTGATGACATGGCTGCCGCCTACGCCTGGGCTGATGTGGTGGTATGCCGCTCCGGCGCATTAACCGTGAGCGAAGTCGCTGCCGCTGGTTTACCGGCGATTTTCGTGCCGTTTCAGCACAAAGATCGCCAGCAGTACTGGAACGCGCTGCCGCTGGAGAAAGCGGGCGCCGCCAGAATTTTTGAGCAGCCGCAATTTACTGCGGAGGCTGTAGCGGATTTGCTACGCCACTGGGACCGCGCAACACTGCTGACGATGGCTGAGCAGGCCCGTCAGGTGGCGATCCCCGATGCGACTGGACGGGTCGCTCAGGAAGTGGCTCGCGCCGCAAAGTAATCATTCCGGTCAGCGTGTCTGACCTGTACCCGAAGTGGGTACAAACTGAAATAGCAGGTAACTGAGAGCGATGAATACACAACAATTGGCAAAACTGCGTTCTATCGTGCCCGAGATGCGTCGCGTCCGGCACATCCACTTTGTCGGCATCGGTGGTGCTGGCATGGGCGGTATTGCCGAAGTGTTAGCAAATGAAGGCTACCATATCAGCGGTTCAGATCTGGCCCCTAACCCGGTGACGCAGAACCTGATCGCCCTGGGCGCCACCATTTATTTTAACCATCGCCCCGAAAACGTGACTGATGCGAGCGTCGTTGTGGTCTCCAGCGCCGTATCGCAGGATAACCCGGAATTGGTAGCAGCTCGTGAACAGCGTATCCCGGTCATCCGTCGCGCGGAGATGCTGGCTGAACTGATGCGTTTCCGTCACGGCATCGCCGTTGCGGGTACGCATGGCAAAACGACCACCACGGCGATGGTGTCGAGTATTTATGCGGAAGCCGGTCTTGATCCGACTTTCGTTAACGGTGGATTGGTTAAAGCAGCAGGCACCCATGCTCGTCTGGGTCACAGCCGCTATCTGATTGCCGAAGCGGATGAGAGCGATGCGTCGTTCCTGCATCTGCAGCCGATGGTGGCCATTGTGACCAACATCGAAGCTGACCATATGGACACCTATCAGGGCGATTTTGAGAACCTGAAGCAGACGTTTATTAACTTCCTGCACAACCTGCCGTTTTACGGTCGTGCGGTGATGTGTGTAGATGATGTGGTTATCCGTGACCTGATCCCGCGCGTGGGCCGTCATATCACCACCTACGGTTTCAGTGACGATGCGGATCTGCGCATTGAAAACTATGAGCAGAGTGGCGCGCAGGGGCATTTTACCCTGATCCGTCAGGACAAAGCGCCGCTGCAGATTACGCTGAATGCGCCGGGTCGCCACAACGCCCTGAACGCGGCAGCCGCGGTTGCCGTCGCCAGTGAAGAGGGCATTGAAGACAATGCCATCCTGGCTGCGCTGGAGAGTTTCCAGGGCACGGGCCGTCGCTTTGATCTGCTGGGTGAATTCCCGACCGAGCCGGTGAACGGTCAGCCGGGCACCGCCATGCTGGTGGATGATTACGGTCATCACCCAACCGAAGTGGACGCGACGATTAAAGCCGCGCGCGCAGGCTGGCCAGATAAAAAACTGGTGATGGTGTTTCAGCCGCACCGATACAGCCGTACCCGCGATTTGTTTGATGATTTCGCCAACGTGCTGTCGCATGTCGATGTGTTGCTGATGTTGGATGTGTACTCCGCCGGTGAAACCGCGATTCCGGGTGCTGACAGCCGTTCGCTGTGCCGTGCCATTCGTAACCGGGGCAAGGTTGATCCGATTCTGGTGCCGGAACATGACGCGCTGCCGGAAATGCTGGCACCACTTCTGTCAGGCAATGACCTGATCCTGGTGCAGGGCGCCGGTAACGTCGGCAAGGTTGCCCGCAAGCTGGCGGAGACTAAGCTCCAGCCGGAACGCAAAGCGGAGGATCGTCATGGCGGATAAAGTTGCCGTATTAATGGGCGGCACCTCAGCAGAGCGTGAGGTTTCGCTGAACTCGGGTCAGGCCGTCGTCGCCGGACTGCGGGAAATGGGCATCGATGCGCATGGCGTCGACACCCGTGATGTATCGGTGCTGACGCTGAAAGAGCAGGGCTTTGCCAAAGCCTTTATCGCGCTGCATGGCCGGGGCGGAGAAGATGGCACGATGCAGGCGGTGCTGGAGTTCCTGCAACTGCCTTACACCGGCAGCGGCGTAATGGCATCGGCTGTGACCATGGATAAGCTGCGCACCAAACTGCTGTGGCAGGGTCGCGGATTACCCTCAGGCAAATTTGTCTGGCTGACGCGTCAGCAGTTTGATGCCGGGCTGGATGCAGAGAGCAACGCAGCAATTGCGGCGCTGGGTCTGCCACTGTTTGTAAAGCCAGCCTGTGAAGGCTCGAGTGTGGGTATCAGCCGGGTTAACGATCTGAGCGCGCTGCCTGCCGCACTGGACATGGCGTTTAAGCACGACGATGACGTACTGGTCGAAGCGTTTCTCAGCGGCGCGGAGTATACCGTCGCGATTGTGGGCGATCGTATTCTGCCCTCAATTGAAATAAAGAGCGCCAGTGAGTTCTATGACTATGAAGCTAAATACATTTCTGACGATACTCAGTA
>Ga0157367_1001490_pt1 | contig 10278 bp, 10 predicted proteins | sample AttbisABBM2_FD_113142 | JGI IMG/M metagenome (GOLD analysis project Ga0157367, IMG submission 113142) | Fungus gardens microbial communities from leaf cutter ant in Botucatu, State of São Paulo, Brazil - Atta bisphaerica ABBM2 | ecosystem: Host-associated > Fungi > Mycelium > Unclassified ...
AAAGGAACAGAAAAGAAAAGAAAAGAAAAGAAAAATAAAATAGAGTCCAATCTTTGCATTTCTAACAACTTGATCCTCATGTTACTCCAGTAACATCCTGGATGAGCCACCAACAAAAGATAGTAGCCCTGGTTTCAACTGAAACTGAGTGCTATGACATAGCCCTTTCTGATTGTGGCTGTTAACTTGCAATCTCCTCAATGAGGTTAGTTTTGATGTTCTGACTCCTTATCTCTATGGTGACAATCATGGTTCACTTTTCTGGGGATTCACTCCAAATGCATTGATATTCACTACCACTATATAAGAGACTTAATTGAGGACAAACAAATTAAACCATATTAATGGGAAAAAGAATTCTGCTGATATCTTGACTAAAAATCTTGAACGTGAGAAATTTGAGAGACAACTTTTTCTCTCCCTGTCCCAACAGCATCTTCTTAAGGGGTCTCTGATCTGGTTGGTGTGTCTCTCGGTGCGTAATATGTGTTTTGTCTTCGCAAGTTGCTAATCGGCGCGTTTTTCGATCATAGGCGTCATAAATATTTTTGTACTAGTATCATATGCCTGTTTTCAGGAGGACAAATGATGCCAACTCGCATACGACTTGCCTCTCGGCGACGCGTGCTTCCTCACGTGCGCCATCACTCAGAGAGCGTAGGTGTAAAGTGCCTCCTAAATATGCGCGCGAACCTATTATAATTTCTGGAGTGACCCTCAACCCAACCATCGCTTTTGACACATTCTGGCGGTTTGCAGCAGAGAGAAAGTCGCTTGATGACCGGCGCAGGGCTGGAAAATCGTCACCGTAAGCAGACCCTTCGGTGTTGTAATACAATTAAGTTGTTCCCATTTTGCAGATGGACTGAAGACTCCATTCTCCAATCGTATTTCTTCTGCAACACTTTTCGTGTCTTGGATAAATTAAGCCAGTACATTATTCGTGAAGTTATCGAAAAGGGACCGCAGAACCCGGAGGAAATCGCCTTTCGTATCATTCTTTTCAACTCGTTCACCAAGATTGAAACCTGGGAATTGCTCAGCGATAAAGTCGGACCACTGAAGTGGGCTACGTACAATCGCTCAAAGTATGCGGCCGTCTTGCATAGAGCAAAGACTGCAGGAAAAGCACTTTATACTGGTGCTTTCCAAAAGCCTGCCCCGAAACTTGAAAGCTCAGACGGTTATGTCAACCATCTAGTTCTGCTAGAGGTCCTCATGCAGAACGAAGTGCATCAAAAGTGCATGAACGCACGGCATATGGCTGACATCTACGAATGGCTGATTTCTTTTCCAAGTCTAGGAGAATTCTCCACTTACCAGTTAATGCTGAACCTCTCCTATAGCAAATTACTCAATTTTCACCGTAATGATTTTGTTGTTCCTGGACCAGGTGCTTCTTCGGGGCTCAACAAGATCTTCGGCAAGTCTGGCATGGCGGATGGCAGAGATGCCGATCCCTATTTCGAGATAGAGGTTATCCGATGGTTGGCGGATAATCAGAGTCGTCATTTCAAGCGGCTTGGCTTGAAGCCGCCATTGCTTGGACCAAATGGTCTTCTCATGGATGTTGCCGATGTGGAACACACTTTGTGCGAGGTGGATAAATATGCTCGCCTTGCTCACCCGGCAATGAAGGGGAAACGAAGCGAGCTCTGGCGGAAACACGAAATTAAAGGCCCGCTACCGAAGGCTGTGCTTCCTCAAGCTTGGAAACATCCTGCGAGGAAGATACCTCGTGTGAGAAAGGACAGAAATCTCATCATCGAAAAGCGGTACTCCATCAGTCGCCTCAAACTCCATCGTGATACCAAAAAGGGGAGGGAATACCTAGTGTGTTGGTGGGGTTACCCAGCATCTGAGGCAACATGGGAGCCAGAAATAACCCTTATGGATGACGCTGAAGACGCGGTCAAGGATTATTGGGCGAGGAAATGAGACTGGACATCACTAATGCTATTGGATGTTTTCTTGGTTATAGGCCATTCTAGATACTTATGGTTACGTAGTATATAATTCGTTCGGTTATCTGTCACTCTGCTGGATAGAATCTGAACTATATTTGCGACTATTTGTTGACGCGCTCAACAGAAAGTCAAACGCTATTGATCCAATTCACAACTCTCTACCAGGGCGGGGCCGAAAGTTCTTGTCATGGGACCAATTTCGGAACTTCGGGAGGTTTTGCTTAATGTGTTATTGCCTGAAAATACCTCTTATGACGAGCAGGAGCTTTTCGACGAGCTTATGGTCCAAAAACCGCGCCTGCTCGCACTGCTAGATGTTGGGTCAAGAAACTCAAAAGAACAAAAGGAGGTTGAATCAGGTACGTTGTTTTTTTACCTTCTTACTCAGTACTCCTGAACCCATCAATTCAGGAAAGATGACTATTGAGGACAAGCAAGTGGCAATCAATACTGAGTTTGCCAGCCAAGTGCTATTTCTCTCGCAACAACTTGAATGTTCAGAACGATACATTGCAGCCCTTTTGGATGAAGTATTGAAAGAAAATCCTGGCGTTGATTCTGTCACGAGCCTGGAGTTGACCGTAGAGTTATTCCATTTGCGTCGGCGGCACTTAGTTGACACGCTGAGATACCTCGTTGACGCTACCAAGGCTGCTGATTCCAACAAGGATAACAAAATACACGTGCGATTAGCTCGGTACTTTGTTACTGAACTTATACCAGCTTCATCGGGTCAAGATGGAAACTTTACTCTCGTTACAAGGATTTGGAAGCAGATTGAACAGCTGAACGCTCTCGTTGCGCGAACAGACAGTGCAAAGCGAGGAGCAGCGTCTAATACGGTTGCTCCTACCGGCCATGGTTCGTCTCTTACTTGATTCTGAATACCTTGAGAGTAATACGTCTATAGGGACACCTTCTCTCGGTTTTGACATCCTGAATTCCCGATATGACTCACTCAAATATGAACGAAGATCCCTAGCCGTTATTCTGACCTCTATCTCACACCTTGGTTATCTTTCTCCCAGTGAAGTCAAGCTCATCGTTGAGTGGTTGGCAAAAAACCCTTCACATCCTCTCACTTACTATTTCCTTATTGCTATTCTTCTCGCTTTCGATCCTGTCGATCCCTCGAGCTCTTCTGGTCGGCTCAGACAAGATCTTGTGTCTGACAAGACGATAGTCACCTTCATGAACCGAATTCTTGGACCCTCGACAGCTTGGAAAGAACAAGGTTTGAAAGCGACCATTCTTCTAAAATGGACTTTGTTCTTGACAGAAGCGAGACATGCTGACCGCTCGCTTGAAAATCGAGAAGGTTTTGAGGCGGAAAAGTTGGAAACACAAGTCTGGAATGGCGTGCAGGGCGACGCATTCATGTACCTTAAAGCCTCCGTCCAACAACTGGTCACCAAACGCTCAGTCAATTCCACACAGATGGCAACAGAGAATCAGGAACAACGTGAAGCTCCCTCTGATGACTTCTGTGACATTGTTCTTCAGGTGTATGAAATGCTACTTCGATCCCTCATTACTCATGCTTCGTCTGAGTTAAGGAAGATTAAACAAAAACAAGAGGACATTGCACACACGAGGGATCGTGCGCGTAATGCTACAGCTCGGTTTTCTGGGAGTGCTCCAGAGTCAGAAAAATCCGAACCTCCAACCAGAAACGACATCGCCACCTTGTACGCATTGATTGGTGTGCTCTATTCTGCTCTTCCGCCTGAGCGTGGGTTACAGTTCTGGGGTGCAACACCTGGGGACCATTCAAAGTTGTCTTATATGGAGTATCTGGAAATGACGACAGGACGACTACCTGCATTTTTGCAGTGGGCAATCTGGTCTACCTCAATCCAAGACCTTCCCCTTTTGACTGCGTTGTATGATATGTTGGGTGGTTTGGCGAAAGGGCAGCAGTGTAGCGAATTCGCATACAATTTTATGGCTCGTGGAAGTGCAGAGGTCTTGACGGGAGGCTCGCTTCGACTGTCTGCCACTAATGGTCCTAGTATCTCTTGGATCGCTATTTTTAACCTCTTGGACAGTTGGGCACAAGGTGCTGCCAATGTCCAGGGTGCACTTCAACCCCAGACACTCGGATCATCTAGCGGCGTCTTCAATTCCCCCCCATCAAAAACAACATTTTCTATTGGTCCCGATGACGTATTGTGTGCACAGTCATTCTTGCGCCTTTTATCGACAACTGTCAGATATTCCGTCGCCGTCCGCATGACTATTTCTAGTCATACCCAGTTCCGCGCCATCCCGACATTGGTCACTTTGATTACAGTTGGCATTCCCCTGGAACTTAAGGGTTCAATATTTGATGCTCTTGCCGCTTTCTGTGAACCTGGTGCAGGGATTCCTGGAGTAGAGATTTGCAAGGCTGTATGGACTTTGATGGAACGTTTGGAGGTTATCAATGTGCGTGCGAGTGCCCCCAGCGGATTCAATGTCCTGGCGACTAGCAAGGGGGTAGAGTTGGAGTTGGAGCAGATCGAGACCATCCACAAAATGTACCCCGCAACTATCCCGTTCCTGCGACTCCTTGGGACGCTGATACATACACAGAAACGTATACCTCCAGAAGAGAGACTCCTTGACTTTGAACTAGTTAGCACCATGCCCGAGAATTTAGGGCATCCATATCGCCTCCCCGGAATTGGCCCATTCTCTGCCTTTGTCATTGACAACGTATTCGCTAATATTCCGAATCGAGAGTACACTCGGCCTTCTGACAGATGGGAGATAAACGATCTTTGCCTTGCCTTCATTGAACGTGCACTTGCGAGTTACGACCTTGAACCTTTAGTAGGCGTAACCGAAGAGACTTCCTTCAAAGCTGAAAAGTTGCTTCCTCTCGTTTCACATCCTGGTTATGACATTATGGTCCGTCTTTTGACCTATACACCATTGCAAAATAGCATTCTCTCTTATATCATCGAGGGTGTGGAGGGTTTTGATAGGAATCTGGCAGAAGAGGAGCCTTTCTTCCGGAACACGATCGTCCGCGTTATGAGGATTGTCCATCGGGTTTTGGAGATCCAGGATCTGTTCTTGGACATTCTGGTGCCACTCCTTTCTGATCTTGATAATGCCACCTTTACAAGCGTGATTCATCCGAGGTCTTATTACACCCCCTTTGACCAGTGCCTTTCATTCGGCGCTCTCTGCATACCGTCCATCGCGATTTACATATCATATCCTTCACATTCTGAGCTGTCACTTCTTTCTATCAAGATCTTGTCCTTGCTCTGCAGTTCCACGAATTCCTTGACAATTATTGCACTTATTGAACGGAGTAGAGATTCTGAAAGGATTCTTGGTGGCTTCATGAGGATCATCGGCATCGAGTCGTTGGATGACGTTTGGGAGGCAGAGGCTTTTGCAGAGGAGGTGACTGGTGCCGGTTCTCTCGATCCCGATGAAAAACCAGGTCAGCTAGCACAAGCTAACCGGTTGTGTGCATTGGAGCTCCTGATTCGGGGTACTGAGCAAGATCGGCCATATCCTAATATCGCACATTACTTTCTGTTGGGTGGTACTGTGAAAGAACAGCGAATTGAAGATCCGTCTACATATCATACCAGTTTCCCTGCACTACTGCGTCTTTTGGACACTAGTATTCCTAAGTTGAAAGATACGAATAGGGAGGGAAGCCGTAGTGCCACACCACTTGTGTCATCACTTCCTGGACTGGCCGAACGTTGTTGTAGAGTGATTTGGAACCTTTGTGTCCACCCAAGGACTTCGGAGTTCACGACAAGATACCTCAGGATGCGAGAAAACTTTTTTGCAAGACAACTCGCGAGTATACCCTCGGTAGCACCCTCAGCGATTCGAGTACCCTTTATTCAAGTACGGTACGAGAATGGAGATACCGTTGCTACCACCGTCCCTTTGCTTTCTGCATCCCTACGTCTGAGATCGCACATTTGTCACCTTGCCGCGTTAGAGCTCCAGCTCCTTGTCAATAAGGGTCAATTCAAGGGTGTTACCGAGTTATTGGACATCTTGTTCGGCACGGATGGGGAGTGCGAAGAAGATGAATTTGGTTTCCCGTCATTTCGGAGAATTGGCCAGTCACAAATGCGCATTATTGACTTCCTACAGTCGTTGATGTTTGATTGGGCTGACAGCCTCCAAGTGCAACCTCAGACTCTCCAATATCTTTCTGCTCTTGACCTTGAAGCTTCCATACGACGTGACACTTCTGGCTGTGAAGTCGTCGATCGGGCAATAGTATTGACACTAATTTCTGACGCAACGAAGATGTTACATGCTCAGGGAGCGATTTCGACTGTGGCTCAGTCGGAACAGCTGAAGAGGGAGACGACGTATATTCTGGAGAGCTGTGCGGTAGAAAATCATCGTCGCAAGGTTCTGAATGCATTGATTGAGGGGTTTCAAGCCTGGAAACAACTTCTGGATATATGTCTCATGAAATGCTTTGATCGACTCCCTCATGATCGCCGAGAGAACATGCTCTTCGATCTTCTCTATGTTCTTCCTACTGCCGAGCGTTCTAGCAACATCAGTGAGAGTGTTTCTGTGCTTTTAGCTGAGACCATTCTCTCATTGGTGACGAAACTGCGAGAAGATAGACAGCACCAGATTATCCTACAGTCCATTGGTGGGAATCCAGAATCCGGATCATTGCCGACAGAAAGGCTGTATACGATCTTGCACAATATTTTGCAAGGTATCCTGGACAGCAACCGCGTGGAGCTTGTTAGGGGCAATCTATATGCCGCCCTTATCAACTTCATTCACCTTATCGCATCCCCGAATGAAACTTCTGACTTTTCAAGTTCGGCTATGTCCATATCTCTCTTTGGTTCCTTGAACCAGAGCCAGTCACTAATACCAGCGAGTTCGATCCAAAACAAGTCTACCAATACCTCAGCGCTCCTCTCCGGTACTCTAAATGTCATGCGTGATGTGATTGAACCGCTGGTCACGATTATTGCCAGAGATGCTATCGATGGTACAGAGGTGTGGAAGACAATCGCTTTCACATTACTTGACGCCCTTGTGCAGCTCGCTGGGCAAGAAAAACAGTCGGTGGTTGTCACTGCACTCTCGAAAGATGGTATTCTGTCCAACTTTGTAGAGGATTTGAAGGAGAGCGATGAAAGACTCCAGTCCATTCTAAAACCGGAACCTGGTATGTTCTACCTTCATCTCTCGATTTCTCTGGGGTTCTTAATCTTCCTTTAGATGATCTAAACCTTCTTTATGTCTACGAGGCAAAATTTTCACTATTCAACCAGATGTCACGGACCCGATCAAGCGCAGAAAAGCTTCTCGGTTTTGGAATCATTCCCTTTCTAGCGAAGTGTGATTACCTCGACGCAAGGCCCGAATCTGATCAGTCGTTTATGGGTACAGAGATCACAACCTTACCACTGCTGAACTGACCCGAATCATAGATCAAGGCTCGTTCCTGCCTTCGGCTGTTCAACGTTACCACCAACTCTTCATGCCTGCTCTACAAGTCATTGGCGGAATCCTCACCACTCTGGGCAACAAGCATGCCACAGCTACGAAACAGGTAATCAGATATTTCAATGGAGTGCTTCTGAACTCATCCATTGAACAGGTTTTAGAGTTCCTCTCAAGTCACGGATCCACGATTGTCATACTCCTAAAAAATGACACGGATCACACATCCTTTGAAATCCTTGATGAGATTTATCTCATTATAAAGCTATGTACCAGCATTTTCCCCTCCGTCCCCAAGTCCGAAGTGGTGAGACCTGACCTCTAACTGTTGTCGATCTTATTCTTATTTTGAACCAGCTGGCACCGAATTCCGGCTTTGGCGCCCTCCACGTTGCAATCTTGACCCTGGCAACTCGATCATTGAGTCGAGACCGTTGCTTCAATGCCGTCATTCCTCAGAGTGAAACGGAGGTGCAAAACACAAGACTACCAACGTTTGGTAATCTCAGCTCAACCTGTTAGTCGGACGATTATTAACATTTTGAAAGGTAATTCTACAGAGTCTCTTTTTGATGCCACGCTTGCCGGGAAGGAGCGTCTCATACGCAAAGCAATTACATCGTACGTTGGTGTTTCAAGTGATTTTACAGGTTTGTCCCCAAGAATGCTGGCAGCGCTTTACCTTACTATTTTACTTATCTGGCAGAGCCCGAAATTACCCTTGTAATTTCACCCTCCACTAACACGACTCATCTAGATGATAGAGGTTCACGCTTCATTGGTGCGGCAGCGTCGCCTGGATCTGTCGGACTGCTCTGCTAATGCATACTTCAGCTACCGTTCCTACCATTGGTGATACCATGCAGGCTATCGATTTTGTCTCGGATGATATTGCGGCCACGCTGAGGCAAATATCTGACTTTAGAGCCGAACTTGTCAACAAGGACCATATCGTTACTGAGAATGTGAAGGAGGTGCTACGACATATTAGCGTGTCACTGCTAAACGAGCTGGATACTGAGCAGAAGAGGTCACTTATATGTCAAGAGATCGGGAAGATGATACAACAGTCAAAATCGACGGTAAAGACACTTTGTGGTGTGTACTGTACATCTGGATAATCAGAATACAACTCATAATGCTAATGGGACATTTTATCTTAGATACACTTGAGATGCTTTTGTTGTTGCTTTGGCGTCATTTAGAGTATTATGCAGACCCCAAAAACGTGAATGATCGTCCTTTGCGAACTACGAGTGTTATGCGCTTGCCGGTTACCTCGAACCAGGCCCAATTCCATGAAGAAGTTAAGAAGAGGTTGGATCCGCTACTGCAACGTATCTCATCACTGGAATTCGTGAGTCCCTCAACTCTTACTTTCTTCTGAATAGCTGATGTGGCTCAGGATGAGGGATCATTGGGTAGAGACTGGCAGTCTCGCCAAGCTTATATTGAAATCATAACTCGTCGTCTGAAAGATAGTATTGGAGGAACTTGATCGAGAGTCTAGGGATGACGTTGATTTTTGTGATTTGTGCTGAAAGATTCATGTGGCTGACTGGTGTTGATGTTTATATCCGGATTCATTGCTTGTATCGACCTAATCTCACTGATTTGTTAATAAACATTCGTTATCACCACACTCTTCGACCTGAGATCATGTGGATGGTATAGCAAAAAATGTATCAAAGGAAAGTACGAAATAAATAGGGAGCAGCTGAGGTTCATCGCCCTTTATCGGGGCAAGAGACTCCCTGCGCCCCGGAGTGCGAGAGATCCTCCCATCCTCAATGTCTGAGTTCCTCCGGGAAAATAAGCGAGAACGTAGGTTATCAGTGCAAAAATCTAGAGAAAAGCAAGCACCCTGTCAGAATCCGTAAATCCCTTGTAAAAAAATTCTTACTTGGACACCTCCACATATCAGCGAGCCGAAGTATGAGTGTGCCTGATTTGAGATATGAACAACATGTAAATGACCGATGAATCAGAAACGAGCGATAACACGTACCTTGAGGGCAAAATAAAGAGTCAAACCCAAACTACTGAGATAAACGAGGGAAAATGGAAGTCGATCCTTCGACACGAGGTGCTTGATGTGGTTGATAGGACCAATGAGAATGGTAAATCTTTAGTCAGGTCAGAGAATGTGAAGCTGCATGCTAGAGGCATGGATGTAGCGCACCCAAACATTACAAGCAAACTCCCTAGGCTGATGGTGCAAATATATGTATATGTTAACATAGGCAGAATCGAATATAGGAATCAGTTTTACCTGAATGCCAACGCAAATTTTGCGGGCCTAGAAGATAAAGATGATGTGAGTTAGAGAGTAAAGGAGGCGGAGAAAGTATAAATACTTGAGTGCAAGTATTGGCAAAGTCAGAAATGCGACAAAGAAGCATACAATGGCCCCAGCAAGTGATCCTATGAACCCCAGCAATCTATTTTGTTAAGAACGTTCAGCAGAAAACCATTCTGACAGACGAGGACACAGACCTCTCCCATCTTGACAGAGCAAACCATGCCTCATCTTCATTGGAGCTCTCGTTTGACCGTAGAGGTATATAATCTCCGATGGAACTGTAGAATCGAGAGAAAGGACCTTCAGGGGGTAGTTGTTGTGCATGCTGTGAGTCAGTTGTAACGTCTCGTGCCCACCGGAATTGGGATAGATTACTGCGGAAACTTTGTTCTGTTGAGGGCGGCATTACGATGGGAGGGACGAAAGAAGTGTAAACAAATTTAAATAACGTGGACTTATGTGACTTACAGCCTGCCTTTATGAAAATGAAATACAACCTGGTCCTTTGCTGGACATGTGAAAGAGTGATCGGAGTTGTTTTGGCACATTTTCTACAGAATA
>Ga0157367_1001491_pt1 | contig 10270 bp, 8 predicted proteins | sample AttbisABBM2_FD_113142 | JGI IMG/M metagenome (GOLD analysis project Ga0157367, IMG submission 113142) | Fungus gardens microbial communities from leaf cutter ant in Botucatu, State of São Paulo, Brazil - Atta bisphaerica ABBM2 | ecosystem: Host-associated > Fungi > Mycelium > Unclassified ...
AGTCATAGACTATTTAAATATGCTCATTGGCGGAGAGTTGGCTGCCCGTGATCAATATCTAATCCATTCTCGTATGTATGAAGATTGGGGTCTAAATAAGATTTATGAGCGTATCGATCATGAGATGCAAGAAGAAGCTTCTCATGCTGATGCAATCATTCGTCGTGTATTATTTTTAGGTGCTAAACCAAATATGCACCGTGAAGATATCAATGTCGGTACAGACGTTGTATCTTGTTTAAAAGCTGATTTAGCACTTGAATACCATGTGCGTGAAAAATTAGCGACAGGTATTAAACTTTGTGAAGAAAAAGGCGACTACATTAGTCGTGACATGTTACGTCAACAATTATCAGATACCGAAGAAGACCACACGTATTGGCTTGAAAAACAATTGCGTTTAATTGAACTGATTGGCCTACAAAATTATATTCAGTCTCAAATTTAATGATTTGAAAAACCCAGCTTAAGCTGGGTTTTTTATTTGCTTTTTTTCTTGAAATCTACTTATAAATTAAAAGTTAATTTTGTCAAATTGAACATATTCAAAGCCTTACTCTATAAGGCTTTGGTGGTTACAAAAAAGTCAGAAAAATTGTATCAGACCCCATGTTTTTTTTGTGGAATTGGATATAATTTCGCCAATAAAAACCCTTGCCTGGAACTTAATAAGGCAGGGGTTTTTCTATGGGGAATCGGTTGGTATGGATCGCCAATGGTTTTATGGTGAGCTTCGCGTATATGTTATTTTCCAAATCTGCTGTTTTAGATACAGCTACTCTCTTAAGCACACAACGTCTTGCAACTCGTCTCAGCTTTTTTAGCTTGGGCTTTGCAATATCTGCTTGGGCGCCACTCATTCCTTATGCACAGCAACGTTTAAACCTGAATCATGCAAATTTTGGTTTATTGCTGCTTTGTATGGGAATCGGCTCAATGATTGCTATGCCTGCGACTGGGGCTTTAGTTAAGCGCTGGGGATGTCGTCCATTAATTGCTTTAGCAACCATGCTATTAATCGTTTTATTACCAAGCTTAACGCTCTGGCATAGCATTGTCTCAATGGCAGTGGCGCTATTCATTTTTGGCTCAGCAGCAGGTAGCTTAGGTGTTACTATGAATTTACAGGCAGTTGTGGTTGAAAAACACAGCTTGCGCTCGCTCATGTCTAGTTTTCATGGAATGTGTAGTCTTGGCGGTTTAACAGGTGCCATGTTAGTCACTGCATTACTGGCAATTGGCCTTTCTCCGCTCATGAGTACTTTGTCTGTTGTAATGATTTTATTGGTGGTTAGCTTTGTGGCTATCCCATCTGCTTTGACAAGTTTTGAGCAAGATGAATCAGAAATAACCGATGCCCCTAAAAAACGTTCTCGACCAAATGGCATTATCATTCTTATTGGTATGATGTGTTTTATTGCCTTTTTATCTGAAGGTGCGGCAATGGATTGGGGTGGAATTTATTTAACGAGTAAATATCATCTTAATCCTGCTTTTGCAGGTTTGGCTTATACCTTTTTTGCTTTGAGTATGACTACTGGCCGTTTTACAGGACATATCTTGCTTAAACAATGGGGTGAGAAAAGTATTGTAACTTATAGTGCAATGATTGCAGCACTTGGCATGCTCACTATTGTGATGGCACCAATCTGGCAAGTCGTAGTATTGGGTTATGCACTTTTAGGTTTAGGTTGTTCCAATATTGTTCCGGTGATGTTTTCTCGTGTAGGACAACAAAACGATATGCCTAAAGCAGCAGCACTTTCTTTAGTATCAACAATTGCCTATACAGGTTCATTAAGTGGTCCTCCTTTAATTGGTCTAATTGGACAATGGACGGGCTTAACGACGGTGCTTTCAGGTGTAGCAGTTTTACTTATCCTAATTGCTGTGCTTAATCGCTTTACTGTAGTGAAGGTAAAATAAATTACGGTCAGCTTGCCAACCTCAAGAACATCGAGAAAAGGCTTCTCGATGTTCTATTAATAAATGTTTTTTAGACTGGATAAGTTGGCTGATACTTCTCTGGTAACGTCAGTTTAGACTTCGTGAAAGTCGGAGCATTTTCTAAATCCTTTAAGAAGGTGTTACGCCAATCGGTAAGATCACTGGCTGCTAATCCTTCAATTAGCTGTTCATAACGATTGATTCGTTCAGCTTTAGACATTTCTAAAGCATTTTTTAACGTATCCATCATCGCTGCTCTATCTCGTGGATCAACAATCAAGGCTTGAGTCATCTGTTCAGCAGCACCTGCATATTTAGATAAAATCAGTACACCTGGATTCTCTGGATCTTGAGCTGCAATATATTCTTTCGCCACCAAGTTCATACCATCGCGTAATGAACTAATCCAACAAATGTCAGAACGACGATAAATATGCATTAAACTGTCATGTTGAACTGTGTCATAGCAACAATCAATTGGTCGCCAGTCTTCATGGGCAAACTCTTCATTAATGAGTTCTAATTTAGTCTTAAAGCGTTGATATAAACGTTGATAAGCGGGAATATCCGTACGCGAAGGTGTGGCAATTTGAAGATGACGTACAAGCCCATGATATTCAGGGTTAGTCTCCAGAAAGGTTCCAAAAGCGTTAAGACGTTCAATTAAGCCTTTTGAATAATCAATCCGATCAACCCCAATAATAGTTTTTTGGCGTGGTATATCTTCAAAATTAAATACGTATGGGGTATGGAACGCCTGTTGTGCTTGATGCTGAATAAGCTCTGGCTGAACGCCAATAGGATAGGACTTAATCAGCACTTGACGTTTTTTATAGCTAATTCTATCGCTTAGAATTTTTTGAGCTTCGAGTAAGCCCATGCAGGTTTGCATGCAGGTGTTTTGATCAGTTTGCGTCTGTAAGCCAATCACATCATATTGGCACAGGTCTTGAACGAGTGGTAAAGCCACAGGAATTTTGTGCCAGATATTTAAGCTTGCAAAAGGGATATGCAAAAAGAAACCGATTTTATTTTGCATGCCTAATTCTCGGCAGTGGCGAGCCACGCTAAAGAAATGATAATCATGAACCCAAATAACATCATCCGGCTGAGCAATCTGTTTTAATTTTTCAGCAAATAACCGATTCACTCTCTGATAGGTATTATATTCTTCTTCATTGTATTCAATCAGATCATCTCGATCATGCATAGCAGGCCATAACACCTTATTGGCAAAGCCACAGTAGTACTGTGCATATTGTTGATGCGTAAGAGGGCAGGTAATGTAGTCAATTCCATGAGAATATGCCTCATCGAATTCAGGTGCTTCAGTATTGGTAATTTGCTGCCCATTCCAACCCAACCAAATGCCGTTACTGTCATTCAACGCATCCTGTACGGCTACTGCAAGGCCGCCAGCAGAAGCTTGACCTGATGGCATACTTATTCGATTTGATAACACGATTAATTTAGACATATTTGTTCTCCATTCTGATTTTGACTATTTTTGACATATAAGTTTTTTATATTTTCTAGTAAGAAAAAAAGAAAATTAGAAACACTATTAATATCTTTTAATCTATATTGGGCTTCTGTTTTACCAGAACCCACTTTAATTGAAGTGCCCAACTGTTGGTTAATAGAAATAAAACCAGATTCATCAGTTAAATCATCACCTATAAAAATTGGATGAACTAACGGTAAATCAAGATGATCTAATATAGTTTGAATTGCTTGGCCTTTGTCTGCTTGCTTAGGAACTAATTCAACTACAAATTTTCCTCTATTTAATTTTAATTGAGGATGAAAATAATTGATCTGCTGCATAATATAAATTGCATTATTTTCTAGTTCTGGCTTTTTTCGATAATGTAAGGCAATAGAATATCCTTTATCCTCAATTAATAATTCAGGATATTTTTCACAAGAATTTATAATGTCTTGTTTTAATTTTTTAAAATTAATATGACTTAAATCAGGTCGAATATAATGATCCGAACTTAAGTGGATGTCTAAACCATGTAAGCCAGCAATAGGCATTTCAATAGACTGAAGCAGTTTGCTGGCTGTCTTAACATCACGACCTGTAATCGCAATAACGGGGATATTTAATTCAATAATTTTTTTTATAATTTCTAATGTTGTATCGGGTATAAAACTCTGCTCAGGATTTATTTGAAATGGAGCAAGAGTTCCATCAATATCCAGAAATAAACAGTAATTTTTATTTGAAGGTAAGAGGTCTATAATATCATTAGGTGTAACGAAATATGTATCTTTTTCTCTCCCATCAGATATTATACTTTGACTTTTCATATTAGCCTGCCCAATATTTTTTTGATCAATAATTAATCTTCTAACATTAAAATGAATTGATGAGTCATTTTTTTTAATAAAAAAACATAAGTATTAACATTAATTACATTGCATACTGGATTTATAGGCGAAGTGTGGAGTATGTTGTTTTTTGATTTGCTTCAATGTTTAGATAATTAAATTTTTGTATATTTCATATAAATATTTGAGTACTTGCTTATCAATATATTTCAAAATATTGAATGTCTATAAATAGCTAATTTTACCTTTTATAATCTAATTTTTATGTTGATTTTAAAGGGTATTTTAAATTGATACTCATATATAATCTTCATAAAATCGACTTTGGACAGGCATATGAAGTTACAAAATAAAATTTTATTGATTACAGGTTGGGGAGTAGGAACAGAGCCTTTGCAATCTCTCAAATTGCATTTAGAAAAAGAGGGTTTTAAGGCTCAACTCATTAATATTTTTAATGTTTTAAACAATGATTTTCAGGTGCAGCTTGATTTGATGACTGATGTAGATGTTGTAATAGGCTGGTCCTTAGGCGGACAATTAGCAACTCAACTGGTTGACTTTTTCTATAAACAAACAGGTCAAACTAAAACGTTAATTACGCTTGCTTCAAATCCTTGTTTTGTTGCCCATGCTACTTGGCAAACCGCCATGCCTACTGATGTGTTTAGTCAATTTAAAGCATCCTTTTTACAAAACCCGCAAGCCACCTTAAAGCGTTTTTATTATTTAATTACGCTTGGTTCATCTCAGGCGAAACAAGATTGGATAAGCGTACAAAAAATAGCGAATCCGCCTTCAAGTGAACAATTAGAAGATGGTTTACAAATGCTTGAGCAGCTAAATTTGGTAGATAACTTGAAAAACTATCCAGGTCTACAGCTTCATCTGTTTGCTGAGCAAGATAATGTTGTTCCTTGCAAGATTATGGAAAATTTCAAGGATATCACGACAGGAAACATGACATATAAGCTATTAAAAGATGCTACACATGCTTTTCCCTACTTACAGGTAGAAAGAACAATTGAAGAAATCTGCCAATTTTTAACAATTCATCAGCAAAGTTCATAAGCTTTGGTTGATCTCGCAATTTTCTTTCATTCCTAACAGGTTTAACATGTGTTAAATGAAAGATTTGATTGCTGTAAAAGGGTATAGAGGATGACCGATAATTTTGATTTAGAACATATTTGGCATCCATACACTTCAATGACCCAACCTTTACCAACATTTAAAGTTAAACGTGCTTATGGTGCCACCATTGAACTCGATGATGGCAGAACTTTAATTGATGGTATGTCATCTTGGTGGTGTGCAATTCACGGTTATAACCATCCTGAACTCAACCAAGCCGTGACAGATCAATTACAAAACATGTCTCATATCATGTTTGGTGGGTTCACTCATGATCCTGCTATTGAGCTTGGAAAAATTCTTTTAAAAATTACACCGCCAAGCCTCGATAAAATTTTCTATGCTGATTCAGGTTCGGTTGCTGTTGAGGTTGCTCTGAAAATGGCTGTGCAGTTCTGGACAGCACAAGGCCAACCACAAAAAACAAATTTTATTACTACACGTTCTGGTTATCACGGTGATACATGGAATGCGATGTCTGTCTGTGATCCAGTGACAGGCATGCATCAGATTTTTGGTACAAGCTTACCCAACCGTCTTTTTGTGGCGGCACCAAAAACCAACTTCCATGAAGAATGGAATCCAGAAGATATTGCCGAGCTAGAACAAGCTATTCAGCAAAACCATGAACACCTTGCGGCACTGATTATTGAGCCAATTGTACAAGGTGCAGGGGGTATGCGGTTTTATCATCCTGAATATTTACGTAAGGCCAAGGCACTTTGTGAACAATATAATCTGTTATTAATTTTCGATGAAATTGCTACAGGTTTTGGCCGTACAGGAAAGCTTTTTGCTTGGGAACATGCTCAAGTTGAGCCTGACATTATGTGTATAGGCAAAGGTTTAACAGGTGGTTATATGACTTTATCTGCGACCTTAACGACAAAGCATGTAGCAGAAACCATTAGTCGTGGCGAAGCTGGCGTATTTATGCATGGCCCAACCTTTATGGCCAATCCTCTTGCTTGCGCGGTTGCTTTAAAAAGTACCCAGTTATTAATTGAACAAGATTGGCAAGCTAATATTAAGCGAATTGAGCAACAGCTGAGTCAATATTTAACTCCACTCAATCAGCTTGATTATGTTGCGGATGTGCGAGTGCTCGGTGCAATTGGTGTAGTAGAACTCACTTTTAATGTCGATATGAAGACCTTACAGCAACAATTTGTAGAGCGCGGAATCTGGATTCGTCCTTTTGGCAAACTGGTGTATGTGATGCCTCCTTATGTCATTACTCATCAAGAGTTAAACGATTTGCTTGAACAATTGGTTGAGGTTATTAAAACGATGCAGGGAGCATATTAAGATGTCATTGCTTGATCATTTTGCTACCGAGTTAGATGAGTTAAAACAACTAGGTAACTTCAGACAATTTACCCAAAATGTGCAGCATGGCCGTTTTATTACGATTCAAAATAAAACGATGCTCAACTTAGCTTCAAATGATTATCTTGGATTAGCTGCTGATATAAACCTTCGCCAAGAATTTTTATATAGCTTTCCATTAGAACGGAGCTATTTTAGTTCTTCATCATCACGTTTATTAACGGGTAACTTTGAAGAATATGAACAGTTGGAAAATAGCCTAAGCTTAGCTTTTGGTGGTCGAGAGGCACTATTATTTAATAGTGGCTATCACATGAATATTGGTATTTTGCCTGCACTCGCTGATGGAAAAACTTTAATTTTGGCAGATAAATTGGTTCATGCCAGTATGATTGACGGGATCCGTTTATCTGGTGCGCAGTATGTGCGTTATCGACATAATGATTTACAGCACTTAGAGCAACTTCTGCAAAAGTATCATGATGATGACAAGATTGAACGAATCATTGTGGTGACAGAAAGTATTTTTAGTATGGACGGCGATGAAACGGATTTAACAGCATTAGTCCAGCTTAAAAAACGTTTTGCTAAAACCATGCTGTATGTCGATGAAGCACATTCGATAGGGGTGCGTGGTCAACAAGGTTTGGGGTGTGCTGAACAATATAATGTGATTCAGGAAATTGATTTTCTAGTGGGTACATTAGGTAAAGCATTAGCAGCAGTCGGTGGTTACATTATTTGCCACCCTATTATTAAAGATTATCTCATTAATAAAATGCGCCCACTTATTTTTAGTACGGCTCAACCGCCGATTGTTATGGCATGGGCAAACTTTGTTTTTCAAAAAGTGTTACAGGCCCAAACTCAGCGTGAACACTTAAAAAAAATTAGCCAATATCTTCAAAACGCCGTGGTAGAAAAAGGTTATATCAGTCCATCGACCAGCCATATCATTCCAATTATTGTAGGGGACAGTCAGGCTGCAATCGAAAAAGCAAAACAGGTTCAAGAAAATGGTTTTTATGCCATGCCTGTTCGACCACCTACAGTTCCTCAAAATAGTTCACGTTTACGTATTTCTTTAACTTCAATGGTTGAGCAACAAGAACTTGAAGCACTGGTGAGTTTCCTGTGAGTGTGAATAAAAACTTAGTTGCTGAGCGGTTTGCTAAAGCAGGACAAAGTTATTCAGAGCATGCGATTGTTCAAAAACAAATTTGCCAAAATTTAATGGGCTTATTGGAACAATTTTGCCCAAGTACGATGTCACGTGTTTTTGAAATTGGCTGTGGTACGGGCAATTTAACGCGTTTGCTTGTTGAATCTTTTCAAATTGAAGATTTAATTTTGAATGATCTGTATGCACAGGTGCAGCAGCACTTTAACCATCAAAAACATTTGAAATGGTTAATTGGAGATGTTGAAACGTTAGAGCTTCCTCAGCAACTCGATATGATTATTTCAGGTTCTGCTTTGCAATGGATGCAGGATTTACCGCGTTTGCTTAAGCGTTGTAATGAGGCTTTAAATGACAGTGGCTGGTTATGCTTTTCAACATTTGGAGCTAAGAACTTAATTGAAATTAAAGAACTAACCGGACAAGGTTTAAGTTACTGGTCTCTTGAAAATTGGGACAGTGCTTTAACTCAGGCGGGGTTTGAAGTTTTGCATTTGTCCGAGTCAGAAGCTCAGCTCTATTTTGATTCGCCTAAAGCTGTATTACATCATTTGAAAGCAACAGGTGTAACAGCAACGGCGCAGCATCGTTGGACGAAGCAAACTTTACAGCAGTTTTATCAAGATTATGATCGGTTTAAGCACGCCGAGGGATATTCCTTAACCTACCATCCGATTTATTGTATTGCCCGGAGAATGAAGTAAATGAGTGGTCAGATCTATTTTGTGAGTGGGATTGATACCGAAATTGGTAAAACCTATGCGACAGGTTTTTTAGCAAAATTGTGGATTGAACAGGGTAAAAAAGTCATTACCCAAAAACTCATTCAAACTGGCAATACTGATATTTCTGAAGATATCGAGAAACATCGTGAAATTATGGGGCAGGGCTGGTTTCAAGAAGATCATGACAAGCTGACTATGCCTGAAATCTTCAGTTATCCAGCTTCGCCTCATTTGGCAACACGTCTTGATAATCGAGAAATCGACTTTCAAAAAATTGAAAATGCGACTCAAACATTGGCTGAGCGTTTTGAAATTGTATTGCTAGAAGGTGCAGGGGGCTTAATGGTGCCATTAACCACTAGTCTACTCACTATTGATTATATTGCTCAGCATCAGTTCCCTGTAATTTTAGTTACATCGGGACGCTTGGGAAGTATTAACCACACTTTACTAAGTCTTGAAGCACTTAAGTCACGTGGCCTTACATTAAAAGCATTGGTTTATAACCTAAAAGATGAATCAAAAGATCCTTTAATTTCTAAAGATACTTCAAACTATTTGAAAGACTATTTAGCTACTCATTTTCCTGAGGCTGAGTGGATTGAACTAGAAAAAATGAATTAATTGAAAATAGGCTGTAAAAAAACCGCTCTAATGTGAGCGGTTTTTTTTATCTAAAAGCTTTGCTTAGAACTTTTTAAATCCACGGTTAAAACCAGTCGATTTGCGCTGATTACCTGTGTTAGCTGGTGCTTCTTTTTCATCATCACGGCGCTGTTGACGTAAGTAACCACCACGACGTGCAGCCATTGGTTTTTCAGTCATACGATCAGTACGACGTTTTGCCATACCAAATAAACCTGTACCTTGACGTGGCTTTAACTCAACAGATTTTGCCAAGTTGTCGATGTCAGATTTGTCGAGTTCCATCCAACGACCAGTACGTAATTCACGTGGTAAAATCACAGTACCGTAACGAGTACGCAACAAGCGGCTTACTTTAAGACCTTGTGATTCAAAAATACGGCGTACCTCACGGTTACGGCCTTCTTTTACTACCACTTGGTACCAACGGTTAATACCTTCGCCACCAATTTCAGAGAAAGACTCGAATTTAGCTGGGCCATCTTCAAGCTCTACACCGTTTACCATGTTTTGACGTAGTTTCGGAGTGACTTCACCCATAACTCGAACAGCGTATTCACGTTCAATTTCATTAGATGGATGCATTAAGCGGTTTGCAAGTTCACCATCATTTGTAAACAGTAATAGACCTGTACTGTTAATATCTAAACGACCTACCATTACCCAGCGGTCATTTGCAATTTGTGGCAAATGATCAAATACAGTTGGGCGTTTTTCAGGGTCATTACGTGAACAGATTTCACCCTCAGGTTTATAATAAATCAGTACACGACGACGAATTTCGTCCTCGATTTGAAACTGAACTTTACGGCCATCAATGCGTAATTCATCGCCTGGTTCAATGCGCTCGCCAACTTGGGCAACGCTGCCGTTTACACTCACGCGTCCTGCGGCAATAACCTCTTCCATATAGCGACGGGAACCTAATCCGATTCGCGCTAATACTTTTTGCAATTTTTCACTCATGACAGCA
>Ga0157367_1001492_pt1 | contig 10269 bp, 10 predicted proteins | sample AttbisABBM2_FD_113142 | JGI IMG/M metagenome (GOLD analysis project Ga0157367, IMG submission 113142) | Fungus gardens microbial communities from leaf cutter ant in Botucatu, State of São Paulo, Brazil - Atta bisphaerica ABBM2 | ecosystem: Host-associated > Fungi > Mycelium > Unclassified ...
TGTTGTCCATGAGTACACTATATGTATACTATGAGGTGAACATACTGTTAACATGCATCTTGATGTTATCCTTCTAACCTTTTCTATCTGAGTCTAGGCCTATGTACAACCTTATATCATGTAGATATGTTATGTGACCACAGTCACATGCCTCTTTATCATCAAAAATAAAAATAAAATAAAAATCAAAAGAAAAAAAATATTAAATCAAGAAAAATAGATAAAAGAAAAGAAAAATGTTAGTGTTCAAGTACACCATAATAAGCAAGGGTTGATTTAACATGAATTTCCCAAAAAGGATAGTCAGCAGGGCCAGTAAGTTTAGGGAGAGTAGCAATAAAGTTAGCCATTGCTATTAATAAAGATAATCAGCATAGATTAGGGAGCAAGCAAATGCAGAGGAGGCATTATCTCCATGGGTTGGAACAGATGTGGCCAGATCAGGATGTGACTCTGGCTTCTTCATTGAAAGTGACTACTAGTTGAGAGTAAAAGAAAGTGGTGAAGTCTTGAAATGAGAGGTTATCAAAGAAACAAAAGTTTGACAAAAAGTTCTTGTTATATTCCTACTCTAGATACTACTACTAGACAGTTACTACTACTAGATAGTCAGTATACTATGTGACATCAACTTCAACAATCATTGTATTCAGGGTATACCTGGCAGTGGTGCAATTCTTCATGTTCTCCACTGCAAAGGCAGCACCTGGGCGAGAAGCAGCAGTTAGCAGTATAGTGGTCAAGCTTTCAGCGTGGCTGGTGGGCGGTCCAGCCACTCTTGCACCCAGACTACACCCAGACCATCTCTTCCCAGGCTGCCAAACTTCTGACACCCTTCAAGAGGTGGATGTGGTGAGCTTTATCATCAACTGCAAAGACAACTGAAGAGAAACCCTCGGTACCGAGTTCAGTAAGGGGCCAGACCCAGTGAGGAAGAAGTACGATGTTGGCTTGAGCACACTCAGGATTGTTCTCTCTGAGGTGTGCGTGGGTCTGTTGGGGGGAGGATGCACTCTTCACTCCATTCTGTAGACTTGTGCGGATACCGGCGATTTCTACTTTGAACTACTTCTTGTCTTTACTTGGCCGCTGTGCCCCGAGGCAATGATACATGGGAGCATGTTTGAGAAGATGAGGAGGCCAGCGGCGGATTGGTCTGATCTAGTGAATAATATGCAGGCCCCATTTGATAGCTGTGACTTTCAGGTGTTGAGATTTGATGTTGCCCGTGAGGAAGTCTGAGTCCATCTCTCGTTTGTTGAGACGCCATTCCCAGATGCTACTATCAGGCGGGGTGAGTGTTTGCCTTGTTGAAGGCTGGCACTTGGCCATAGTGGGTCTGGCAGCCACCTGGACGTATGAGGTCTGGTTGGTTCGACTTCTGCAGCTAGTTTAGCCACGGATTCCAGGATCTCGTTATGTCTTGCTTGTTGCGTTTCGCGGGATTTTGCGGTCCAAAAATGTGTTCACTTAAGTAGGTCAATGTCGGGTGCGATGAGTAGAGCTTCCTTCAGCAGCTTTCGAAGTTCGTCGGCGGTTGGTTGGGGAGGGGGTGGGTGGGTCTAGGCTAATCTCAGTGCTACTCGCATCCTCACCCATCTGGGTCAGGGACGGGTCCTTTAAGCCCTGGGGCTGGCTGGGTCCTCGTCGCTTACGGGCCCTGTGTAGGATCGCTCTCGGGTTGAGATTGTTCTATTGGGGAGGTGGCAAAAGGTCTCTTTGTCCTCGATCCAGACCTTTTGAAAAAAAAAGACGTAGAGTATCAGTATCAAACAACTATTGAAATGACTTTTGCCAACAAAACTTTGGTTACTTTCCGCATGCCTCGGAGAACCATTTTGATCGTATTTTAACTCATACTTTAAAGTATCACAGGCTCTCAGATTTTGAACTATGTTTGCTCTAGTTCTGGTTGGTATGCGACGTGCATTGTACATAAGCTTTGTAGATTATTATTGGAACTCAGTACATGCTGCCATAGCATAACAAGGATGTTCGTATAATTTATATGCTTTGCTTTGAGTTGGAAACCACGTGGTAGCCTGGGAGACCAGCTTGGATGTGGTTCCTTTGATTGACTAGCACATAGCACACTTCGCATCCACTTTCAGTTCCTCCAACTTGTCTCTCTCTTAACACCAGTGTATCTTTATATTTTTTCAACACCGAAATATTCTCTGCACATTTCTTTCAGTTACCCTCAGCGATGTCTGTCAGCGACTCGGTCGGCGGGACATATGTGAATGGACATATGCCTCGTATTAATGGGCAGAATACACGGTTACAGATAATTGACGACGAGAAGCATTTCAGGTGAGTTTCGACTGCTATATAAGACACGTAGATGACCCCTCCGTGCAAAGTCTCGAATTGAGCAAGCAAATCCAGCAATGGGGGCTTCAAGATGTAGGATTCCACTACAACCTTGTGGCAGTCTTCGGTTCACAGTCAACGGGAAAGAGTACATTATCACCGCATGTCAAGCGAAGGATACACGCTGATTCTCGCAACAGGTACATTGCTAAACAGACTGTTCGATACAACTTTCGATATCATGGATGAGTCGAAGCGACAACAAACCACCAAGGGTGAGTGAGCTTCGGAAATATGGACAAAAACACACTTACAACGTCTCTCCCTCGCAGGAATCTGGATGTGCCGAGGCACAGGTATCAATCTGATGGTAATGGACGTTGAGGGAACTGATGGTCGTGAACGGGGTGAGGACCAGGACTTCGAACGCAAATCTGCCCTATTCTCGCTGGCATCCTCTGAAGTCCTTATCGTTAACATGTGGGAACATCAGGTCGGTTTGTACAATGGTGCAAATATGGGTCTCCTCAAGACCGTATTTGAGGTGAATCTGGGTCTTTTCGGGAAGAATGAGGGGTATGTCTAGTTTACCAACTTAAGCAGCAAGCTTATATATGCCAACTAGCTCTGGTGGTCGCACTCTCCTCTTGTTCGTCATCCGAGATCATATCGGTGTTACTCCTCTCGCCAACCTCCAATCTACACTGACTGCCGACCTCTTACATATTTGGGACGGCCTTTCGAAACCCTCTGAACTCAAGGAGCGCCAACTTTCTGATTACTTCGACCTTGAGTTCACAACCCTCCCTCACAAAATTCTGGCTCCCGAACAATTTGAAGTCTAAATCCAATCTCTCCGAAAGCGTTTTGTTCAAAAGGAAAGTTCGGATTACCTATTCAAACCTGCCTACCACAAACGCATACCGGCTGATGGTGTTGCTTACTATATGGAGGGTATCTGGGTGAGCTTAACTAGGTGTGGCTCCTGCGTTCGTATACTGACATGGTTTGAAATAGGAACAAGTCCAGTCAAATAAGGATCTTGACTTGCCTACACAGCAGGAGCTTCTTGCCCAATTCCGTTGTGATGAGATTTCTGCGGGTGCGCTCTCTGAATTTAACGAACAGGCTAAGTCGCAAAAGAGACCTGTGGAGGCTGGCCAAGTCGTCGAAGGTCTCGGTGGGATGATGAGGAACTGGAGAACACAGGCTCTGAGTAAGTCAATCCTGATAGTTCCCTGGTCTGACTCATCATATCACACCAAGCGCGATATGATCGCGAAGCTTCACGGTATCACAGAGCCGTGTATGCTCGTAAGCGCACTGACCTCACAGTTGCTTTGGAATCGATCCTTTCGCCACTCTTCCTTGGACAATTGAAGAACTTGCACAAGCTTTGTCTTATTCAGTTTAAGAAAGCTCTGCTTGAAGGATTGAAGGGAGAGGAGTATGATTTTGGTGATGTCGTGCTGAAGGCAAGAGGAAAGTGGGAGGGAAGGTTTGAGGATGGAGCAAGGGAAACATTCTTGGAAGACACCGACTGGTCGTGGGAGGACGAACTTGGGTCCCTGAAGGAAGAGATTGGCAGCGTTGCAGATCAGTGCAGGAAGGATGAGACAAAGAAAATGATCAATCGAATTGAGGCAAGCTGTCCTATGTATTTACTTGGATTCGTTGCTCATAAATTTACAGCGGAATATCAAGAAACATATCTCAGAACCTGTGGAATTCCAGCTTAATAAAGGTGCTAGGAACATGTGGGACGAGATTCTTAGCACATTCAAAAACATCCTTGCCAAAGGAGAGAACGCATACTTAGTCAAGGCTAAGAGTGAGTAGAAATATCACTGCTCCAGGCCATCTCTCTGAAATCAGCACTTAGGTTTCAATTGCACTGATGAAGAGAACGTCTCATCGCTTATTACCTTACGCAAGCGAGCCTGGCAGTGCCTTCGAACCAAAATTGATGAGCAAACTGCCGACGCTGTAGTCCTCAACAAACTTCGGAATCATTTTGAAGAGCGCTTTAGATATGATGACCAGGGTGTGCCGCGTGTATGGCAGCCTGAGGATGACATTGATGGTGTTTTCAAGAAAGCGAAGGAACAGGTAGGTCTTCAAAGCATTTATTGTCCATTTTCTTACCCGGATGTGGCACCAGACTTTGAATCTTATTCCACTCTACTCGGACATAAAACCTCAAGACCCCACACTAGAGTTCACTCTCCCGTCGGACTCAGGCGATTCTCTATCTGGCGAGGGTGAATTGGATTTCGATGCTTCCCTCACGGTATTTTCTGCGAATAAACAAGCGGAATTAAGTAACAAATTTCGCAAAGATGCAGATGCATTTTATGTTGAGGCAAAGAGGAGTACCGTTTCTGGCATCGCCCAAATTCCAACATGGATATATGGTGTCCTCGTGGTCCTGGGGTGGAATGAGGCTATGATGATTTTATTTAACCCATTTTATTTCACACTAACACTGCTTGTTACCGCTTCTTCCTGGGTAATTCACCAACTGGGGTTATCAGGACCGTTACTTCAAATGTTGAAGACGATTGCTGGGGAGGTAGGTTGCTTTTGTTCTCGGACATGATATGTTTGGTGACTGGCCCATTGCTTGATAGATTCAGAATCAGGCTACATCTAGGCTTCGGGAGCATTTCTCGCAACCCACGCTTACAGAGCCTGTGCGCGGACCACCAGCGCCTTTGCACTCAAGTTCTATGCGTGACTTTTATGATGACGAAGAGCACACATGGCGCCAACCACAGTAACTCTAGACTTTGGCTACCCTTTTCGCACAAGATATCACTTTTCGATTCCAGACTGTTTGAGTCTAATAATTTTTATCCTCTTGTAGATGGTAACCGCCCATGTCCACACATTATGACATTAGGTCCCTCTCTCTCTGTTTACCATCGTCTGTTAGATTACTATCTATTCCTGCTATTGATGAAACGGAATCCCACGAAGTGATACCTGTAATTCGAGGGGTACGGTCCCAAAACGACGTTGTGGTGCTACAAAAATGACACATTCGATTTTAAATGGTCCGCAATGGACATGGAAGGTTCGGATCGGCGAGTCGTCAGCGAGTCGTCATGGACTAGTAACTAGTCATAGTAAGGACAAAGCGAGCAACTCCACGAAAAAAGACTGAAAAGCCTCGCTCGGGTTTCGGTATTCATGTCATTGTTCTCATTCCAGCTCGTCATTCGAGAGGACATGCAGTTGTCACTGTGTTTGGTTGCAATAGACTCTAATGTATCTAAGCGTTAGACAACCTGTTTCTAGGTGAACCAATTTGGGTGACAGCACCCTCACCCTCTGTCGTCACCCTCACTCGCCCTGATTCTCACTTACCGCCCAAGCACCCCAGTACCCATACGCCTATAGGTACTGAACTATGAAGTAAAGAAGCCATTCACATCCGGCCAAACTCTTTCCTGCTTGATACTTGCAAGTCTCGAAATGCAGTGATAGTCCGGACGGTTGTGGTGTCCAAGTATACAATATGATCTCGAGGAATTGCAGCATCAATCCGGACACCAAACACTATAGATTCTCTTTCGGCTTGACATAAGTATCACTGTCGGTGTCGTCATTTTTTTTATTGTTCGGGACATGCCTTCAGGCACCCTGTGACCTGTTCTTTGCATAACCGTCGTCACGACTGTCTATTGTCCAGAAAGGGTACACAGAAATCCTGACAGGGCATAAAGACAATGGATCTTAGGTAAAAGAACCTACACAGACAGTTTCTCGCTCTTCCTTTTCTCACCTTCTCTAACTTTTAGAGTCTGGTTGCAGGTCTACCTTCTCTTACACCGCTCCTTGGAATGCCTCCACCGCCAAATTACGAGCCTCAGTACACAACCATGACGCTCACACCTTACCTCCAGCTTCCTCATCTTCTGTCTCTGACCTGGCTTGCATATCCCATCCTCTCGCTTTTATTCGTCGCTTTCCGGCTTCAACTGTCTCTCGCAGCAGCTCAAGATACAGTTGCATCTGCTAAAGATGATTTTCTAACAAGTTGTAGTTCTGCCGAGCAAGCCGCAACATCTGCCGCCAGCATGCCTCGATTACTGGCTATTGCGACGAACAAGCAATTTGCGGATGCAGTGAATGGAACGTTGGATGGAGCGAGATTTGTTCTGACAATTTCGTTAACGGTTATGGAGGCTGTTGTTAACTTTGTGATTGATCTGTACCGATCAACTCTGCTGTGTTTTCTAGAGCTTGTTGTCCGAGGAGGACTTTCAATCCTGATCAGCGCCGTACAGGAGGTGAGTTGACGAGGTTCCATTTACTTTGCTTTGCTCGCCCTTATTGTGTGTTTAGCTCAACAGTGTAATACAAAGCGCTGCAAACGGTCTCCGGACAAGTATTCAAAGTGATATCGCTTCAGCAAACAACGTCATCAAAGATTTTATCGATACTGTCAACAAGGTCAACCCCTTCAAAGACATCCAAGCGCCCCAAATAACCGTTCCCAATCTTGATGGACTGACGAACCTCACACTCCCTTCCTCCTTCGAAGATAATCTCACCAAGTTGAATGCCAGTCTTCCCACTGTGGCCGATCTCAAAGACAAAGTCGAATCTATGTAGGTATTTATAGTCGCACTGCTCAACAAAAAATAAACTCATTTCAATCCACCAGTGTCGATACCCCTTTTGAGCTCCTGAAGAAGGAAATTAATGACACGTTTGCCGAAATTTCCTTCGACTCTTCCGTCATGCCTATCCCTGCCCAAAATCGTCTTTCATTTTGTAACGATATGGACACGTCCATCATTGACGACATTGGCCAGGACCTTATCAAGACTGCGAAAATCGGGATTATTGTCCTTATCATTCTCGCCTTGGTCTTGATTGGATTGAACTGTCTTTTGACCTGGTACAAGTGGCGCTGTCTCAAGACCCACCTAGAGTACACTCGTCAAGCCTGGCTTACAGATCCAACAATGTATCACACCCAATCTTCGGCTGGGATACCTCAGATGACTTTGACAGATCACAATCTTCTCGTACTCCAAGCCAATTCCTCTCACCCACTCATCACTCGCATCACGAACCGCCTTTCGCAATTGCTTCGTCTTACTCCATCACAACACACGCACGTGCAGTGGTTCTTCCATTACGTTTTTCATCCACCTGCAGCTGCCGTCTTCTTGATCGGGTTCTTCGGTCTTTTGTGTGTCGAGTTGCAGCTGCTGGCTATGGGTCCTCTTATTGCCAAGTATCAAGGTCGAGCTGCCACCACCGTTTCTAATTTCAGCAACACAATTGCAACTTCAATTAATAATAGCATGTACGACCAATCTGCTGCATATGCCAATGAGGTCAACGCTCGTATCGACACAGTGCAGACGACTCTCAACGATGGATTATTTGGATGGGTTAACCAGACTACCACTAGTCTCAACGCCACTGTCAACGAATTCTACACTGACATCCAGAACGCTGTCAACAGCGTCTTTGGTGGCACTATTCTTCAAGAACCTGCCCAGGAGTTCCTTCGCTGTTTCATTGGCAGTAAGGTTGATGCCATTGAAAATGTCCTTACCTTTCTGCACGATAATCTCCATGTGAATATGCCCAGGATGAACGATTCAGTTCTTGTCGTCTCTCAGGGAACTGTTGACGAGGCGGTTCAGCCTATTGCAGCAGCAGCTATTGGCGGAGGTGCTAACGACCACGATAGTCTAATTGGCAGAATCATCAACTCGTACGCAGATAGCCTGAGAAAGGAGCGGATCATGTTTTGTGTGTTCCTCGGTCTCTGGGGACTGGTCGTACTCATGGGCATCGGTGTCATTCTTTGGCATTCTCATGGCCGTCGGATCGTGGAGAATCGGAGGAAACGGAGGTGGATGAATCAAAAGAGTCAAGGCCTTGGTAGTCTGAGTGTGTCTTCGAGAGATATCGGAACGAGTTCGGTTGGGAATATGAAGGGTCATTTCTCACCTACGAGTGAACATCCTTCGTTTATTGATATCAAACCCGATCCAGGGGAGAGTTGGGATATTCACTCCACCGAAAACCAATCAAAGCATACAGTCGAGCAAAAAAAGGGATTTATGGCCCTCGCCAAGGAGAAGATAATACCTTGCAAGGCCCCTCCTCCTTTCATTCCAGCGGAACAGAAACGCCAAACAACTTGGCTTGACAAGATGATTACTGTTCTTGGTAGGAAGGGACAACAAGGGACCTCCACAGAGCGGCGTAGCATTGGAAAGCCGGAGCTGAAATCAACGAGCTTTGATTTCGTAGATGTACCTCGGGAAGGCGAGAACGAATCTTTAATTACTGCCATTGATGAACCGCGTTGGTCGAAATCCACCACACGGGCTCCATTTTTAACCAGCGGCTTGAATAAGTCAGTCACATTCAATCCCTCTGCGATCCCCAGGCTCTCCCGGTCTGGTCACCCTCCTATTTCTCCTCCTCAACATCTTCAACCCAAACATGTCAGCAGCACTGAAAACAGACACGGTGAAGATGGCCTTTCTAGTCAGTCCCAGGTCCGACTGCAGCAGCCTTTGGTTCCCATTCCGCCTTACTATGGATTTGAGAACGGAGATTCCAGATATCCTGCGCCTTTGAATCGAGGATCTCCTGGTCTCCCCAGAAAAATCCTCGATGCCCAACAACATCGTCGATCGGTTAGTTTCCCCTCCATGAAACGAGGGAAAATGGCTGGCGTTGGCACAGGAGCTAATATTGCGCCGCCAAGTGTAGCAGGGAGTTTGGAGAGATTACTTACTGGGTCTTATGCTTGCCAGTCAGGCACGTTTGATAACATGTTCATCTCTCCTTTTGACGACGAACATAGAGTGAAGATTGATCGGCCTGTCATGACACGAGAGAGTATACCGACAAATCCTTTTGAGGGTATTGCAGTGTGAGCTACCCATTGAATGGCTGATGTAGGGTACTGTACTGCTTCATCTAATTGTTTTATGTTGAGTTTTGGACATTCTTTCTCGTGAAGTATCCAGATTAGCGAGCATTTGTATTGTGCGGCTACCAATATCATGTAGCATATACACGACGACATTTACGATGACTCAATAGAGTAGATCACTCGGATGATGTCATTAGCATTTTGTGACATAATTCCTGTCCGCCTCCCGCCTGTCCTTTATAATTCAAGCTTTACCGCAAGCTGCAACAGACCATCCTATATCCTACATTACACAACATGCGTTTTACTCTTGCCTTCCTGATCTCTTTGCCATTTATCGTCAATGCCAGCCTCATTCCAGACTCACGCTCTGTCCCTGTCCCAGCTCCTACTCCCATCCCAATCTCATCTGGTGATTTCCCTCTGGATGTGAACCGTGGAGAACTCAAAGGGTTTCCTGGAAAAACCTCGCCTTTGGGGTCAAAACGTTCTCGAATTGAAAATCATCGTCGACAATTCCACAATGCGGATTTCGCTTCGTCTGGCTCGCCCCCTTCCTCCGATATCGATTCAGCGGCCGATGCTGATGAAGCTCGTGAATGACGCTTTGTCTACTAGCCAAGGCTGTTTTTATCTCTCTGTGATTGGGTTCTTGTGATTTGGAACTTTGTGTTTCTCGAGGAAGATTTGTGTTTGTGGCAATAAAATCTGTTGAATCGTATTTATGGCTTCTTTCTCTCTCTCTCAATCTTGGAGAGACTACACTCAGTTCTTTACGGCATGCTTGAGCTCAGTGAATTTCCCTTTTCGTCTATACCATTCCGTCCCAGACTGATAATTACATTATATTATATACCGAGCAAAAGTGTACGGCTTTCGTGGCTCAGTTGGTTAGAGCGCCGGTCTCATATTTCAATATGACGCAAGGAAGCTTGTGTAATCCGGAGATCACCAGTTCGACCCTGGTCGAGAGCATTTCTTTTGAACTTGTTTCTTACCCATCCCCAGCCTCTTGGTATTCTTGTCAATTGAAGAAA
>Ga0157367_1001493_pt1 | contig 10269 bp, 9 predicted proteins | sample AttbisABBM2_FD_113142 | JGI IMG/M metagenome (GOLD analysis project Ga0157367, IMG submission 113142) | Fungus gardens microbial communities from leaf cutter ant in Botucatu, State of São Paulo, Brazil - Atta bisphaerica ABBM2 | ecosystem: Host-associated > Fungi > Mycelium > Unclassified ...
CTTTCCATCATTTTTGTTCGCGTTGTTAATATTTGATTTTGTTTATTAATTTATTATTTTTAATGATGTAATAAGTAGGATGATCTAAAAAGAGATAACAAATTTCTAACATAAAATTACTTAATGCGGGAAAAATGTGTAATTTTCTGTTCATAAACAAGCGACTTATAAGATATCGATTTTCTAAAATTTAAATTTGTTGTCATGTTTGATTATATTGTTAGAGTCATGCAAGAATTGAATTATTATCTTAAATTATAGCCTGTATATTTTGCAGCGAAAATTGAATGAAGCGAAATTGATTCATATAATGTATAACGCATGTATGAGAGGGATCAATATTTCCTTTCTCTTATACTCCTACGTTTGATAAACTAGAAATTGGTAGAACCGTTTTATGTTCTGATGGATTTTGTTGAAATTTGAAATAGGTTGTTACTCAGGTGTGTTAGTATTTCCGATGATGAGAATGCGCTCATCTTAACTCACGTGTACAAACGTTGACGATGGATTCTCCCAGGCACACAGATATATTAAAATCTTTTGTCCATTTAATTTTCAAACTAATACAAAACCTAATTCTTCGATTTAATTTTAATCTTGATATATTTTAGTTTCATTGTCTAACATGCAGATACGTTGCGAGGTGTATTCGCCATTCATTCTCAATGTTAATTACAAAAAAATGTGCGAAATTGAGAATCTCTTCCGTAAAAAAGTCATTAGAAATTTATACGCGCGTTACATTAATCGCCACCGAGAGAAAGATTGACGATAATTATGAGTTCGCAGTCTATTCGAGCTGTCGTTAATCTTACATCTGCGAAAACGCTTCTCATCGAAGCCGGTAATCACTTAATGCGCAATATAAGAGACAGGCTTTCGCATCGTTGTCTCGAAGGCGGTGTTTATCTTTTCTTATGCCGACTGAGCGAATCCTCCTGGGATCGTTCCAACGCTGACTTAGCCGGCGAATCGTTCCACGGAAATAAATAGTGCAGCGACCGCTGGGAATGTCAGGTCTGGTGGTGGTCGCTTTATCGTCTCGACCCGCTGAAGAATAGGCCAGGTTTTCCGGGCGCTCGCAGCTATTCCCGACTCGATGCTATCGAGCTGTATTAATTCCGTTAACCCACTTCGAAGCGAAACGAACGTCCGTAAGCCGTCGGGGCTTACGACGAGTGGAACAGAGTGAGGCCGAAATGATAGCGCGGAACGATACAGCAGCGTTAACCGGATATTGAATTCGAGGAATTGATGGTCGCAAGCGCGCTGCGCAGCGAAATTAGAAATTTCGATACAGCATCGGCGGGAAATTTTGTTAGAGCCGCGAGACGCGGTAGTTTTCGCGATAATTAACTATCGTTTGCCTACGGGACACTTTTGCACGAGGATTAGAACGTGATGGAATTTCGTGATAGAAATACAGAATTTGTCGGTTATTTTCATTCGGAGATTTTACCCGGTACCCGGATTTGTAATCTTGATAAATTTGACTTGTCTTATTAAATGAGACTAACTTAATTTGCTTGAGGTTTATTAGGATGTTTGTTCATTAGAAAAGATTGAAACGACATGAACAGGACTTTAACTGAATCAACTTTAATCGTATCAATTAACTCTGAGTTTTAATGTAGCACATTAAGGAAAATTTTTGGTTAAAATGGTTGTTAAAAATGAGCAAAATTAGATTCTGATAAATTAGAGTTACTTTTACTTAGTCATCATGGTTGTACATCTGATTATCTCGGAAATAGAAATTGTTGTCAGTACAGTAATCAAATAATAATTATACTTGTAAATGTAATAAGCAGAATAACACAAATAGAATAATACAAATTCATTTGTATCTTCCATCAAATGAATTTATACAAATATTTAGTTATGCAGACTTTAGAATGCTGTGGAATGCGTGGACAGAAAAACAAACGGGATAAATAGAAAATTATAATAATTAAAATCACGCGATTGTATTGAAAATATTTATGTTATATAATTTACTTATATAAAACTATTTATATAAATTATAGAAACTTGATGTAATAACTTGATAAATTAAGTAAATTTAATAAAAATTAAGGAATGAGAAAAAGAATCAAATTAATTGCTAAATCAGAGTACTCTGCATTTCCTCTTTCTCTGTTACTTCGAACTCTCGTCTCAGCTAGCTAAAATCGATATTAACAATCCGCACACGACAATCCGTGAGATAAAATCACTGCACACAAGAAAAGGAGAGAAAAAGGACTTGTTTACGCACATATCTCCCGTGTTCTCAGGCGTGCGAATGCTCGATGGCCCGGTAAACGACGCCGTCGAGGCCAGAGCTCTGGGATTGAATCCTGATCACATCGACATATACAGTGCCTCCTGGGGTCCCGAGGACGACGGCAAGACCGTCGATGGTCCGGGCCCTCTCGCCAGGAGGGCGTTTATTTACGGAGTGACGAGCGTAAGCTACATATATCGCCTACCTTCTGCGCGTTCGCGAAGCGAAAGGATCAATTTATTTTCTGTCGCAAGAGCTTTTCCCTCGACATTTTATTTTATTACTTCGGGAGGATTTAAAAACATCTCCTTAACGTACGTCGAAATAACGAACTTCAAGTAAAAATTATGGATTATAAATGAAGATTCATATTATTATCATATATTATGTTCGTACGTTTGTTTGTTGAATTCGTAGCTTGGATATCATCTATAAAATATGAATTTTGTACAAAATTGTAGAAAAAAATTTCTTTTTGTTTAAATTGGTTTAGTTCCATGTTAAATTATTTTTTCAATTAGAAATAAATATCAGTTTGTATCAGAAAGTAATTTGTTAAAAATAACAACGTTATAAATTGTTTTTTTCTGTTAAAAAATTTGTTTTCCGTAGGTTTTTCACAAACTAAAACGATATTGCACAATATTGAAATAACTTTCCACACACACATTATGTTTTGTTAAAATAATTTAATTTTTAATTTTTTGAAACAAATGCTTATTAAAATAACATAAATTTAATAACATATATCTTGCACAGAATTTATTTTATATTTAATTCCGTTTTGTGTAGCAAAAGCAAATATTTCTCTTTATTTATAAAGATTTTAATAAGAAGAATATAAATTATTCTATTTATATTTCGAAATTATTATTTTTATAAAATGATACGGTTATTATTATCTAATTCTATTATTGTTATAAATTTTTGTTATTTTATAAAATCATACACGCATCCTATCGCTTCGTCGGTCATTGTTTTTTTCCTGAACATTCGCGGTACTCTTTTCTTCCCACGCAGGGTCGCAAGGGTAAAGGTTCGATTTTTGTGTGGGCATCCGGTAACGGCGGTCGACACACCGACTCGTGCAACTGCGATGGCTACACGAACAGCATTTTCACGCTGTCGATATCAAGCGCAACACAAGGTGGCTACAAGCCTTGGTATCTCGAGGAGTGTAGCTCGACCTTGGCATCCACGTATTCATCGGGTACACCCGGCAACGACAAAAGCGTCGCTACCGTGGACATGGATGCCAAGTTGCGCCCTGATCACATCTGCACAGTGGAACACACAGGGACATCTGCTTCAGCGCCATTAGCTGCTGGTATCGCTGCCCTCGCCCTCGAGGCAAATCCTACGTTGACATGGCGAGACATGCAATATCTAGTGGTACTCACCTCGAGATCCGAGCCGTTGAGCAACGAGCCCGGCTGGATACTGAACGGTGTAAAGAGAAAGGTCTCCCACAAGTTCGGCTACGGTTTGATGGACGCGGGCGCCATGGTCAATCTGGCCGAACAATGGACCAATGTACCTCCCCAACATATCTGTAAGTCTGATGAAATTAATGAGGAGAGACCGATTGATCCCACATATGGGTACACTCTGAGCGCATATATGGATGTCACTGGATGTGCTGGATCTTTGAATGAAGTGCGATTCTTGGAGCATGTGCAATGTAAGGTAAGATCGCAAGCCCGAAAAAATCGTTATTGTCGTTTCAACATATATAGTAATAATTACATAGATAAGAAGAATAAATAACTTTAATTTTCCTAAAAAATCAAAGTGATATATATTAAGGTTATTTATTGACACACGTAGTTTAATAAAATATTAAATATAATAACAATTATATAGTCAACAATTTTAACTTAGAAATTATTGTAGGAATTACTGTTCTCGTGATATTACACTTAAAATTACTATAAATTTTTTATATTTATTGTGAAAAAAAATTATACTACTAATTTTCTAAGAACAATTAGAAGAGTGCAATTACTACTTATGTCTTCTGCTTTTTGTATATTAATTTAAAACTAAAATATTTTAATTCTCGATCATGAAATAGGTTTCTCTAAGGTTCTTCCCTCGAGGAAACTTGAGGCTCTTATTGACCTCGCCAATGGGCACAACTTCAACACTATTATTCGAGCGGCCGCGCGACGTTCTCAGTTCAAACTTTGATGACTGGCCCTTCCTCAGCGTACACTTCTGGGGTGAAAAGGCTGACGGTCGATGGACTCTGCAGATCATTAATGCTGGAAACCGACACGTCAATTCACCAGGTAAGTGCTTTCCAACTATTTCCAGCTATTTCCTATTTCTCCCATCAATTTCGCAAATTATACAATTTATATAAATTGCTTCAGATAAATAAAATATTTGTTTTTAATTGCAAAATAGAATTTTTTATTTTGTGTATATAATATTCAATCATATTTGTTTTCACTGAACTATATCCATCTCAAATTGATATTGACATTGATATCGTCACTATTGATTAAATTTGATGCATAAACTATTATTATTGTTTTTGAAATCATAAACTACAGGAATATAAGTACATGCAGTTGCAATTTTTATATAAAATATGTTCAAAGTTTTCGAAACTTGTATTGTTTTTAACAATCAAGAGTTATTTACACATTCTTAAAAGTTATTTTAATGTAATATCATATGAAGATCATTCCGCCATAACTCAGGCTTCTTATTATATTGTTACAGGCATCCTGAAGAAGTGGCAGCTGATTTTCTATGGCACATCGACGAACCCGATCCGGATACGCACGCGACAATTTAATCCGGTACATCAATCTGCGTACCTTCCTTCTCATTTCGTGCATTATCCATTCACGGTAGACGATGATCCGCTACAATTGTCCGGTTATCCGGGCAACAGGGACTTCTTTTCTCCGTCTACCTTTCAGAGTTACCAAGGCCCGTACAGCGGTGCCGCGTCGAATCTACAAGCATCCGTCGCCACTCTGGATGGCTCGTCGGCGCCGATCCTGTCGAACCATCTACCCGGCGACGTCTCGTCGGCGTCTGCCTTCGATTCACCTTCGGCGCCATCATCCGTGCAAGCGGACGGTTCTCTCGATACCACCAGGAGGATACTGCACGACTGTGATCCTCAGTGTGACGCGCAAGGCTGCTATGGCAAGGGTCCGACACAATGTGTTGCTTGTAAAAATTATCGTCTCGATAAGTGAGTAGATGAACTTAGAGCTCCTTTGATTAAGACGATACGATTGTCTCGTCTGTATCATGAAAAGAGCTTCTTAAAATATATGCCTCTTAGCATATTTTTATTGATTCTTAAGTGTGAAATTAGAAAAATATTTATGCATTTAAAAAACATTACATGTTTTATATTTTAATACTGTTACGCGATTATTAGATGCTGGCACTAACTGTTCGTGTGCTTTTTATAAAATTAATAAAACAATTTTGCAATGCCACGAAACTATGGATTATAATGGTAGGAGCATTTGAACATAAAATTACTGACTCTATTTGAGAAAGTATATAATTAATATCATTGTATATATTGAACTTTTTTTATTTTAATTAAAATCTTTTTTCTTTTATTATTAAACAAATATTTTTTACTATGTATTTATAATTTGTTTTTCACACAGCTCAATGAATCCATCATTTTCATTTTTTTATTATACCTCTCCATCGACCCTTTTCAATGAAAACGCGCTTTAGAAACAACGCGAGGGGTCTCTTACCTCTTTTTCAGCACTTGCGTCAGTCGTTGCCCGCCAAGGAGCTTCCCTAATCAGGGCGGCGTTTGCTGGCCATGTCATGAATCCTGTGAAATTTGCGCGGGGGCAGGTCAAGACTCTTGTCTCTCGTGCGCCCCCGCTCACCTTCGGGTCACTGATCTGGCAGTCTGCCTTCAGCAATGCCCCGAGGGCTACTACGAAAGTATGTGGAAGAGAACAGATCAATTCGTATTCGTATTCAGATCTTTTTACCAATTCTGTCTTCTTAAAATCGAGTAACGCGACGCGTGAATTTTGGCATCTTTTCACGTAGATACCGAGAACAGCACATGCGTACCATGCGAAGCCAACTGCGCCAGCTGCCAGGACAGACCGGACAAGTGCACCAGCTGCGAGCATCATTTGGTGATGCATGAGAACAAATGTTACGCCGCGTGTCCGCCCTACACGTACGAGACGCAAGATTACAATTGCGCACCGTGTCATCCTACCTGCGAGACTTGCAACGGCACGGCGGATAACCAGTGCATTGCCTGCCGATCCGGGCTGTTCGCTTTGAACGGTAAGTTGTTAGGCAATTTGTTAAAACAATAATTAATTTGTGACACGAATATCATAGTCTACAAAATTTGGATATTTTGCAATAGGATGTAGCATTTACTTTTCAGATAATTGAAAAGATATTTGACAACAATTGCAAATCTTTTGAATATTTATACAATTACATTGGAGAAAAATTAGATTTATTTAATTACATTAAATATATGTAATTCTTAAATGAAATAAATGTTAGATTTAAATTTTGTATATCAAAACTTGTACGAAAAGATTTAAATTGCCGTACATCCGACACTCTACATTACAGTAAAAATGTTGTAACCATAATTAGTTTCCGCTAAACGGTTTTCCACAAATATGTCGTAGGCACGTGTCGCGCTTCATGTCCGGCGGGTTATAGTGCGGACAAGAAGCGACGCGAATGTGTGGCATGTCCACCCGGCTGTGCGACCTGCAGCACACTGAGCTGCACCAGCTGTATCGAGAGTTGGAGCCTGAACAAAAAGGGCTTGTGCGCTCCCGAGAGTCGCAGCAATTGCAATACGGGCCAATATTACGAGGATGGTCAATGCAAGTCCTGCCATTCGTCCTGCGAGACTTGCGCCGGCTCTACGGAGGATCACTGCATATCCTGCCCGAACCCGTTGCTTCTTCAGGGTAAACGTTGCGTGTCCCAATGCGACGACGCATACTATTCTGTGGTACAACCATCGCGACCAGTTTGCGTTCCTTGCCTGCACACTTGCAAGAGTTGCGTGTCTCGTCTGAACTGCACAGCATGTCAAGACGGATTACAGCTGCAGAGCGGAGAGTGCAGATCGTCCTGCGCGCCAGGGTAAGAGTTCAGCGTTAAAAGATTGGTAATAAAACAGTATCGACATATCTTTTTTAACTTTGCTTTTTCGTTTTAGTTATTACAGTGACAGAGGTCAATGTGCCAAATGTTACTTGTCGTGTAAAACATGTTCGGGACCCAGAAGAGATCAGTGCGTTACTTGTCCGAGAGGTTGGCAACTAGCGGCCGGCGAATGCCATCCCGAGTGTCCAGAAGGATTCTTTAAGTCAAATTTTGGTTGTCAGAAATGTCATCACTATTGCCGTACATGCAAGGGTGAGTTACAATCGATCAGTTGCTGTCGAATTAAATTTATATTTCTTATTTCAACGGGAAACTATTCATTCACTCACAGGCGAAGGTCCACTAGAATGCACTTCATGTCCACCTCACTCGATGTTGGAAGGTGGATTATGTATGGAATGCTTAGGAGCACAATACTATGATTCTTTGACTCAGCTCTGCAAGAGCTGTCATTCTGATTGCCGCAGATGTACCGGTCCCGGCAAATTCAGTTGTGCCGCGTGCTCGCCGCCACTGCACTTGGATAAATTGAACAATCAGTGCGTTCCATGCTGCACAGGCAATGAAAAAGGATCCCAAGCTGAGGAGTGTTGTCTCTGTGATCCAGAAACTGGTAATTTTTACGTTTATGTCTTAACATTATATTCATATATAATTAGTAAAACGTATATATTTTTTTACTTTTTATGATCAGCATCTATCAGCGAATATTTCATCAGGAAAGATATTTTAACTTCTTTAAATATAAAATTTTTCTATTCTAAATATACAATGTTTTATTATTATTGTTATATTGCAGCTTTATCATTATAAATATCTTTATATAGTTATTGAAGATATATTTTTAATATTTGTAGGCGGCTGCAGGAACAGTTCGCCGGCTGGTAAAAGGAGGGTACCGGGGACGGAGTTCTCAGCCAACGCCGCAGTTTCTGAGACGTACAATAATTATGGCGGAAGTAACAATGATTCAGCTTCACTCGCTGTAACAGCAGCCACGACCATGGCAGTTGCCATCTGTTTAGCATCGATTGCGTTGTTCGCGATGATATTTGTCGCTCTTCAGGTATATACAATAAAAAATTTGAAAAACTTTGATATACGAATTTATGTTAGACTTAAATTTAAATTATTAAATTTATACTGAAAAGTATAATTTATATATATATAATAGCTTTTGAAAAATAAATTTGTAAGAGCGAAAAGCGATAAATGTGCATCACAATTATTTTATTCACAGGCTTGGTCCGGTAGAAGGGAGACTAATATGGGATATACGCAGCTTGCCGTGAAAGTAGAACCGTCCGAAGACGTGGACGCTGATGATTCGACGGAGCTGATGACCTAGACTTCGTTAAAGACGATGTAGCTAATGACCTCTTGTCGAAGAATCGCAGGGAGATCGACGAATCTCGATTGTGATTGGTTCATCGAGTCAGAAGTTACGTGCTTTTGTATTAGCGAGGTCCAAGGATAGCCCTTACATGTGATGACAAAGAAAATAGGAAAATGGTGGTAAATACGTAGCGGGGAGGAAAGAGTTGAAGAAGGAGGAGGAGCAAGCAAAAGAAAGAAGATTTGTCGAAAACGTGATAGTAGAACTCCATTAGAGTGTTGTATGAATGAACAAAATGACAGAGGAAAACAGAGAGAAAAAGAGAGAGTGAGAGTGAGTGTGATTGTTGTTTACATGACCGTAGTACGGTCGCGTGAATGTGTGAATGTACAAGGAATGTGTTTTAGCTAGAGATATACTTTTTTGCCCGTCATCGTTGTCAAGTGCGTCACCGATACCATCGTCGCGCATATTAAGACATTTCCGACACGGATAACGATCCGAAATACGGAGAAAAAGGGTGAAGGACATTATGAAGTGCCTGATTAGTGACACCCTTGTTTCCACATCCTTTCGCGTTCCCCCTCCGACGCTTTCTGTCTCCGAAGTAACGCCGAGCCTTCGTCGATTATCCCGTTGACTATATCATCGTTGCGTGTATTCGCGAGTAAGTAGAATCTCAGCCAAGCGACGGATAATACGAATACGTTTCGTTGCGCGTTGCGAGAGTCGAGAGCAATCTAGTTCGTTTAATTAGCATTCTTTAACTGTCTATCGATTTTTTCTTCGCGCAACATTCTTCCTGACGCAATCGACGATCGAGTTATCGAAAGGACAAAAGCGCGTCTCTTTCTTCACCTCTCTTCTAGAAGGCTACCAACACTCCACTAAGGGTGAAGGGACATGTACGTACTGTGGCCTCCGTACATTAGGCTGAATCACGGACCACGTAATCGTAATCGTTAATTGTGAATTATGAATGGATATTGTTATATATTTGTATAAATGATAATAGTAACAAATGAGCGGACAAAGGGGAGTAATCGCAAGGATCAGGAGGGGGAAGCGAAAGAAACGATATAGCGAGATGAACCAGGAGACGAGGTGAAGAACCGAAACGGAGGAAGAGCAAAAAGAAGATTGTCGCACGTGAGCTTCGTTCTCCTATCTTAAACCTGATCGTCTCGACTAATCAACACAATTCGCATGCCCGAAAAAACCAAACCAACGGACTCTTACTGCGATCGCCCAGTTATCCGACGCGTCTGTGACATCAGTCGTCACATTCCAGTACCTCCCAAGCTGATACAACACATGCCGTCGACACAAGCAATGCGTTTTATAAACTGTTTGTTGTTATTACTTGATTGTCTACTCTAATGTTTTGTTTAATATCTCACTTTCCGCGTTATTCTTACTTATTTCTTTAATTCTCGCTCGTATTCATCCTTTCCCCATTTCGTTGGGATCGCATGAGAGGAGGGAAATCGTAAAAAAAAAAAAATGA
>Ga0157367_1001494_pt1 | contig 10265 bp, 9 predicted proteins | sample AttbisABBM2_FD_113142 | JGI IMG/M metagenome (GOLD analysis project Ga0157367, IMG submission 113142) | Fungus gardens microbial communities from leaf cutter ant in Botucatu, State of São Paulo, Brazil - Atta bisphaerica ABBM2 | ecosystem: Host-associated > Fungi > Mycelium > Unclassified ...
AAGCTCAGCAGTAGATTCCAGCTAAGAATGCAATCTCTACCAATAAATCATATTTTCAAGTCTATGTTAGAATCATGATATTTGGATAACAATAACATTTATTGTTTATTGCTCAAAAAGCTAACTCCCAAACAGCAATTGAATGTCAAAGAGTCTATTGTTGATGCTAACAACAGACTTGATGGAGTTTTTCCCTCTTTTATCCCTTTTAGTAGTGAATTTTTGCTTGGGAACAGACTAATTGATATTTATCCTAGTTGTTTTTCTTTTCATTCTATGGACAAACACAAGGAAGGCAGAAAAACACATATTCAAAAGCTCAACAATCTTACTCTCCAAGCATCAGATGATTCAAATGACAATTGTCATATCTGATGTAGGTATCAAAAATCAAGCTGCTACTACAATTGCCCATATCTATGTCCATGATAATCCAGTTATCAAATCTCTTCATCATGCAGTCAATGTCACATTCACTGAGGCTGAACTTTTTGCTATTAGGTATGGCATCAATCAAGCCACTCAATTAGCTAACATCAATTGCATTGTTGTCATCATAGACTTACTACATGCTGCTAAGCGAATATTTGATTCATCAGTTCATCCATATCAAATTCATTCAGCTATAATTTCTAGAGAACTCAGGGAATTTCTTATTAGAGATTAGTGAAATTCTATTGAATTTTGGGAATGTCCAAGTCATGACAAATAGATGCTCCATGATATAGTCAATAAAGAAACAAAGAAATTTGATCTTGTCCCTATCCTTCCATGCAAATCATTATAGGAGCTCAACAGGAAAAATAAATGCAATGAAATCCTCAATAATTGGAAAATGACTTTTCAAGTCTCAGATGACAAAGGAAGATTCTTTTTAGATCTCCTTGACAATGACCTTAATTCTATTGAACCAACTTATTCTAAAGGAGGATTGTGGCTGAAATTCTTTGGTTATTCCAATTCATTATGCATTAGAGCTACAAGAGCTATCACCAATCATGCTCCTATAGGGGAGTATTGACTTAAATTCTTCCTGCAAGAAGAATTTCTATGTCCTTGTGAACAGCATCTGATCAAAACCAGACATCATATCCTCCATGAATGTAGAAGGTTCAACAACTATTGGAATTTGAGAAGGGATACAATTGCTCACTTCGTACTCTTTTTGGAGTTTAACAATGGTACTTTCACTTTTGGAGAAAGTATCACTTAGTTGATTTGCACTTGCTTTTCTTTAGTACTTTTATTTAATTTTCCCTTTTTCTTTTTCTTTTTTGTTTATTATCTATTTCTTTCCCCATGTTGTTTGAGTCTGCACGTATGTAGTTATGAAGTAGCTGCCGCGGTCTGCCCACGTGCTCCGCGTAATAAATTGTTGAATAAAAAATATAATAAACTGTTGACTTAGCACTTTGTGTTTGCTTGTAGCGGTATAGAAATTGAGAATAAATAACAACAACTAGACCCACGTGACCCGTGTCACGGGCCCCTCTGCTAGAACGCGAGTCGTTGCATCGCGACGCGCAAGTCACATGATTTAACACCTCATCGACGGTCTTCACACTTTTTCCAAGATGCGGATAGAAGAGCTTATCATCGAAGGTCGTGTTTCTTGAAAGAAATAACATGAAATACACTGACGGAAATCATAGGATTTAAGTCCTACCCTCAAAGGACACAAATTACTGGTTGGGACCCATCTTTCAATGCTATCACTGGTCTCAATGGATCCGGGAAATCCAATGTTCTTGATGCGATTTGTTTCGTCCTCGGCATGACAAATATGCAGACAGTGCGTTTACACGGCAACTAGTCCGTGAACATAACACTGACTACATGGTCTTCGTTTCGGTAGATGCGAGCAGGGACGCAGGCTGACCTCATTTACAAGCGTGGTCAGGCGGGTATTACAAAAGCCAGCGTAACCATTGTTTTTGATAACTCTGACAAAGCTGCCCCGGGCTACACCACTCCTCAGATCACCATCACTCGTCAGGTGCGCCTCATTCACTCTTATGCCAAAAGCAATGAATTCACGTTCAGCCGTTGGATTTTTAGTTCTCCCTCCCAAACACGACTAAATGGCTTCTAAACGGCCATAAATCTACACAACAGCAGATCCTCTCCTTTTTTCAGGCTGTTTCATTGAACATCAACAACCCCAACTTCCTCATCATGCAAGGTCGAATAACTAAAGTTCTCAATATGCGCTCAATAGAAGTCTTGGGTATGATTGAAGAGGCAGCAGGAACACGGATGTTCGAAGAAAAAAAAGATAAGGCAAGGAAAACGATGGCTAAAAAGCAGGCCCGCGTCGACGAGATAATTGAAATGCTCCACACCGAGATCGAGCCGAAACTCGACAAGTTGCGAGCTGAAAAGAAGAACTATGTAGATTTTCAAAAGCGCGCCACTGAATTAGAGAAAGTTGGAAGAGTCTTGAGAGCTTGGGAATACACCGATTTTTTGAAGAAGGTGATCGACAAGGAAGAAGAGGCAAAAACGGTTATTCATGAGAAAAAGGGTGTGGAAGCAGAGATGAAGAAGGCGCAGAAGGAAGGCCAACAAGCAGAGAGGGATTTGACAGAGGTTGTTAAAAAACGAGACGCCGAGATGAAGAAAGGCGGGAAGTTGACAAAATTGAAAGAGGAGGCTGACACACTCGGAAAGGAAGTGGTGAAAGTGAGGACGCAGGCAGAAATCAAGCAAGCGACAATGGAAGAGGAAGAACAGAAGTTGATCGAAATTCAAACTGCAATTGAGGGTGTACGTCTGCTCTTTGCTTCCTCTCCCTGCTTTCCTGTTTTCTGACAGAATTTCGCTTGTGTGTACAGCTCGAAGCAACTATTATTCAAGAGACGGCCAAACTCACCACCGTCACTGCTACCACCAATTCGATCAAAGAAAAGCATCTCTCTCTTGAATCTGACGTTCTCAAATCCGAAGAGCTCTTGCAGACGCTCCTAACAGGCCTTACAACCACTTCGTCATCCAAAAATCTCAATAATTCCGGTGGAGGATATATGGGTCATCTTGCAGAAGCGAAGGCACTCTTGGCTCAAGGTCAAGCTGAAGAAGAACAGACTCGGGTGAAACTTGAAATGAAACAGAAGGAGTTGGAATATCTGAGGAAGAGGATGAAAGATTCAGAGAGGGAAGCGAGGGAAAGTAGAAAGAAATTGGATGAGATGAGAAACATGGTGGAGAGGCAGAGACAGCAATTCGTGAAGCACAAATGGGATAAGGACAAGGAGGAAGAGTTTGAAGCGAGGCTGAAGAGTTTGAAGCAAAGTGTTAGGGAGCTCGCAGAGGTATTTGGCTTTCTCTTTCATCTGTCATGGCGCGGATACTCATGATGTTGGTCTGGCCATTCAGAGACGCGAGCATGTCGGGCACGGTCTCAGCCGCCTCAACCTGGAATATACGGACCCTTATCATGGTTTCGACCGCTCCAAAATCAAAGGTTATGTCGCCCAGGTTACATACTTAGATAAAGTGAACTACGATAAAGCAACAGCACTAGAAATTGCTGCAGGAGGAAAACTTTTTAATGTGATCGTCGAGGATGAACAAGTTGGCAATCACTTGCTGAAGAATGGAAAACTGAAAAAGCGCGTAACGATGATTCCACTGAACAAGATCAAGAGTTATCCTATTGATCAAAGGGTGTGTATGGCCTTTTGGTATTTCTTTTGCAACTAATATTCAAATTCTACCATTATCAGAAAATCAACACGGCACAGCGCCTCGCACCTGGAAAAGTCTTCCCAGCCATCTCTCTTTTGGGCTACCCTGAAGAGCTCGCACGTGCCATGCTCTTCGTCTTCGGCTGTACATTCATCTGTTCCGACGCGGCTACGGCTAAAGCTGTCACCTTCAACCCGTCTATTCTAACCAAATCCGTCACGTTAGAAGGCGACATTTACGACCCCCAAGGATCTCTTTCTGGTGGCTCCTCGCCTATGGGGGGGAAAATATTGATTGATGTACAAAGACTGCTGGAGGTCGAGGGTGAGCTAAATCAAAAGAAGAGGGAGTTGAACGAAGCGCAGGCAGAGGAGGAGAGGATTAAAGGCGTTAGGGAGGAATGGAGACGGTCAGGGAGAGAATTAGAGATCAAAGAGCACGAATTGAAATTGTTCGAGGAGCAAATTGGGGGAAGTAACGCTTCGAGAGTAGGTTCTACTCGGGAACACTTTGAGAGATATGAAGGTTTATTTTGTCTATGTTCCCAGGTCGCAGCGGATGTTGAAGAGGCTCAAGCGAATATACAGAGGCTCAAAGATGCGGAAAAGGCTGCGACGGATAAGCAACGAGCTGCAAAAGCTGAGTGCGTAAGACTTGAAAAGGACATGAATGAGTTCAAAGACAATAAGGAGGGCAAGATTGAAGAACTCAGGGTCAGTCATACCTTTCTTTTATCTTGTTGTCCTTTGGCCTACTCTTTATAGAAGGAGATTTCGAACAAGAAAGCTGCACTTCAGAAACATTCTGTCGTTGTCAAGACACAGCAGAAGGAGCATCAGACTGCTATTCTTGAGTTAGGTAATGTCATTCAAACTCAAGAGTGCTTGAGACGCGACTGATCTGGCCGCGTTTTCTTTGAAGAGGAACAGCAGAAGGATATTGAATATGAGAGATTCAAGCTCGAGGATGCACGAAAACATGTGTCTAACCTCAAGAAGGAGCTTGTTCGCATGAGTGAGGAAGTCACAGCTATGCAGGTATGTCCTTGTCTCCTACTCCATTAATTCAGCTGCATTGAACTGTCTCTGCCAAAGACCGGTTACCAAGAAGCTGAACAAAGACTTCGGGAAGAACAAGCCACTCTCAGCCGCTTTGACGCTGAACTGAAGTCCCTTGAAGAAGTCATCAAGGCTCGCAAAGCCGCTGTATCAAACTGCGAAATTGAGGTTGAGAAACTCGATCATAGCGTCCAGGTTCTACAGAAGGAGACGGTTACAGCCCAGAATAGGATTGAGTCATACGAGAAACAATACGAATGGATCAAGCATGACAAACAGTACGTAAACCCTGACTTGCCAGTTTTGGTCATTTTGATTTTTACTCTTCATTTTCCTTGTTGCTGTACAGTCTGTTCGGCAAACCAGACGCACAGTATGATTTTGGTAAGGGAGATATTCACGCGCTTCAGGCACATGCAGCCGCCCTCCAGAAAGTGCAGGAGGCGAATAAAAAGAAGGTGAATTTGAAGGTGATGGATATGATTGAGAGGTACACTTATGTGTTCCTGTTTCTCGAATTTGAACTGACGTTCGATTGCATTAAATAGCCTTGAGAAACGCGAGGGAGTTCTGCAAAAAAACCTTGTGATAGTTACAAAGGACAAAGCCAAGATTGAGACAACAATCGAGAATCTCGACCAACATAAACGAGACGCATTGCAGAAGACGTGGGAAAAAGTCAACGGGTACAACTTTGATTCCCTCCCTGATAAGAGCGTTGATCACATCCTTGTGTAGTGATTTTGGTTCGATCTTCAACGAACTCTTGCCTGGCAATTTTGCCAAGCTCCAACCTTCGGACCTCGAAGGACAAGATCTGACCCAAGGGTTAGAAGTGAAAGTCCGACTTGGATCAGTCTGGAAACAGAGTTTAACTGAGCTGAGTGGCGGTCAACGGTATGTTCCTGTAACGTAGTGCTGGAGCAACGCTGAAAGCACACTTCGTTTAGGTCACTTGTTGCCCTCTCGCTTATCATGGCCCTCCTACAATTTAAGCCTGCGCCAATGTATATTCTTGATGAAGTCGACGCTGCTCTTGATCTTTCACACACGCAGAATATTGGCCACCTCCTCCGAACAAGGTTCAAAGGTTCCCAATTTATTGTCGTATCGTTGAAAGAAGGACTGTTCACAAATGCCAATGTACTGTTCAAAGTCAGGTTCAGGGATGGCACTTCGGTCGTTGAGCGAACAGCACATCGGTCTTCGTCGACATTGTACAACTAGAACTGAAAGTTGCCAGAGATGACACGAGATATCAGACTTTAAAGTTTTTTGTGGACTTCTTTATCAAGAATTGCGCTGTCTATTATGTCCCCCCTTGTTATAAGATAGTTTCCGTTCAATTGTAATGTGTATTATTATGCTAGCAGTATAGCTGCTGCCATTGCGATACAAGCTAGTGCAACATACGGGGATAAACGTTCACCTAGAATGAAGTGAGAATGAAGTCAAATAGATCAGGGAATGAGAAGTACCAATCCTAGCAGACTTGAATAGAAGGCTCGAAAATCTATGATAAACATATTAGTCGAGTTCGTTTACACGAATAGCGACAGAGAGTGAAAAAGAACAAACCCTTGTTTGTTTCTATCGACGAGACGTGGTGCTACTGCGCGAACGTATGTGCATGTGCAGATGAAAAGTAGGATGACAAGAAGTAGAGCCTGAAAGTGAAAGAGAGCAGACTGACACGCATATTCATCAGTTTTGTTTTTGATACATGGGTCGAATAAGAGGATAATCACCATTCAGACGAATTCTGAACCAGGTGTTTAAACACAGCCGCGTGAAGAACGCGATTCCCGTGGGAAAAAACTAGTGTTCTTCGAATGAACTGTTAAGCTAACCTTCCAACTACCACTTCATGGCAAATGAATCAGCATATGATTTTATGACACTGCTGCTGCTGCTGCTGCCACCATCTTGATCAAGAACCACCTGATCTATCAATTATCTGATTCTCAACTAAGAAATGTGACTGGTTGTCATAGACCGACTTCTGAGACACCCAAGACATCCACTTCCCGACTTTGGATAAGACTCTAATCAGTACTTCCACATCCACACCTGCTTGTGCATAGATCATATCACTGTGTTTCATTGCCTAGTAACTTGTCACCTAGACTTCAGGTTGTTCTATCTCTTAGAGATGGTCTTTATAATGTTTCCTTAGCTATTCCCTACACTACTATTTCCTTAGCCACAGTTCCAACTACAGAACTTAGTATTTAAGACCAAGTAGATACTCTGTAGTTCTCCAGTCTGGTAATCAAACCCCACTTCCTTTCCTAGCTTCTCTTTTCATTTGAAATTATGATCACATGACAAGTAGTTGGCACAACACATAAGTTGAGACTGAGGTTGTCATCTGCAGTTTAGTCAGAAGTCCACAGATAAGCATTCTAGCTTGATCCATAACTCAGATACTGTTGGGGCAACTAAACAAAGTCTATGAGGTTATACAAAGTTTGTAATCTTTGGAAAAACCTAAGAGAATAAAATAAGGTTTCCCAAAGGTGGCTAATATCCTAAATATTGAGTCAAAATATCTAGAACATTACCTAAAAAGGCAGGATGTATTTAGAGTAACAAAGGATGGTAAATTAGTAATCCAGAAAGTCTTTTGAAAGAATACAAGAAAGCCTATAGAAAAGCCCACAGAGTGTAAAGAGTAGTAAAGTTGATAACAAAGTCTATAAGATACAGGGTTGAAAGAGCTTGCTTAGCTGAGCATAATAAAAAGTTGGGTCCTCTTACATCTATCTTCTCCCCTAAATTGATATGCTCTAAAACAAAGAGAAAGATAAATCTAAACTTAATCTGCTTAAAATTCACTGCCTGGATAAACTGTAGTATTAGGAGGTTTAGATGGTAAAACATTGCTACTCTATCCAGTGTAAATACATTAAATATGTTATCTCAAGAGTTGGCTTTTAATCTAAAACCCTTTTACTTGATCAGATACTAATACTTTTTATGGTACTAGTAACTATCAAGAACCTATACCACTTTCTATTCTTCTTTGTTATCTATAACAACTGGGTCCAGAGGAGGAGTTGCATATTAACCAGGTATAGAGTCTACAGGAGTAGTAGTTAACCTAACTATGTTAAATACCAGATGTAATCTCCTTATAGACAATAGTAGTTTCAACTTATAAAATATTGAACTCATCTGTTTTATACAGTGTATAGACCTTAATGCTGGTGTTGTTGTCAGAGTTGTAAATGGTGTTTTTTGTCTTAATCTAAGGATCTAAGTTATAACAGGTGTGCTGGTTTATCTGAGGAACACATAATATAGATGTCTGTAAAGTTCAGATATGTCTTATCACTAGGACTGAAGATAGAGATAAATATATAGCATCTGTTATAATACTTGGCTATATCATCCTAAGACTTGTGAATAGCAGCCTTAGCTTCTTCCAGCATGAACTTTATTTGTTTCTTAAACTACAGTATTTCTTCAAGTTTGAACTTCTTTTGATAGGTATTACAACTCAAGACCAAGTATTTAGTCAAAAGAGAGAACTTGATTGTTGGACACAAAAGAACTTAGTAAGATTTTTAGTCCAGGTGTGTCTACTTTATATACTTCTGGTTTATGGTCTATATGTGCCTATATCTAGCCTACTTTAAATGTTATAAGTCTATGTAATTAAAGTTATCATATCTTTTATAATGTGTGACATCACTCTTTCATTGTATTACATGACATTGTGACTGTGATGTGATCTTTGTGTGATGGTTGTCACACCTTATCACATCACCTTGTTCCTTCTAAGTCAAAATTAAGAGATAAAGAGGAAAAGAGAAAAGAGATAGAAAAATTCAAGTAGAAAAATAGAAAAGTCTTTAAAAGAAAAACTAGAACTGGAGATATGGTGGACTTGTTCTTCACCATCTTTAATTCTGAAAATAGTGTTCAAATTCCATTTGTGAAAGGCATTTAGTGTCAAAAAGAAAAGGAGGTTGTTGACTAGACAAGTGTGTATAATTATTGTACTGAAATTTAGCCAAAGAGAAGAGATTATACCAGTTGTCTTGTTGTTCACTTATAAAAAGCTATAAGTACTGGTTAAGCTCTTGGTTAATCTATTTAGTCTATTTATCAGTTTGCAGATACTAAGTGGTGGATAATACAATCTTAATTTCAAGCAGGCAGTATAACTTCTTTGTGAAGAGAGTAACAAACTGGGGTCTGCAGTCTGACACAACATATATAGGAAGAGTCTGATTCCTTCTATGCTCACTGTAGTATGAGTTGGAATGAAGTGAGTGATCTTGGACACTGAGTTTACTACTGTCATCACTGTATTGAGCTCCATAGACTCTAAGAGTTCTACAATGAAGTCTATACTGATTGTTTTCCATTGTATATTCAAGACAGAAAGAGAATGTAATTCTCTGAGAGGAAGGTGTCAAATAGACTTTGTTTGTATATATAAGTCACAGATACTAATATACTGACCAATATATCAAGATATCTGTGACTACTAATAGTTCCAAAATACCAGTTCCAAAGTCTTTCAATATTCTGTATAGTCTATCATCCTTGAGTTATGATGGAGGGAAATAATGTGGTAGAGGTTAGAAACATTAGAGACATAAACCTTATCCCTGAACAAAAGAAAATCATCACTCTCAAACTACTCTATAGTGTATATGGATCTTATAGACAACTGTTGAAGCTTTTATACAGCTTTTACTACTAGTTCTTCTTGTTTGCCTAACTGATTTCTATAATAGATATCTATTAACAGGGCTTTCTCCTTCCCTTCTACTATCATATCTTTTAAGACTTAGACAGTGAGAAACTCTGGCTTGACCAGCACTATACCTTTATTGTTGCAGGAGTCAGGACTGTGATCAGCTTATTAGAATAAAGTATTGGACTTACCCATTGATTTTCCTAGATAATGACACAGCTTGAAATTGAACTGGACTAGATATAGAGACTACTATGCTTACCTATGGTTAAGTTTCTTGGCAGTTATGAAATACTCTAAGTTCTTGTTATCTGTTCAGATTTTGACTAAGATCTTTGCACCTTCCAGAATGTGTCTCTATTCTTTCAAGGCCCAAATAACTACCAACATCTTCTTATCATGAATCTCATGGTTGTATTCAACTATAGACAATGACTTGCTAAAGAATACAACAGGATGCTATTTTCTGTCCTCTTTGGATTGTTGGGACAAAACTACTCCAGTTGCAAAGTTCAAGCTGTCAGCTTTGACCCTGAATAGTGCAGAAGTGTTTGAGGAGGCTAGGACTGGAGCCATGGTAATAGCTATTTTAATACAGCAAAAGCATACTATTAGTCTGGACCCTAAACCTAAGTGATGTTATTACTGGTGATATCAAAGAGGAGGTGAGCTATATCTAATGAACCTGTGATAAAAGTTGGTAAACTTGAGGAATGCTTAAATATCTGTACAGTTCCATAAGATGGACCATTCACAAACTTTTACAACCTTAATAGGATCTATTACTACCTATTCTTGAGAAATTACCA
>Ga0157367_1001495_pt1 | contig 10263 bp, 13 predicted proteins | sample AttbisABBM2_FD_113142 | JGI IMG/M metagenome (GOLD analysis project Ga0157367, IMG submission 113142) | Fungus gardens microbial communities from leaf cutter ant in Botucatu, State of São Paulo, Brazil - Atta bisphaerica ABBM2 | ecosystem: Host-associated > Fungi > Mycelium > Unclassified ...
ATGGAGTTTTGGACACAAATAAGACCAAATAACTGCAGAGATTTGATGTTGTATTAAAGTCAAACATGTCTCAGACATGTTTCAGAGCTTAGGATATAACAATATCAGGAGAAGATGTTGAAACAAGATCAGGACTATAAATAGTTTTTATAGCTTCTATAAGAGTAGAAGTATCAAGTTAAGATAAGACTTTAAAGTAGTTCTATCTAGCTTTAGAAATTTCCTAGAAAAAATTTCAAACATAAAATCTAACTTCTAGAATAGTAGAAAATTAGTTAACAGATTGCTCTTCAAGAGAGTACTTTTTTTATAGTCACTATCTCATAGCTCAGTATTATGAACAATGTTTCTATTTCCAAATTGGGAGGATGACTTAGCTAATCTATAGATCAGATTAGATGGTTCAAACATAGGAACTTGGAGTCTTGAAGTACTTTTGGAGGCATTTTCTTTCTCAAAAACCAAGATTCTACTTTCTTATTGTAGTAACTACTAACCAATATGGTCAATAGCTCACTAAGTAGTCTTATAACAAAGAATCTCATGAGAATTACAAGAGAACTAGACAAGGAGTCTTCAATGTATTTTTACATTATATATTACAAGTCCTACTCTCAACTACATGTATTATCCATAAATCCACTATACTATTACCACAAGATAAACATGCTATAGCCATGTTCTTGATGTCATTGTTCTAGTTCTTTCTACTATGTTTTAGACCTATGATATCACATCATGTGACCATAGACATGTGCCTTTTTATTGACCAAGAAAGAAAAAGAAAAGAAAAAGAAAATCAAATCAAGAAAAATAGATAAAAAGAAAAGAAAATCAAAATAGAATACAAGGGTTCAAGCACATCATGACATCTCCTCAGTAAATATCTGATCATCCCAGCCCATAGTAATGCTGTTCCTTCAATAATTGAGGCAGGAAAAGTAGCAGAGACCTTAAGAAAAAATACTTTCTTGAAGGAGAGTCTGTCTGTAGTCACTTTGGAACAGTAGGTGTCTTAGGATCTAAATTCATATCCTTCTCCTCATTTTTCCTGAAGAAGATAAAGCTACAGCATCAGGAAAGACATTCCTGGAGGCAGAAGAAGCAGAGACACTTCTTGAGGAGTGTCTTGCAATGCAATGAGTTTGAGGTCTCCCTCTTAAATACACTCATTTGCCAGCTCTATAACTGGCTCTAGGAAGCAAGTTAGATGAGTCTGAAGGCTCACCAATACATTGAGAACTATCCCGGAGACCAGGAGGAAGTGCTAGATTTTTTGATGATTTGTTTGGATTTTTTGAGCTAACCATGGTGGTGGTTAGAGGAAGATAAGTGTACATTATACTGCACTACTTAGTGCCATCAGTTGGCTACACTGTACCATGCTGCTGTGCATTGATTGATAAATTGTCAACGCAGATTCGTGCGGAGGCTTCCTGTCCTTACCGGGAGATCGATATAAGCATAACATTATTATGTAATCAAATACAACCTACCTTTGGCCAGTATAGCATGTTTGGCAGTCCCTCTGCAAATAGAGCTCAGATACAACGAAATCAAGATCTGTCTGTGGAAGGTCTAGGAGAATTGGATGTTAATTGCAGTATATGCTTACAGCCAATGGAGGATCGGACTGTCATTCCAAAGTGCTCGCACGACTTCTGTTTTGACTGTCTGATAACCTGGACAGGTACTTGTCGTTTGCAAACGGATCTTGGATTTTCAGCTGATTTACACAATGTAAATCAGCGCAATCGTGTCGCTGCCCTTTATGCACACAGGCAATTGGAAACTATGTCATCCACGACATACAGACGCGGTTTGACTACCGTAAACATTACCTCACTCCATTGAGATCTGCACCTTCCCAACCGTTGTTGTCTCCGCGGACAGCTGCCGCAATAGAGGCGCGAAATGCAGCTCGTCGAAGAAGGCGAGAAGGCGAGCACGAGAGGCAACGGCGACAAGACTTGAATGAACACGACAAGCTCGAGCTTTCCATTGCCATCCGGAGGTGGATTTATCAACACGAGCTATATGCAAAAGTATGCACTTCTACGACATATTGTTTTTAAGTTTTCCAGGTCTAATTAGCAGGTCGCGTCTAACTCATTCACTAAATACCGCCCATATCCTACACCCGCGCGCTTCGCTGCGTCCTCGGACTTGATTTCTCGAACAGCCACATTTTTAAGGAGAGAGCTTCGGGTCTGGCCCAGCCTTGATGTAGAGGTATGCCTATAAGTCAGACACAGTATCTATCATGAGATTTGCTCATTGGGATAGTTCTTAACAAATTTCATTATATCCTTGATGAAATCCATGGATATACGTTCACAATCGGTGGTGAAGCTGCTAGCTGAATTTTTGGACATGGATACCCATCATGGGTCGGGCAACATACACCTTAATGCGGAACACTTTGCTCATGGTAGCGCACAACCCTAATTTATGTTAATGAACAACTGACAACTGTCATCGTGCTTGCAGAAGTTTATTCATATGTTCGGTCACCATATCGTGACCTTTTTGTATATGACAACGTTGTGCAGGTGTGCCATTTCGCTTTGTGTCATGAAAATTTACTAAACCGAACGAATCAGTATGAATGTCTACCCAACATATCTCCACCATCTGAGAAAGTGCATGAGGGGTCCAGGTGGATGGGTCACTTCGAGGGGCGAATTTCAGGTTCGCCAGCAGGCGATGATAACCCATCTGAACAGCCCGAAATTCCTGGAAAGAAAGGGCTCGAGCACCGAAAATCAGGTGGAATTAATCCCGACACCCCTGAAATGCGGTCAATTGTCACACCGTCATTGTAAGTTGACGCTGCATCTGGTAGACATCTCACTCGATTGTCAACAGCAAGAATCAGTCATATCATCATCTGGGTCATGATGCACCAAGAAGTCCGGCAGAGGATGCCAGAGAACCATCCACTTCTCGGAAGGGGAAAGAGAGGGAGGTTTATCAATTCACAGCACAAAGTCACAGGGTATTTTTATGAGTCTAACATGATACTCGAAGCATTATCTTACATGAGCACCTGAAACGGACTCCTAGCACAATGATGAGTTAAACCGCAGCAGTTCCGACATTATATCTGCGAAGATCATACCATTCGCTCCCAAGGATCCTCATTTTGTCCTATCCGATGACATTATACAGGGACACAAGGTTCGTGAGACTCAACTTGTTGACGAATGCGAATACCATGTACCTTCAAGATAGTCAATGATGCTTCAAATACCCTTGGACGTCTTGAGCCACTGAACTTTGTGCACAAAATGTATCATTCCGAGATCTGATTAATCATTCGTGTAGCGTACAATAGGTCGCTAACTAACACCTGATGAGAATTCTCGCTGTCTACAACAGCGATTATCTCGTCCCCAATGTGTATCAGACCCGGTGGCCGTTGCCACAAGTGATGGACAGAAGACAGCCCAGCGGTACACCATAGATTTTCATAATCATGTTGGAACTTTGACTGAACTCGAAGGAGACCAATATCTAGTCTCCCAATGCCTCGAGATTTATCAACGAAACAAATTTCGAAATTCAAACCATTCCCACCCCGACCCTCCCGTCATCAGTCCGCGGCGCTCAATGACTCCCACGTCTCACCCCTCATCCAGCGTCAGCTCACTCACCTATAAATAGTTTTTGTCGATCAGCCCAGTTTTATGTCTAATCATGTCCATTACATTAATGTAGTATATAGAAGCGCATCATGCCCACGTGGGAACAGCTTCGCCCTCAGTGATAAACTTTAATTCGAGTGTCCCAACGTCTGTTCAAAATCCCACCAAGCTTCGGTCAGATTTGCATGCGAAGCTACTGTCGCAATTGAGGGAAGAACAGCAACGAGCTGGGGAGGATTCAAAAAACGTGAAAGTTGATGTCAGAGAAGTCCAAGGGCAGCAATCTAGTTATATGATCGTAGACGAACTGGAATCATCACACTGGAGGGTCGCAACCATCACAACGGAATCGTCGTGAATATGATGATGAAACCTGAAGACCCTGCTGCTCCTACTACCAAGATTGTGGATACTGTTGCACTGGAGGAAAGACTGAGGGCCCGTGCACGTATGGTAAGAAGGAAAGTAATTTTGGGGTTTGTACCTCTGTTCACAAAAAACACTTCCCTTCATGTTCTGGTGCCGTCGTAGTAACTTATTACATCTAAGTCCTGATTTGGTAGATCCAGAAGCCCTCATCTCACTGGCAACCGTCTAATTCTGATTCTATCTCAGCAGAGTAGCTACATGTTGGAGCTCATGACTTATTGTCGGCGATGGAGATGCAATACAGATGAGCTCCTTTAATAAAAAAGGAGATCCACAGAATTAGGGGCAATTCGTAAACGATTAGGATTATCATAGAAAGAGTAAAGAAGGACAGAGGTAAAGGCTTCGAAAAACTCTTTTTTGGTCGGACGCTATAGTATTGTTTGATAATCAAAAAGGCGTGAGAGTGGTGTATTTTATGGAGACAGACAAAAAAGATGTGGCAGGTCAGAAATTCTCGCGGGAAGGTGATAATGATGCATCATTATCATCATCCGGATCCTTTTGAGTGTGCGGAGAAGAAGTCGGAGATAAAATATTGGAGGCATACGGTATGAAAGTTTCACGAACAGGATCGTATCGCCCTTCACGAATTAGAGGCGTAGTAGATTCTGCCTCAGATGTAGATAGCAGTACTGTGGACTCGGAATGACCTTCAACAACTCCACGATTCTGAATGGAATCAATTGACTCGTCGTGCATACGGAAGACAGACGAAACTGTGTTTCTTCGAGCTGTTGCAAAGATGGCAGGACGAAGATTTGTAGAGAATGATGAACTATCCCAACGTGGTTCAGGCTGGAGTGCGAACGGCGGGGACAGAATTGCACGGGGATGGCCGGAGGAATCAGGAACTTGGGTAGCGAAGTGAGACCCTTGTGGAGAAACCGATGATCTCTGACGGGAACGGCAAGACTCAGGAGGAGGAAGCGTGATGAAAGGTGGACGTCTCTGAAGGCCCCCGGACACAATGGTATTCCCAGAAGGGGATGTAATATCAAACGACAAAGGGGGTAAAGTCCGATTATTTTGAGCGGTCCCTAGAACTGCTGCGGCTCTATGGATCGGCCGGAGCAGGGGGCTGTACAGCTGGGAGGAGGACCCGGATGAGTCAGATGTATTAGTGGGAGCTGCTCTTGAAGCGATCGCCCTTTGGCTGCGAGGCTGTCCATGATATGAAGAGCCATACAAATCAACACCCGGATAGGCAGGGCCAAGAAGCCGACATGGCTGCTCCATGGCTGAGCTATCACTCGAAGGTTCCGAAAGGTGTTGAGGTTGTCCGTACGGCTGTTGTACTGGGGCGTTATACTTAGAAGAGAGAAGCAAAGTATTTTGCGTAGAACTGGGCACCGTCATAGCGGGAAAGGAGCTGGAATGGTCTCCAAGGGCAAATGCTGGAAATGGACCGTATCTTGGCGAAAGAGGTGCTGATTCATCTGGCTCCCTGCGTGGACGCCTTGCCTTCTGTCGTTGATTCTGTCGAGAACTTAGTAATAAAAACAGAATTTATTCGCGTGGAAGTACCTGGAACCAAATCTAACGTTGGGTAACATCAGTCATCGAGACGAATAGGAGATTTTCCAGCAACTTGCCTGCACTTTGCGGGCGCTCAGGCCGATCGAGCGACCTACTTCTTCTCTCATAGCTGTGCTAGGGAAGCGCGACTGAATACTATACTGAGTGAACCTATACTTGAAAAATAGTACGCTGAAATGGCAGTTCGCACCTGAGCCAACAATGAGTGAAGAACAGAAGCTTGATGAGGGGTTGTAAGGGTGCGTGTCCGTTTCTTCTTTACAGATGCGCTATCTGATTGGGGTGGCCCAACACCTTTTCCTTTTGTATCGATATGGTCATTTTCATTGTCAGCGGTCTGTGAGTCCGAGGACGGGCTTATTGGCTCTTGTGGCTCTCCTTGCTGAAGTGCTGGAAACGCTCTTCTCGGGCGTCTGGAAAATGCCATCGTCGAACTCTCCTCCTGAGGGTCCACAGAGGAATGTAATTTGACGCTATACTGTTGCGATGCCTGCTGAGGGTATTCAGAGGCTGGGAGACTGGAGGAGACTGGTGTTCGGGACTTGTGTCGCGACACTTCCGTGGCAAATTTGGAAGTCTTTTCGGTAACCTTGTAGGCTTGTGAAGTGGCCGAGCCCAGTGAGTATGTGATACTGGTTGGAGGGGAATTAGGAGATGGAGACATTCAGGGTAAAAATAGCGCAAGCCGGAGAGTTGCCTTCGATGCAGTCTCTACGCATCTATACGACAACGCTGGAGTAGGGTTGGAGGAGAAAGATATAGATATAGTAGAGGAAGCAGTGGTTGCAGAGAAGCTGGGGGTAGGAGCCGGTAGACTCATGTAAAGTTTGCCGCTGGGAGAGCCGAGAGGATATCACAGCCAACCAGTTTGATAACGTTAACAACTGCAAACCAATATGATTATCCAGAACCATCTGAGATCTGAAGGCCGATCGAGTAAATATCATGCCCCATTATTAACAGGAACGCATGACCAAGGGCTGATTGTGCCCATTTTAGCCTGTCTTTTGGTTCCAAGTGTTTTATCATCGTATAATCTGGGTTGACGGTTGCTGCTTGCTATATCGCCGTTCGCACAGTATGAGTGGCAACGAACAGAAATGCACAAGCTGTCACATGCTCGTCACGACTGCTGCTGCCCCAAGCCAGTTCAGGGTCTATGGTTTATGAGCGGCCACATATGACCTGCACAATGCACATTGCTCCGATGTCGACTGAATCATGAATCATACATTGCATACATTGCTTCGTAACAATCAGCAGTTGACAGGAGTATGCCCTTTTAATTTCAGGATAAAGCGTGATCGTGACACAACGTTTGTATGACTTGGCAATACAAGTCTTAGGTCTATTTCTGCTCTATACCCCCGAGATAGCAATTGAGCAAACCCATGCATAACTACGGCCTTAATGAAATTACTCGGACCATCGGTCTTCTCAGACCATGTGGTCGCGATGATGGTATTCACGTAGCGGCTTGTACCGACCTTCCGGTGGTGGAGTGTACAGTTATGTATATGACGCTCCTTAATCGCATCGATGATCCACGGTATACAACGCATCGATTAAAACTCTTGCCGGGCTGCACTCGGCGTATACCATCCCAGGTCAATCTGAAGCCTGGGCCAGCTGAATGAAGACGCTCTAAGTCTATAAGAAAGTTATAATGTAGACTACAAAACTTGCTTGTTGCTCCGCGGTCTATAATGGATCTGTGATTGGATGAGGAAATAGGAAAATACTTAAGCCTGGTCTTATAATAGAAGCCTCATACAGTGTCGACGTTGTCTTTGCTAAAAGTCAACTGCAACTGCGAGTCTCCGAGCACTGGTTACGTATTTGGTAGTTGGCAGCTCTTATTGAACCCCTCTTGGTATGAACAAACAAGGACTCGAGGTCAGTAAGCGCACACAGTCCGCAAACGCAAACGACCCTCATCAGCTTATTATTTATCCACTTTAGCCCGGCATTACCTATGGAATGATGTCACAACAAGTCTCTCTATCGCCCGAATTTGGAACCTGGGAGTTTCACTCTGTCAGACGACCAGGAGCTAATTGTATTGGATTTCCTGCTGACACCTAGATTTGGATTCCATTAAGAAATACAGAGGACACAAGAAGGAAATGCAGAAGAGATTAGCAGCTACTTTAAGATGAACCGAGGAAGATCAATGCCACGAGAGAGATGTTCAGTGGCAACGACCTGGGAACGACTTGGGTTCTGCGCAAATAAGTGAAGTGGCGAAAATGATTAGAAGACCTGAGTACTCAAGATAAGACCATCCTAGGTGGGCTTTCTAAGAGTATCCATGAGTCTCGTGGATTCCGAGGCAACCTTAAATAGTGAAAGAAATTGGATGCAGAAGAGGCAGCAGAACTAGGTTGCCCACGCCGCGTAATCGAGTCGGTCAAACAAGCTAAGCAATACCGAAAGAATTTGTTGCGAGGGGTTTTCTCCTTCAATCAGAACAGTCAGACAGAAGTTGGAGTGATGCGTCAGTGAGAAGAGATCGATTGCCCGGGTCTCCCATAGCGAGACAGTGGGACAAGATTCATATCCAAGTAACGTAACCTCAGGGTTGGGGGTGGGAGATTGGAAGGGGGGTCAGAACAAAGGTAATCCAGATAGATTGTAGTCTCCTCGATTTTGTTTTTGAATATGTATCCCCTAGACGACTTCATAGGAGTCTACAGGATACCGCCGCCCCATTACTCATCGGATATTCATTTATGATCCCGTGTATACACGCCACACATACTCTCGGTAACACAAAAAATCCATCACCGTGGACGAATCCTGTCAGTAGTGTATAATCTATCCTGGCATGTACCACGTCTTAACGTAATCTTTTTGGTCACGTGTGAGTCAGAAAATGAGGGGCCTATTAGTCAGCGACTTTGAGGACAGAAAGACACCTGAGCGCAAAGTCCAATGGATGGATTTCTTCTCTCATCCTCCTCTTCTCACAGTCAGGAAACTTCCCTAAATTCTACAACTACAAGATCGGGCCTCACTCTCGTTCTTCCATCCCTCAAAAACCTCAAGGCTACTAAAGCTGCGAAAAAATCGAAAGCCCCTGCTTCTGTCCTAACCTCTTCGGCTTTTGATGGCGAGGTTGCGGAGAGAAAAGCTCCTCGACCTGTGAAGTTAAAGCCACTGAAAGAAGTTCTTACGAAACTCATTCAGCAAATCAAAAAGTATGTAATTATTCATAGGCTAGGACCATGGTCTCACAAATATCTATTTGCAGGAAAGATGACTATGCTTTTTTCCTTGAACCCGTGGATCCCAGCCAGGCGCCAGGTTATCTTGACACCATACGACGCCCAATGGATTTTGGCACCATGACTAACAAAGTTATTCGTGGAAAATACCGATCTCTGGAGGAGTTTGCAGTCAGTTGGCCATTCTTGTGTTCATCTCACCATTGATTCAGCCATGGAACCAGAACGATCTCAAACTCGTGACAACAAATTCCAAGATATACAATCCACCGGGTTCTATATACTACACTGAAGCAGATCGAATCGAAGTTTGGGCACTTGACCATATCGCAAAGGCGGCATCGACGGTGATTCAGTATGAAACAGACTGGAACATTGACATTGAGAAGGACGATGTTAATATCGATGATGATGATGATGATGATGATAATCCTCTTATGTCTGTGCATCTGGATGACGTTGCTGTCAATGGCCGATCACTCTCAGTCGCATCCCAAATGCAACAGTCAATGGGACGGAGAGGTCTCCGGGGCCCCAACAAGAAGAATTCCCCACAAAGTAGAATCTCAGACTCAATTGATAGTGAAGGCAGGCTGCCGGGTTCCAGGGAAGGTATCGGAGCTTTTCCTCCATGTTCAGACTGGACGAAGACTATGGTTGCATTGAAGCTGAAAGGTGCACCTAGTGTACATCGTTCTTCCCTATTTTCCACTTATTTCATTCAGGAAAGCGTTACAAAACTAAAAAAGAGCGTTTACGTATTGAAAAAGAGGGCCCTCCCTACCTTCCTGATGGAAGTCTGGATTATACTGAGAGTGTGTAAATTCTGATCGACGCGATCGATGTTAGCAATAACTTTTTTTTAGTGGAAGATCCTTTCTCATTTTTATCGGCTTTGGTACCTGATCCCTTGACGCGACCTCATCTGATACCTGTATATCCACCCTTGTCAATATTCCACACACCAGTGCCGCCGCCACCGCTTCAAAGTTATTCTGTCTCTGAAAATTCTACTCCTCAGCCTGAGCTGTCTGCTTCTACGTCAGCATCGCAAGTGTTTCGTCCATCAGCGCCCTTTCCATCTACTATCAGCCTCCCCCTAAACTACAACCCCTCATCTATTAAGCTTGAGTTGCCACCTGTGACGACATATTCGAAAAGACGGCATTGGCACATAACTCGTAATCCTCCTGGGCGAAAAGGCAGGGACAATGTTGATGATAGTGAAATAGATGAACCGCCTTGGCATGCCGAGCGTGAAGCTCACCCGGTAGATTTTGGTTCGTTTGCTGTTCTTGCCGGGGCACTTTCGGAGGAGATGAAGAAACGCGGTGCCACATCTGGAGTACTGAAAGATGGAGAAGAAGAACAAGTTATCCTTGACGTGTTGCGAGATGATCTCAGCTTGGAGACTCAAGCAG
>Ga0157367_1001496_pt1 | contig 10261 bp, 5 predicted proteins | sample AttbisABBM2_FD_113142 | JGI IMG/M metagenome (GOLD analysis project Ga0157367, IMG submission 113142) | Fungus gardens microbial communities from leaf cutter ant in Botucatu, State of São Paulo, Brazil - Atta bisphaerica ABBM2 | ecosystem: Host-associated > Fungi > Mycelium > Unclassified ...
GACGTTTCTATTTAAAGATACCATCCGAGAGTCATTATCTTGAACATCCCCAAGAGACACTATGCTGATAGTCAGCGTGAAAGCCAAGAGACTTCATTAGCTAGACACCAAGAACAACGACCTAACCGCGAGCGCACAACGACTGAAGAAATTAGGGATATCGTTGCCTGATATCGATCGATTAAAACTCGTGTCTTCCTCGATTTCTATCCGCGAATCTTCGTAATATAGCTATTGCCTTATTCACCATATATTACTATAAAAATATGTGTTTTCAAGAATATGAATAAATACTTTGTATATATAGTAGTAAATATATATTACAAGGGATGTTCTCTTTTATTCTCATAATTATGATTTATTTTAATGATTATTTTAGAAATTTTAAAAGTTAAATTAAATTAATAAATTACAAAATAAATATAAATGTTATTAATTCTATTAAAAAGTCTAATTTGAAAAAATAATTCTAGTTATATGTGCGGGACATTAATTTTCACTCTCCATATATTATACATCGACGTTTCTTGACATACTCGCATTTGTCGCACTAGTGACCGAACAACTTGGAAAATATATTTTTTTAAATGCCCATTCCGTCCATTCGTAAAATACAAATGTCGAAATACTTGAAAAACACATCGCGTCGGTACACCATTATTTGGATTGCAACGCGATGACTCACACACACGCATATACTGCAATTTCTCTAATTGCAGGCCTTTATATCCCGCTCCAGTACTTTCCGATCATATGGCGTTGGATATTGAAGGGTACTTGATTTCTGTCAATCGCTTTTATCGCCACTGGAAATATTGAAAACATTTTCGTTTACTGCGGGACTTCGAACGCGTCGTTTTTCAAGTGGATATTAAATTGCAACGTTTCGGTGTTATTTTTCAAAACGTGCCGACTGACCGATACACACCGACCGCCACCTCCATCGTTATCGTATTTTTCAATATTTTGCGGAAATTAATCCATCTTTTTCTTAATTGAGATATTACATATTTTTTTTACCTTTTGATATTGTTTGTAAATTTTCTTGAATGAACTAGGTCCGTAAATTCTATTGTTACATGTATGTAATAATAATAAGTCAACATACAAAAATCATTTTTTCAGAACAAAGAAAAATTAACAAATATTTATCTAGCGAAAAACTGAAAAATACATTTTTTTTAACCTGATATTTTGTTTAAGTTATATACATATATTCCAGAAAAATCATAAAATATTATTCTTTTTAATGGAAATTACATGTCCAAATCTCCAAATCTTCAATTATCAATTTCTCAATTTTTATTACAAAACGCGATTGCAGTATTGACATCGTTCCTCAATGTCGGACTATTCGATCCACAGAGCGCATCGAAAGGATGACCGAGCGTCATTTTTTTAGATTTGAGCTTTTGGATGGACAAGATAACAAGAAACGAAATATGAAATCGATCATCCCGTAATGTTTTCGTAATGCCAGCTGATGCGTATCTATCGTATATACAGTTTCATCACGAGGAAACTTGCTTCGAAATAAAGCTCTAGTCGAGAACGGATCAGCAACGGAAAGGAGAAAGCAGAGACAAAGAGAGAGAGAGAGAGAGAGAGAATGGTAGCGAAGAGAATAACGAAAGACGAACAAGATGAGGAAGAAAGAAAAAGTAAGGCAGAAAGAACGAAGCCCAGCACTCTTAATCTTGAAGGTTTATCGAGAACGACGTAAATCTGCCCGAACGCCGAGCGTGCTCCTGTACCTTATCAACCGAGGCTCGATAATCGACTTATTCCCCTCTTGCCTGTCGCCCAACGGCACCAGCAGCCTTCTTCATGCGACTATCAGAGGAATCAATTACAATAATACAGCCAGAGCTGCTTCCGGTAGAGCGAACGTCACTTGGTATAATGCGATCCCTCGTGTCAGCTTCGAAGGTGACATCCAACGGCACAACAGTAAATTTTGTTTGAAACGATCTCGTCTGCCTTGGTAAAGCTGAATCGACTGTTCGCAGATTATATTGTGGTGAAAAGCTCTGTTTTCTAGAGAAGATTATTTAACTATATAGGCATGTGCAACGCAAAAAAGATGCTGACAAGATACTGGGGCAATAGTGCAACGTAAATAGCCAGATAACTTTTCGGTAGTTTGAGCTTTTTTTTTTAAACTTCACGTCAGAACTTTATTTAGATAGTAGTTTAACATTTTGACGAAACTTTGCTCTAATCGATTTTATATACCATGCACTTTATATTCAATGTGTGTGAGAATAATGAATTTTCCACTAATATTGACTACAGAGAAAATAATGAAGTAGTTAATGAATCTATCTCATTATAATTAATATGCAAATATGCAAATATGCAATTACGATTTTTTTAAGTTTTTATTTTTGCAAAGGCCTTTATTAATCGTATTGAACAAAATTACTCATCGATTTCAACCGACTCTAAATAAAATAAGCTATTATTATGATTCGCGTACAAATGTGAGTAATCATCTCTTACAAAATTTCTTCTTGTTAAATTTTGCGAGCCACTACCAAAGAGTGACCAAGAACGACTTTCAATGTCTTCAATTCTGATTCGGGTCAACCGGAATTTTCCCTCGAGTCGTGACACCGTCTGCTCGGAGACGATGTCCGTAAATAATTCAGGAGGAAAGACTTTGCCCGGTCACCATGGCGACAGATTACAGGCTTTTCGAGGATGTGTACGGGCTCATCAACATCGTCGTTCCTCCCTTATCTTTCTCTTTCTCTCTCATAGAGTCCATCGTTTAAGAATACCGAGATGCCTACTTTTATTTCTCTATCTTTACTTATCGATAGTTTGGCTGGAGAAAAACGAAAACAAAAGTGAGAACGAATTCTCCTACATGAAACATATTTATTTCTGTCGTTCGTACATTCTTATTTTTTACAAAATACCTTTATGTATAATGTATTGATTATATTATATAATTATACATATAATTATACATATCTATTCAATTAAGTAAATATACAATATGAAATTAACCAATAATTATTTAGATTTATTGATGCAAATTGATGAAATAAGCATTATGAAGCTTACAATATTAAAATTAGGAGGAAAATCTTTTTAATTAAGTAAAAATATTTATTTTATTCGTACGAGATAAACTATATTCGAGTTCACGTCGAATGAAATGTCTGCGAAGCCAAGGATGGTAGACAGATTCAACAAGCTGCTCTTTCTTCAGTCACTTCCTAATCAAAGTAGGTTGTCAAGCATTCACAGCCTAATTCGAGAAAACACGCGGCCGCTTTCAAGGCTTTGATCGTCAGTTATCACCACGATATAAGGTGTATACACACGACCATATGCACGAAACTTCCTTTGCTCAACCTTTTCATAGAGTTATTTCTCGTTATTTCTCGTTATGAAAAGAATCATCAAGAAAAGAGTGAATATACCGAAAATTATTTTTCGTTACATTTTAAGCGCGCGATGATCATTTATATAACGAGAAATTCTTTATTCTTTTAATTAAACACAATAATATTATGTAACGTGTGAATTAATTACTCTTTAAAATTATATAATTAGAAATGTATTCCTATTTTTATGCGTTGTGATCAAAAGTTTTTCTTACTCACTTTTTGTTAGAATATCGTGTAAAGTGTATTGCTCATGAAAGTAGTCGAAGAGAAGTAGCAGAAAAAGATCGAATATTACGGCGAGGTTATAAAGTTTTGCATATGAAAAGCGTGAGTCCCTTTACGAAGGCAAGAACGATCGTAAAAGAGAACGTTGTAACTCATTCGTGAAGAAAAAATTTTTTTTCAGCAAATCTGCGAAACAGTTTCAAGGGAACAATGATGGAAGACGGGTGGAAGTTTATGTCGCCTATTTTTCAAATGGTCTTTACACCGTTCTTTTAGAAAATTCTCGGGCACATTGAACAAGTATTTTATTTTTACCTAAGAACGCCAGCAGAAGTTTAATCATCCTTAATGAAAGTGAAGGACTAACCGAGCGATGAATTTCTATCGCGAGGACGAGACGGAAGGTTGACTTTTAAATTTACATTAGCCGCAAGTGTATTACTGACGTGAAAGACCACGGGAAAGAATGGGAGAAGAAAGTTTAGTTAAAGCGATGAAAGAAGGAAATAGAGCAGGAAGAAAAATGTGAAACAGGGAAAAAGTAGAAAGATAAAAAATATAGATCAGAGATTTTATTTTAATTTCTACACTATATACACACAATATAAATTTTTTTACACTGAGAATTAAACATTAAATTTACGAAAAATTTTTTATCTGTGAACATTTTTCAAAATATCTATTTTAGTTTATCTATTTTAGAATTAAGAAAATGTTATAAAATTTATATATATATATATATATATATATATATATATATATATTTAACATTTCTTTATTTTGTCTTAAGTTTTTATAATGTATATTATAAAACGCCAAATATTAGATAACTTTTTGAAAATGTATTTAATCGAAAAATTCATTGATAAAATTCATCAGTTATTTTAGTTCAAAGTACAATCGTGCTTCCAAAGTTGCTACAAGCGACATCTACGAAAAGAAGAGAGCGTCATGATCTCAGCGCTTGTCTACGAACGCTCTCTACAATTTCATTTTTATCTACGTCATTTCCAACGGTGTAACAATCTCTGCGATAATGATCGTCGTCATAAAAGCGATCTAAACCGTTATAATCGCAACGGCCACCCATCGTCACCTGCATGTACAGTTCCCCGCGAAAGTTTCGCGTTAATACTTTGCTTCTGGCTTCTCTTACCGTCATAAACCGCAGGGAAACGATCTCTCGCCGCAGCAGTAACACCAACCTCCCAGCGATGCCAGCTACGTGAACAAAATAAGTATCAAGCGTGATACACGATCGATATGACGTCTTGCTGCGCGAATGGAAACGTATGGAAATCCATGTATTGCTAATCAACTATATTAATCATTTTATTTTACGCTCCGAAAATCGTTTAATTTTTACTAGCTTTTCTTTTTAATTATTATTTTAGAAACCAAATCTAATCCTAAATAAAGCATATTTTTATTGTACACTCAGAGAAAGGTTTTTTTCAATTCAAAGAAATGTTTCTTTGCTACGATTAAAGAAAAAAATTTCTTTGATTAAAAAAAGATTAAAAAAGATTCAAATAAAAGAAATGATATTCAAATGTGATATTTTTTAAAAAATCACGACAAAATCTTTAAAATATAATACAATTGTTTTATTTCTTTAATAATAGCTAATAAAAAGCCTTACAGACTTATTTATAATATCATTAAAAAAAAATGAAAATTACTGTTATTTTATTTTGTTTCCTATGTCTCATTTATCATCAGCCTCGCGCAAGGATTCGCGTTTACAAACCGAAAGACCAGCGCTGACATAGACATATGTGCAAGGGTAACTAGCGGCATCCACCACAATCGAGAACGAATCTCGTGGCATTAGAGGAAGACTTATATAGCACGAATGCGTTACGCGCGAATGCTCGCGCGTCACCGTGTCCGATTCTCTTCTTGCGTTCCTCTAACAGGCGAAGTAAAATAAGCTCGCATATAAAACGTGCGCGTGTCGCGGGCATTTAACGTGCCCACGCGAGGCACAGTAATGCTTTTTATACGCTTTTTATATGCTTCTTATCCTGTTTCATTTCTCTCGGCAGGCAGGTAGGCAGGCAAAAGAGAAGGATTGAAAAAGCTTGGAAACTTGTCGAGCGTGGATATTTTACCCGTGTCACGTTGGACGCTTTTGCGAGGCGCTATTCGTTCATCCTCGTCTTTCTGAAAATTCAGAATGCGACAACGACCCACGTAGAAATATTCCTCGTGGAATAAGACGATGAGGAGATATCCGTGTCTGTTCCCCGATCGCGATTTCGCAATCATCCACGAACAATCTTCTCTTCCCTAGGAAAACTTCTTATGTCTTTAGGGATATCTCCGATATCGATGTTTAATCTTAGTTTCGCGCTCGTTCATCTATACATTCTACAACTCAACAATCTGGAATCTCCTTCGCGATTTTGCGTCAAGTTTCGCAGTTTTGCAATTTTGAAGTTTACGTAACGCGGCCGAAAACAAAAGTCAACGATATGCTGACAAGAAGAGAAAAAGCGGAATCTATTACCGTATCAACGAGGTTGCCAAAAGCCTCCACGATCGATAAAAGCTGCAAATGCTTGCCCGTTACGATCTTGACCGTTCTTCTTAAGTTAGGGTGTTCCAATATAGAAGAGACGAGAAACAAGATATCAGACAGTCCTCGCCGCCGGCTGCGATTACGGAGAATCTCAAGTAGGTCGCGCAAAACGGTCCAGCTACTTTGTATTCATCGCGACCTTGTGCTTTCTCTCCGTAGAAGCACGTCTCCCTTCTCGTACTCGACTCATTCGCAATCCTTTGTAAATCCGAGTAAAAGACTCGAGTGTCACGATTGCTTTTACCAAAGTTAGATTAATATTACCTTCCAGAAATCTGATTGTCGTGCAGCGATGTCGACGATGACGAATATCTATGACCTACGGTGATATTCATTGTAGCGATATCGATAATATGATTTGCCTTGATTTCAATATTTATTCTATGTCATGTATCGATACTCGAATTGCTGTTTACCTTTGTCTTCACTGATTAACGTAAACGAACCCCCGCGGTAGCTTATCGTCCCCTCTGCTTTGATGTAAACGTCACAGATTTAATTAATTATCCGCGTTGGTTTGCATCACGCTGCGAAACAAGAACGAGAAGTACTTTCCATGCATTACCATCGTAATTAACTAATTTGCTTTAAAAACTGCCCTCATTGAGCATGCGCTCGCGGAAGTAAAAGCGCAGGGCGTACTATCAAGCCAGCGCGCGTTGTAATTTCGCGTATTTCCTGCCGCTGGCAACGACATGAAAATGCAAACATGCCCTCTCACCTCGCTCACCGTTTGTTCTCGTTTATCCTCATTGTGCGCGATGACAACGCGCCGCGCCGGCATCACATCCAGCTTCCGGCCTGTACAGTCACTGAATTAGATGTGTCACCTGCGAATATCATTAACGGCCCTTAGGATGCAGCTGCGTTTCTCGTCCCCGCGCCACTCCGTACAGGTTTCCCACTTTAATCCCGAATAGCTAAACACGTCGGGCTACGTTTGCACGCACATTGAACCCACACAATTTCATGTCATCCAAGATCTTGTGAATTATTATTATTATTATTATTATTATTATTATTATTATTACTAACGATTTTATTAAAAATTTAATGCACCGCATTACAAGCTCGCGTTCACTTTTTTGTTTCAAAAACAGTAATAACATTCATGCGAATTCTACATTTATATGTGTAAAATCTTTAATGTAGAGTCAACAATATTGCAGCTATTAAAAAGATTCATTTTTTGCATATTTGGACGATTTATGAAAGACACTGTTATATTTTTATTAAAATGATTTTAATTACATAAAATAATTAATCGCATAATCGTCAGTGCTGTATCTATCTACATACACAAAGAAGCATAGTTGTGAGTCACGTTTGCGTAAGGCGCAAAACCATTGATATAAGTGCTGCAGCACCTATCGGTTGCCGACGTCAAGGATATGACAGAAGGGAAGAAGAATAGGTTAGCAATTCTGTCATACGGGAGTCGTTAAAGCGCTATCACGTGATTAATCTTCACGCTGCATTTGCACTCACGATTCTCGCGACAAGCACCGACTGCGTTACGTGGAAGCGTTATAAATGCGAGGTCAGACTAACGTATCGTTCCAACACATCGTGTCAGTGTCTCTTAAGTGTGCAACAGATATGACAAACTGCACTTACGATAAGTATCCTTACATGTAATGTCGGATATCTGTCGAGAGAAATTTTATATAAGATATTTGCGTTTTTTTTTTTTTGTATAACTCTTTTGCTTCTTTTATATAATATCTATGATATAATAATTTTTTACAATTTCAACAACAACGATATATAATACTTACTGTAATTAATTTTAATTTACAATATGTGTTATGCGCCACCAACTCGATATTGTGTTTTTCAAGTGCGCAATAAATATGACATAACAAACTGCACTTACGATAAATGTCGCTTCAGCCATAACAAAGTTACAATCCTAAAAAAGACTCTCTATATTTGTTTCTTACATGCCAAATTATATCTCTATATATGTGTATATAACAATTATATATATATATATAATTGTTATTTTTAATCATTTTTGTAGGTCGCCATTGCTCCGCTCCACATGTGGTTAATTTCATCCAAAACAACGGAGTTAAATAATTTAACTCAAGAAAGTATGTCATTTAGTTTATTATTAACTAAGTGCATACATTAATATAGATGTTGTTTACTTTAAAACTAATCATAGAAACGGATTCATTTATATTTTGACACATGAAATTTAAAAGTAATAAAATGTTATTTAACAACGAAAGAAATCAGGTTACAATTGCTCTTTAATATCTGACAGTGTAGATGAGATTGTGGTAAACATATTCTAAGCATTCTTTCTCTCCGTATTTTTAAACGATGCGCATTTTTATAGATCAAAAGCGGATAATCGCATGCTTCGCCAACCTCGCACTCGCGGTACCGTTGGCCACCTGGCATCTGTGCCGATAATAATTTTACGCTGCCGCGTTGATTAAATCATAGTCACCGTAATGGCTCTGAGTAAAGTGAGGCGGGACGAGACGAGGTGCGGCAAGACGATCATCGTATAAGCCGTGCGCGCCGGAGGGTGAGGGCAGATTCGCGTGCAATTACGTTTGTTTGCTCGTAGGAGCGAAGTCCCCCCTCCCCCCCCCTCCTTCTCTTCCTCTCTTTCCTCCCTCATGTCTGCAAGGCCGATAATCCCGGGCTCCATTAAGATTCCTGGGGGCCACGATCGATCTCCCTCAGAGATACGGGTAAGACTTCGACCCTCTTCAACGTCTCGCCACGGCCCTGCCTACCGCTTCTCGGATTGGCGCCGCAGCTCAGGTTCTTCCTCCTCTTCCGCTGACCACGCGCCTCGTTTGATTCCACAAACAACGGCGCCGTAGCCTTGTTATACTGTTTCAAGGTCAACCGTTTGATCCAGGAAATATCCTTACACGGTGGCTATACTTCATTTACAACGGATAGATTTAATGCAACTAGAAGAAGAGAAAGAAAGGGAAGAGGCTGAATATAATGGTCTAGCAGCATTCCGCCGAATCGTTACCGTGGTCGCTGCTCCGGGATTAATAGGTTGACCCAGCGAGAGCTCTCATCCAGGAGTATTTCTTGTGGATAATAATAACCTGCATCTGTACGGGGTGGAATGGCCGTCCTTCTATCACGGACATGTATGCGACGCTGCACAAAGCGCTTCAAAAATGCGTCTTAATTTTCTTCGGTCCAGTGATTTCAATTAAAACTGTATGCTTTTAATTTTGCATTAGTTAGTATATACGATCTAAATAGATTACTCTCTCTCTCTCTCTCTCTCTCTCTCTCTCTCTCTCTCTCTCTCTAACAATTAATTACCGTTAAATTGATCTTAGATTTAGAATTATACACATAAGAAATGACAAATAAAACTAGAAAAGTTTCTTGCTAGTTTACTAAATGAATGACATAATTATCTTTGCATCATGAAAAGTATACAACGCGAGTTATTAAAAAGTGTATGTTAAAGAGAAATTTTGCGACACGCGAGTTTACTTCATAAATTGTTCATGAGATAGTAAGGGTGCAAACATGCACCTACGCGAATGATACCTTACAGTAAATTCACTCGTTCATCCCAGAACACAGCTGGGAAATGACAAATTACAACGGACAGATGCTACGAAGATAAGTAAGGGATGCGGCATCGCGGTGGTAGACACAGCTGAAGTGTCAGTTGTTTTTGCGCGAGAGCTCGACAAATCATTGGTATACATCTGTGTAAATATATCTCTCTTGTATGAAGAACGTGGTTGTGTGATTTATAATTTTTCCATTCCATGGCGCATTGTTTATATATTTAGATGGCGTAATTATCTGTCGATTTTAACTTAAAAAAGATTCCGAATTTTATGCAACAAAAGAGATAAAAATATCCGAGAGTTTTATTTTCCAATATCAAATTTTATAATTTTTTTTATAAATATAATCAATTTTTTTTATTAAAGCTAAAGATAATTTTTTCATTGCATGTGATACATTCTGAATTCATAAAAAATTTATTGATTGTATTATAAGTATTGTAATGTACATTATAAAAAATTTTAGTATAGGGGAA
>Ga0157367_1001498_pt1 | contig 10260 bp, 8 predicted proteins | sample AttbisABBM2_FD_113142 | JGI IMG/M metagenome (GOLD analysis project Ga0157367, IMG submission 113142) | Fungus gardens microbial communities from leaf cutter ant in Botucatu, State of São Paulo, Brazil - Atta bisphaerica ABBM2 | ecosystem: Host-associated > Fungi > Mycelium > Unclassified ...
CGCGTGATCGCCGCGACGCACCGCCCGCTGCTCGCGGCCGTCGAGGACGGCACGTTCCGCGCGGATCTCTATTACCGGCTCAACAACCTGAGCGTCGGCCTGCCGCCGCTGCGCGAGCGCCCGGCCGACATTCCCGCGCTCGCAGCCGCGCTGCTGGTGCAGGCCGCGCGGCGCGAAGCGCGGCTCGCGGACAGCCTGCGCGATGCCGGCGACGCGGCGCGCGTGCTCGACGCGACGCAGCCGATCCTGATGCGCTACCGGTGGCCCGGCAACGTGCGGGAACTGCAGAACGTGATCGAGCGGATCGCGGTGGAGCTGGCGGAGGAAGCGGACGCCGACGCCGGCCGGACGGGTGCGGCCGGCATGCTCGCGCCGGACGCGCTGCGGGTCATCGCGCCGGAACTGTTCGCGGTGCCGGCCGACGCCGCCGCGGACGACGCACCGACGCTGCAGGCGCGCCGCCGCCGCGCGGAAGCCGACGAAATCCGCGCGGCGCTCGACGCATGCGGCGGCGATCGCGACCGCGCATGCGCGATGCTCGGCATCAGCAAGACGACGATGTGGCGGAAATTGTCGGGCAGGTAGGCGCGGGACTGCCCGGCATGCGCCGCGTCACTGCGCGGCGCGCGTGCGCTGCAGCTGCTCGCCGAGCCCTTCCACGCCGAGCCGCACCGTCTGCCCCGGCTTCAGGTACACCGGCGCCGGCTTGATGCCCATCCCGACGCCCGGCGGCGTGCCGGTCGTGATCACGTCGCCCGGCTGCAGGCTCGCGCAGCGCGACAGGTACGCGATCAGCTGCGCGACCGTGAACACCATCGTGCGCGTGTTGCCCTTCTGGTAGCGATGGCCGTCGACCTCGAGCCACAGGTCGAGCTGCTGCGGATCGGGCACGTCGTCGCGCGTGACGAGCCACGGGCCGATCGGGCCGAACGTGTCGAAGCCCTTGCCCTTGTCCCACTGGCCGCCGCGCTCGATCTGCCATTCGCGTTCGGACACGTCGTTGACGACGCAATAGCCCGCGACGCAGTCGAGCGCGCGCGCCTCGTCGACGTCCTTGCACGCGGTGCCGATCACCACGCCCAGCTCGACTTCCCAATCGGTCTTCACCGAGCCTTTCGGAATGTCGATGCCGTCGTTCGGGCCGCACACCGAGCTCGTCCACTTGCCGAACACGACCGGCTCCTTCGGCACGGGCATCCCTGCTTCGGCCGCGTGATCGGCATAGTTCAGCCCGATGCCGATGAACTTGCCGATCCGTCCGACGCACGGGCCGATGCGCGGCTCGCCGGACACGAGCGGCAGCGTCGCCGGATCGATGGCGCGCAGCCGCGCGAGGCCGGCATCGGACAGCACGTCGCCGGCGAGATCCGCCACGTGTGCCGACAGATCGCGAATCCGGCCGTCCGCGTCGAGCATGCCGGGTTTTTCCTGGCCGGGGGGGCCATAGCGAAGCAGTTTCATCGAACTCAACCTCTCTTATCGGATGGGACAGGATACCGGCGCACGCGGCAGCGTGCCGCGAAGCGCCGGAGTCACGCGTCGATCGCCGATCTTTGTACCACCTGCGGCCGGCCGCGAAATGACGCGCGACGCATACCGACTATTGCAGCGCGCGCTGGCGTTGCGACGCAGCATCGCGGCCGTCGCTTCCGGCCCCATCTCATTGATTCATCATACGAAACAAATGTGCATTTTATTTCCATATTTGTCATCGAGATGGCCTATCATCCTTTCCTGTTTAGTAACGATCGGTAAAAAGACGCCGCATTAATTCCAAATTGTTTGTTGTTATGCTCGACCGAAGTGCGCTCACCGACAGCCGCGAGCTTTGCATATGGGCGTTGCAAAGCCGTCATGCGTGTTCTGTCAACCGATCGTGAGCATTTCACCGACCCACGATACCAACGCAATGCAGATCATCAATGACCGCCTCCCCGTTGACGACGCCCACGGAGACGGCGGGGGACTTGAACGCTATCGCGCCCCCGCGCTCGACAAGGGGCTCGACATCCTCGAGTTGCTGTCCGAGCAGAAGGAAGGGCTCACCCGCACGGAAATCACGAAGGAACTCGGCCGCAACGCGAGCGAGATCTACCGGATGCTCGAACGCCTGGTCGCGCGCCGCTACGTGATGCGCTCCACGGGCGGCGACCGCTACACGCTCAGCCTCAAGCTGTTCGCGCTCGCGCATCGCCATCCGCCGATGAACCGCCTGATTGCCGAAGCGCTGCCGCCGATGCAGCGGTTCGCCGATCTGGCCGAGCAATCCTGCCACCTGTCCGTCTACGATCGCGGCAACCTGCTCGTGATCGCGCAGGTGGACGCGCCCGGCCAGTGGGGCGTGTCGGTGCGGCTCGGCTCGCGCATCGGGCTGGCCGATTCCACGTCGGGCCGCGTGCTGCTGGCGTTCCAGTCGTCCGAGCACCGCGCGACCATGCTGACCGAGCATCGCAAGGGCAGGGGCGACGCGCCGCTGAACGAGCAGGAACTCGCGCAGGCATGCCAGACGATCCGCCAGGACGGCTTCGTGTGCCAGGACAATCAACAGGCGTTCGGCATCACGGACCTCGGCGCGCCGATTCTCGGCCCGTCCGGCCACGCGATCGCCGCGCTGACCTGCCCGTACATGCGCCGCATCGATACGAGCACGGCCCCCTCCATCGACGAGGCGCTCGAGCGGCTGCGCGCCACCGCCGCGACGCTGTCGATGGGCCGCGCCGGCGCGAACTGACGGGCGGCCGCGCGCGTACCACTGCGACGCCGGTGCGATGCCGGCGCCGCGGTGGCATCGCGCGCGCCGCTTCCGGCATGGCGGCTACGCTAAAATAGCGGCCCTCTCCAAAACTACGGCGGCCGGCCATGCCGGCGGCCGTGTCTGATGAATGTCATGGCCAAACTTCTGAGCGATCTCGAATTCCAGCGTTTCTCCGAACTCCAGCAGAAGCAGGCAAGCTTCACGATCACGCCCGAAGAGGCGGACGAACTGCGCGACATCGTCGCGCGCGCGCAAAAGAAGCGCGACGACCGCGCTGCCGCGATGCAGGCGATCGAAAACTACATCGAGCAGTTCGACATCACGCCGGACGAGCTTTTCTCGCCCGAGCAGATCGGCGACGCCGCCCGCACCTACGGGCTCATCACCGCAGCCAAGAAAGAGCGCACGCTGCCGCCGTCGATCACGTTCAACGGCAAGCCGTATCAATGGACCAAGACGCTCCCGGACGACGTGCGCGGCGCGCTGTTCGACGCGTTCACGGCCGGCGAATCCGTCAAGCGCTTCATCGCGATGCCGAAGGACGGCGCGCGCTGTGCGCTGACGATCGCGCGTCTCGAGCGCGAAACGGGCGCTGTCTACGCCGCCCTGCACCTTGAAGAACTCGCGATTTCGCGCGAGCAGGTGAACGACGCGGCGACGAAACTGGCAGCCTGACCCCGCGGCCGCACATGGCCGACACCGGCGCGCCGTGCTGCAATGGCCGGCGCCGCATCCATGGGAGCCCGGCGTGCGCCGGCTCCCGAAAAGCCTCACTTCAAGCTCCCGCAAGCGCTCACCTGCGTATCCCGAAAGGGCTCACCTCAGCTTCCCGCAGACGCTCACCTCAGCTTCCCGAAAAGGCTCACTGTTGTCTCCTGAAAAGGCTCACCGAGGCTTCCCGAAAAGGCTCACCGCAGTCTCCCGAAAAGACTCACCTTGGCCTCCCGGAACGGCTCACCCAAGGCTCCCGGAGAGGCTCACCGGCCTATCCCGAAAGGGCTCACCAACTGCTCCCGAAAGCGCTCACCAGGCGTTCCCGGAAAGGCTCACTGCGGCTTCCCGAAAAAGCTCACCTTTGATATTCCGGCGACGCGAAGGCATCGCGAAGCTTGCGTTGCTGCCGCTTCGCCACGCTTCAATGTCGCTGCCGGATCGTTGCCAGCGCATCGATTCAGCGTGCGGCCGATGGCGGGGCGACACCGCCGACGTCACGCGTCGGCCTGCAGCTTCAACCTGAAGCCCACGACGCCGGGTTCCTCCGTCGACGTGACCGCGAACCCGCATGCTCGCGCCAGCGAGATCATCGGCGTGTTCTCGCGCAGCGCCTCGCCGACCATCCACGGGGTGCCGCGCGACCGCGCATATTCGATGATGCGCGCCATCAGCAGACGCCCGAGCCCCTTGCCCTTCTGATCGGGCCGGATCGCGATCGCGAACTCGGTCGTCTCGTTGTCCGGATCGGTCACCGCGCGCACGGCGCCGAGCGTATGCGACTGGCCGGCGCCGTCGTCGACCGACGCGATGAATGCCATCTCGCGGTCGTAGTCGATCTGCGTCATGCGCGCGAGCTGCGAGTGATCGAAGCTGCGCACCGCGCCGAAGAAGCGCATCCGCAGATCTTCCGGCGTCATCGCGCCGAGCAGTTCGTTGTGCGCGGCCTCGTCCTCCGGGCGGATCGGCCGGATCGTCATCGTCCCGCCCTCCCACGCGAGCGTTCGCTCGAGATAGCGCGGATACGGCATGATCGCGAGCCGGCTGCGGCCCGTCGCCAGCGTGATGCGCGGCGCCACCACCCGCACGCGGTCGGCCAATACGCGCAGCGTGACCGTCATCGCGACCACTTCGCGCACGTCGCACACCACCTGCGACAGCGCGGTGAACGCGCCGAGCGCGGGTTCGACCGGCGTGCGGCGCGCGTACGGCGAGCGCTCCATCACCGCGCGTGCGAGCACGGTGTTCAGCGGCGGCAGCCCGTAGACGACGAACGGCGCCGACGCGCCGTCCGGCGGCGGCACCGCATAGCGGAAGACCGGGCCGAAGTTCGCGTCGTCGTGCATGTCGACCGTCACGTCGACGATCGCCGCATCCGGCACGTCGCCCGGCGCCGCACCTTGCAGGCCGAAATGGGACAACCACTGCGCCGCGGCCTCGCCCGCGAGTTCGTGCTGCCCCGCTTCCACCATCCGGCGCGCCGCATCCTGCGCGGACGCGACGCACGCCGCCGGCTGCGGCGGCGTGGCCTCCGGCGTCTGCATCAACAGCTCGCGGCCGAGGTTGTAGTCGACGAGACGCGCGTACGCACGCGCGAGCCGCTGCGGCGTCGTATGCACGGGAATGCCGTTCGCATGCAGCGCGTCGCGCGTCGCCGCGTCGACCGCGCCGAAGAAACACGCGAGGATGCCGCGATGCGCATGCTGGCGCGTGTCGATCAGCATGCGCGCGACGGCGTCGGCCGGCGCGCTGTGCGACGTCGAATGCACGACGAACAGCGTGCCGGTTTGCGGAAACGGCGCAAGCGCGCGCACCACCGCGCCGAAATGCTCGGGGCGTGCGTCGTCGCCGAGCGTCAGCGGATTGGCGGGTGCGTCGAGGTGCGGCAGCGCGGCGGAGACGGCCGCCGTGGCCGCCTCAGGCCATTCAGCCAGCACGTCGCGCACCTCCGCGACGGCATCGACCGCGAGCTTCGCGACGCCCGCGTCGCTCGTCACGAGGGTCGCCGCACCACGCGCCGTGACACGGCCGACGCCGAGCGTCTCGATCTCGTCGAGCAGATCGTCGAGCGCGTCGACCCGCACCATCCCCGCGCGCTGAAACGCCGCCGTATACAGCGCATCGCCCGGATCCGCCCGGCCGGTGCGCAACGCGAGCACGGGCTTGTTGCGCGCGGCCGCACGCGCGGCCGACATGAACTTGCGCGCCGCCTGCACGGTGTCGAGCTCGAGCAGGATCGCCCGCGTGCCGGGATCGCTCGCCAGGTAGTCGAGCACGTCGCCCGCGTCGACATCGGCCTCGCCGCCCAGCGCGACGACGTGCGAAAAGCCGAGGCCGCGCGCCTGCGCCCAGCCGAGCACGGCGTTCGTCAGCGCGTTCGACTGCGACACCCAGGCGACGCCGCCGGGGCGCACCGTGTAGGCCGGCGCGCCGAAATGCGCATGCCGCGCCGGCGACAGCACGCCGAGGCTGCCCGGCCCGACGATACGGAGGACGAACGGCCGCGCCGCCTTGAGCGTGCGCTCGAGCGCCGCGCGATCCGCGGCGGTGCGCACCTCGCCGACGATCACCGCGACCCGTGTGCCGAGGGCGCCGAGCTTCTGCACGATGCCGGGCCAGGTCGCGGGCGGCGTGCAGATCACGGCGACCGACGGCGGCGCCGGCAGCCGGCCGACGTCCGCGACGACGGGGTAGCCGTTCAACTCGCGGTGCTTCGGGTTGACCGGCCACACGGCCCCCTGGAACGCGCCGTCGAGCACGCGCGCCCACACCATCGCGCCGATACTGCCCGCGCGCGGCGACGCACCGATGACCGCAACGGACCTGGGCTGGAACAGCGCATCGAGATGGCGAACAGTCACATCGGCTCCATACGGTAAGGAAAGACGGCCGGCCCCGGCTCGGCGAGCCGCGCGCCCGGTCGACGCGAGTTCAAGCATAGGCGAACCGCCCGCGGCTGCCTATATGCCGAACGGCCAGCTACCTGCCCGCGATCAAGCCGCGCATCATGCATTCATGCAGCACCTCGGCAACGGCAACGCGGCCGACCTGGCAAAGGTGAGGATTTACAGGAGCGAAGGTGAGAATGTTCGGGAATTGCGCGCCGGAATGCGCGAAAACGCCAAAGGTGATGAAAACATGCGCGGCACATGCACCACGCGCATCGCGCGCGGGAGCACATGGGCGACATGCGATTACCGCGCTGTTTACCGGAAATCGGCGCGACATGCGGATAAATCGCGGCGCTTTAACGGATTGGCGTACGGCAATCGCACCGCGCGCCGTCGCGATTCGGCGAATCGCCCTGCTTCGCGCCGCCCCAAAAACAAAACGGTGCGATGGCCATTCGGCCATGCGCACCGTCAGTCAGCGCGGGAAAGGTGAGGCTTTTCGGGAGTCAGTCCTTGATCAGGAAACGCGCCCGGTTCTTGCCGAGCCAGGCCGGCGCACGGCCGCGGCCACTCCAGGTTTCGCCGGTCTTCGGATTGAGATACTTCGGCGGCAGCGGACGCTTGGCCTTGACAGGCGCGGCCGTGGAACGGAAGCCGAGTTCCTCCGGCGTAATGTCGAATTCCTCGATCTTCGCGCGGATCGACGCGATGGCGTCGGTAATCGCCTTTTCGCGTTCCTTATCGATCTTCTGCTGAAGCTTTTCGAGTTGCGCTGTCAGTTGCCTGTAGGTCGCCATATGGATGGAGTTCCCTGAGTGTTATTTATGAAAAATAGGTGACTCGAAGCAAATAGAAAAGGCCCCGGCGCGATCGGGAAACTCCTCGGCCTGAGAAAACGGGATCAATAACCGCTTTTCTTCTTGCATGCGAAGAGAAGGCTCCTTACGCCGCCGTCGACCGACTGCTGCAGCACGTCGAATTCGCCATTGCAGGTGGCGCGTGCGTTGTCCGTGCAATTGCTCCACGAATCGCCGCTCGTGCATTGCACCAGCGTGGTCGGACGCCCATCCGAAGTAAACAGCGGGGCACTTCCGCCGCAACCCCCGAGCGCCGCCATGAGAGCCATCGCCCCGGCCTGTCGCATCAGCGCTCCAGGCCGTCGACAGACCGACGCAAGCATGTGTTTCATTGTTCTTTCCGTCAACCTTTTTTTAAATGTCGCGAGTATGCCATGTCATTCCGCACACACGTCAATTCGGCACCCGGTCGGGCCGCGCGCGCGTCTTGTACGGCACCGACCGGTGCGGATCGTCGGTGATGCGAACGAAAACCTGCTCGACGTCGGGCAGCGCCTCCAGCTCCCGCTGCAGCGCCGCACGATCGAACGACGCGCTCGCGCATCCTTCCACGTAGATGAACCGCCGCTGCACGGTGATCCACAGACTCGTGCCGCCCAGGCTTGCCGAGCCGGCGAAGTGCGCCTTCGCCGCGTCCGCGATCGGCGCGTCGTACATATACGAGTTTGGCTTCGTGCAGCGATGCGCGAGCCAGCAGGTCGTGCCGCGCTCGGCGCGGTAATGCGCGTCGTCCGCCATCTCCGCCTTGGTCATCCACGGCCCGAGCGGCACCGGGCATCCGGCGACGTCCTGCGACAGCGCGACGAACGGATCGTTGTACCAGTTGCGCCGCGCGGCCTGCTCGCCGGCCGCGTCCTGTTGCGCACGCGCGGATGCCGCCAGTACGGACGCCGCCAGCGTCACGGCCAGCCACCGCGCGATGCAGGTTCGCTTCATTGCCGCCTCCTCGTTCGGGCCGCACCGGCACGCGCGGCACTACCAGTCGATGCCCAGCGCCGCCAGCTTCTTGTAGAACGTCGCGCGCCCGATGCCGACACGCGCGGCCGCGTCCACCACCCTGCCGTTGCAGGCGGCGAGCGCATCGGTCAGGAACTGGCGCTCCCAAGCGGCCAGCGCGTCGGCATACGAGACGGACGGCGCCGCGCCCGCGTCCGGCTCAGCCGGCGGCAACGCGGCCGCGCCCGGCGCGTGCGGCATGCCGTCGGGCTGCGCACGCGCGGGCCCGAGGAACGGCGCGAGCGCGCGCGCATCGATCACCGAACGATCGGACAGCATCAGCGCGCGCTCGAGCGTATTGCGCAGCTCGCGCACGTTGCCCGGCCACGGATACGCGCACAGCATCCGCAGCGCATCGTCGGTCAGTTCGCAGTGCGCAGCGCGCCCGTGCTGCGCGGCAAGCTCCTCGAGCGTCGCATAGACGAGCGCCGCGATGTCGGACGCACGCTCGCGCAGCGGCGGCGCATGAATCGTCAGCACATTGAGCCGGTAATAGAGATCCGCGCGGAAGCGGCCGGCGGCGACGAGCGCCGGCAGGTCGGCCGAGGTCGCCGCGATGATCCGCACGTCGGCGCGCACGATGCGGTTCGAGCCGACCGGTTCGAATTCCTTGTCCTGCAGCACGCGCAGCAGCTTGCCCTGCAGCGGCAGCGGCATGTCGCCGATCTCGTCGAGAAACAGCGTGCCGCGATCGGCCAGCTCGAACTTGCCGACGCGCCCCTTGCGGTCGGCGCCCGTGTACGCGCCGGGCGCCGCACCGAAGAACTCGGTTTCGAGCAGCGTGTCGGGAATCGCGGCGACGTTCACGGTCACGAGCGGCTGGAGCGCGCGCGCGGACGCCGCATGGATCGCATGCGCGAGCAGCTCCTTGCCGGTGCCGGTCTCGCCGAGCAGCAGCACCGGCGAATCGACCTGCGCGGCGCGGCGGGCCTGGCGCTTGGTCTCGAGGCTCGCCGCGCTGGTGCCGACGAAGCTCGCGAACGTGTACTTCGCGCGGCGCGCCTGCGCGAGCGAGCGCTGCGTCGCGATCAGCTGCTGCTGCAGCTGCACGTAGCGGGAAAAGATCGGCGTCAGGGTCTTCAGCTGGTCGAACAGCGCGAAGCCGATCGCGCCGACCGTCTCGCCCGCCTCGTTCTTCAGCGGCAGGCGGGTCACGACGAGCGGCTCGCGGCCCGTCTCCATGATGTCGAGCAGGATCGGCTGCCCGGTCGACACGACCTCGCGCATCAGGCTGTGCGGAATCACGGCCTCGCAGTCGAGCCCGACCGCCTGCTGCGGATCGGCGAAACCGAAACGCGCCGCATAGCGCTCGTTCATCCATACGATGCGCGCGTCGTGATCGACGATCAGCGTGCCGGCGCTCGAATCCTCGAACGTCCTGAACAGCGATTCGGCGGCGCGCCGCAGCACGTCGCCGTAATCGACGGGCAAGCGCGCCCAGTCGTTCATCATCGTGTCGTCGTCTCCACGTATTTTTGTTGTCGAATGTCTCCGGAACGAGACGGATTATCTCATTCTGGAGACATCCCGCAATGCCTTGTCGGATCGCATTCCGTACGGTTTCCGGGGTCGTCCGTGCGGCCAACCTGTCTCCAGATCAAGACGATTTATGTAGAATCGCCTGAAGATTGGCCGGCGCGGGCCCGCCGGCCACCTCCGGATCCGCGTCCGGCGGCGCACGGCGGCCGGTGGCACGAAACCTGCACGAACCTGAGCCGGTCCACCGCGGCGGCTCGCCGCACGACCGAACAACAACCAAAGCCATTAGGAGACTCTCTTGTCTTTCGTGATCGTCCTCGCCGCGTTGGCGTTCCTGATGTTCGCCGCGTATCGCGGCTACAGCGTGATCCTGTTCGCGCCGATCGCCGCGCTCGGCGCGGTGCTCATGACCGATCCGGCCGCCGTCGCGCCGGTGTTCTCCGGCATCTTCATGGAGAAGATGGTCGGCTTCGTCAAACTGTATTTCCCGGTGTTCATGCTCGGTGCGGTGTTCGGCAAGGTGATCGAACTGTCCGGGTTCTCCGAGGCGATCGTCCATGCGGCGATCCGC
>Ga0157367_1001501_pt1 | contig 10247 bp, 9 predicted proteins | sample AttbisABBM2_FD_113142 | JGI IMG/M metagenome (GOLD analysis project Ga0157367, IMG submission 113142) | Fungus gardens microbial communities from leaf cutter ant in Botucatu, State of São Paulo, Brazil - Atta bisphaerica ABBM2 | ecosystem: Host-associated > Fungi > Mycelium > Unclassified ...
CCGCCTGAAGACGCGCGCGTTGACCGCCGAAGGGCGGATCACGACGAAGATCATTTCGGCCGTGCCGTTCGTGATGATCGGCGCGCTGTTCCTCGTGAACCGCGGCTACGTGATGCTGCTGTTCACGACCCACGCCGGCAACATGATGCTGACGATCGCCGCCGGGCTGCTGGCGGTCGGGCTGCTGACGATCCGCAAGATCTCGAAACTGGATACCGCGCGATGACGATGTCGATGCTGGCCGCCCGCGGCCTCGAACTGCTGCTGTTGCTCGTGTGCGTGGCCGTGGCGCTCTTCACGCCCGGCGGCGGCACGCGCCGGCGCATCGCCGCGCGCGTGCAGCAGGCGGCCGGGCAGCGCGCGCCGTCGCTCGCGGCCGGGCGGCTGCAGCCGGGCGACGTCCGCCAGGGCGTGACGCAGCGGCTCGCGCAGCTCGGCGAGCGGCTGCCGGTGCTCGACCCGATGCAGCGCGTGAAGCTTGGCCTGCAACTGGCGCGCGCGGGCTTTCGCGACCGCCGCGCGGTGTCGCAGATGATCGGCATCAAGCTGAGCTGCGGCGTGCTGTTCGCGGGCATCGCGATCGTCTTCAGCCCGTTCATTCCACGCCTCGGCGAATACTTCGTGATCCGCGCGCTGGCGATGGTCGCCGCGTTCGTGATCGGCGTGATCGTGCCCGAGTACGTGCTCGGCGCGATGATCCGGCGGCGGCGGCGGGCCATCGCCGCGTGCTTTCCGGACGCGCTCGACCTGCTCGTGATCTGCACGATGGCCGGCAACAGCCTCGCGTCGGGCATCCGCCGCGTCGCGCACGAGCTGGCGCGCATCTGCCCGCCGCTGGCCGACGAGCTGACGGTGTGCGCGGACGAGCTGACATTGAGCGGCGACGTGTCCGCGACGCTCACGCATTTCGCGACGCGCGTCGACTTCACGTCCGCGCGCTCGCTCGCGACGACGCTCACGCAGTCGCAGCGGTTCGGCACGCCGATCACGCAGGCGCTGCGGACCCTGTCGCGCACCGAGCGCAACGAGCAGATCGTCGTGCTCGAGGAACGGGCCGCGAAGCTCGCGCCGAAGATCACGCTGCCGATGATGCTGTTCATTCTGCCGACGGTCTGCCTGATCGCGGCGGGCCCGGCGGCGATCCGCCTGCTCGAGGTATTCAAATGACCCGATCCGTCGTACGTGTGCTGATGCTCGCGGCCGTGCTGCCGGTGCTGGCCGGCGGCTGCGGCGCGCCGGGCGTCCAGACGCGGCCGGTGCTGTCGCACAAGCGCGACGATCCGCAGGCCGAACTGCGCATCGCGGACAGCGCGCTCGCCGGCGGCAACGTCGATCTCGCGACGACGCTGTACGAGAAGGTGCTGACCGCGCACCCCGATTCGCTCGCCGCGCGCCTGGGGCTCGGCGACGTCAACTACCGCACCGGCAACCTGGAGCGGGCGCGGATCCTCTACGACGAAGCGCAGCGGCAGGTGCCCGCGGAGCTCGGCCCGCAGCTCGGGCTCGCGCGCGTCGCGCTGCGGCAGCGCCGGCTCGACGATGCCGCGCAGCGCTATCGCGACCTGCTGGCCGCGCAGCCGAACCACCCGCTCGCCGCCGAAGGGCTCGGCACCGTGCTCGACCTGCAGGGCCGCCATGCGGATGCGCAGGCCGTGTATCGCGACGCGCTGCGTGCGCATCCGGACGCGCAGGGGCTGCGCGTCGATCTCGGGCTGTCGCTGGTGCTGAGCAACCGGCCGCGCGAGGGCGTGAACGTGCTGCTCGACGTGGCGGGGCTGCCCGACGCGCCGTGGCAGGCGCGCCAGAACCTCGCGTTCGCGTATGGCGTGCTCGGCAATGCCGATTCGGCGAAGAAGCTGCTGTCCGCGGACCTGCCCGCGTCGGCGGTGGCCGACAACCTGCGCTTCTACCAGGCGGTGCGCGCGCGGCTCGCGTCGCGCGGGGCGGGCGGGGGCGTCGGTTCGGCGTCGCTGTCCGGCGCGCTGGAGCCGGGCGCCGCGCCGCCGGGCACGGGGGCCGCAAAATGACACGCGGGGCGATGGGCGCGCGCCGCGCGCGCGGCGTCGTGTCCCTCGAGTTCGTGCTGATGCTGCCGTTCCTGCTGATGGTGCTGCTCGGCATCATCGACACGAGCCTGATCCTGTGCGACAAGGCCGTCATCACGAATGCGAGCCGCGAGGCCGCGCGCGCCGGCGTGGTGCTGCGCGTGCCGATGCTGACCACCACGCAGATCGCCAGCGTCGCGCTCAGCTACACGCAGAACAGCCTGATCACCGGCGGCACCGCGACCACGCCGACGGTGAACGTGACCCAGGCGAACGGCACGACGTCGGGCACCGCGCTGACGGTGACGGTCACCTACACGTATACGGGGCTGGTGCTCGGTTCCGCGTTCAGCGCGCTGACCGGCCCGGTGACGGTCTCGGCCACCTCGGTGATGCTCTATGAGTGACGCGGGCGGCGCGCGGCGCATCGTTGGCGGGCGGCAGCGCGGCTCGATCGCGCTGTTCTTCCTGCTGTTCCTGATCCCGCTGCTGTCGTTCGGCGCGCTGGCGATCGACGTCGCGTGGGTGGCCATCGCGCGCAACCAGCTGCAGAACGCCGCCGACGCGGCTGCGCTCGCGGGGGCCGACGCGATGATGTCGCCGAGCGGCGGCGCGCTGAACTGGTCGCAGGCCGCGTCGGCGGCGAACGGCGTGATCGCGCAGAATTCGGCGGCCGGCGCCCCGCTGTCGTCCGGCACGGTGGCCACCGGGTACTGGAACATGACGCGCAGCCCCGCGGGCATGCAGGCGACCACCATCACGCCCGGCGCGTACGACGTGCCGGCGGTGCAGGTGACCGTGTCGCGCGCGCCGGGCGTGAACGGCGGCTCGATTCCGCTGCTGCTCGGCGGGCTGCTGGGGATTCCCGGCGCGTCCGGCAGCGCGACCGCGGTGGCGGTGCTGGCCGCGCCGGGCGGGGTGGCGGCCGGCGGGCTGTTTCCGGTCGCGATCGACCAGTGCGTGTACAACCAGTACTGGAACGCGGCGACCAACCAGCCGCTGATCAACCCGCTGACGAACCAGCCTTACGAGTTCTCGATCACGAACGGCCAGACCTACGGCGCATTGTGCATGGGCGGGCAGTGGACGTCGTTCCAGTCGACCGCGACCGACACGACGACGATGGGGGCGCTGATGGCGAGCGGCAACCCGACGACGCTGAACATCGGCGACAGCATCTACCTCGCGACCGGCGTGAAGGCGACGCTCTACACGTCGGTGCCGGTTGGCTCGACCGTGATCCTGCCGGTCGTCACGCAGACGGCCAGCAGCACCTACGTGCCGATCGTCGCGTTCGCGGCGTTCCGTATCGACGTGTCGCTCGGCGGCTCGTACAAGTACATCCAGGGCCATTTCGTCGCCGGCGTGAAGATGACCGGCGTCGCGACCGGCATCGGGCCGTACTACGGCGTATACGTGCCACCGCGGCTCGCGATGTGAGCGCCGGCGCGCGCGCGGCGCAGCAGCATCAGCAGCGCGAGCAGCGTCACGGCCGGGCCGATCTGCGGCAGTTGCAGCCACGGGTTCAGGTATTCGCCGAGCGGCAGCAGCCACATCAGCGCGATGGTGGCCTGCTCGCCGCGCAGCCAGCCGTCGCGCCAGCCGATCCCCAGCATGCACGCGACCGCGATGCCGAGCCACACGAGCTCGTAGTGCCATACGTACGGGTTCGCGGCGAGCGTCGCGACCGCGAGCACCGCCGCGCGCACGCGGATGTCGCGCGAGCGCGCCCACACGATGCACGCGGCCGCGATCGCGATTACCGCGACGCACGCGTGCGCGGCATACGCGGCCGTGAGCGGCAGGCCCGCGAAGCGGAACGCCGCGAACGGCGTGGGCGACGCGAGCCAGAACACGACGCTGTGCTCGAGGATGATCGACCGTGCGAGCCCCGCGCTGGCGACGAACAGGCGCAGCGATTCGACGCCGCAGACCAGCACGCTCAGCGCGACGAACGCGGTGGTGGCCAGCGCGGCCCACGCGATCGTGCGCCACGCGCGCGCGGCGACCAGCACGAACGGAAACAGCAGCGCCATCTGCGGCTTGACCGACAGCAGCGCGATGCACAGGCCGGCCCACATCGGCCGCCGCTCGGCCCAGTAGACGGCCAGCGCCGCGCACGACACGGTGAGGAACGCGTTCTGCCCGAACATCGCGGTGACGAACACGCAGGGCGCGGCGACCAGCGCGAACGCGCAGCTGCGGCCTGCGCCGGGGACTGCCGCGAGGCCCGACACGCGCCACGCCGCGAAGCCGAACACGACGACCCCGAACGCGACGAACAGCGGATAGCCGACCGCATAGGGCAGCAGCGCCAGCGGCGTCACCAGCAGCAGGTAGGTGGGCGGGTAGAGCCACGCGAGGAAGCCTTCGCGATGGAAGTACGGGAACATTCCGGCCGACAGCCGCGAGAAGGTCGGGTAGTCGTAGGCTTGCCACGGCGCGCCGTGCAGCATCACGTAGGACGCCGACCAGAACACCGAGTAGTCGGCGCCCGGGCGCGACGTGACGGGGCCGGGCGCGCTGTGGATCACCCATGCCCAGATCGCGGCGAACTGCAGGCAGAACACGAGCACGAACGCGCTGTACACGACGACGCGCTTCGGCGTCAGCCACGCGCGCACGGGGCGGTCTGTCGCTTGCATCGAGTGTCGGGAAATGTCCATGCGCAGTGTGCCCGGTTACTTGCCCGAGACTTTTCTGACGCCGTGGCCGCTTGCGGCCGGCATCGCCGGCCGGCGGCGCGCGACGTTCGCCCGCTTGAGCGGGAACTGCAGCAGCTTCGACGTCGGGAGCGCGCTCGCGTGACGCGCGGGCTGCGCGGCGGCGGCCCGCTCGGCGCGGTAGCGGCGCCGCACGAGATAGACGGGGCGCTGTTTCGATTCGTGATAGATGCGGCCGAGGTATTCGCCGATCACGCCGATGCCGATCAGCTGGATGCCGCCCATGAACAGCACGACGGAAATCAGCGACGCGTAGCCGTGCACCGGGTTGCCGAACAGCAGCGTGCGCAGGACGATGAACGCGCCGTACACGAGCGCGAGCATCGCGAACGCGACGCCGAGATAGGTCCACACCCGCAGCGGCACCGTGCTGAAGCTCGTGATGCCTTCGAGCGCGAAGTTCCAGCGCCGCCAGCCGGAGAATTTCGAGTGGCCGCCGCTGCGCGGCGCGCGCGCGTATTCGACGATCGCGGTGCGGAAGCCGACCCATGCGAACAGCCCCTTCATGAAGCGCCGCCGCTCGGGCAGCGCGCGCAGCGCGTCGACCACGTCGCGGTCCATCAGCCGGAAGTCGCCGACGTTTTCCGGCATCTCCACTTCGGACAGCGCATTGTGCACGCGATAGTAGAGCGCGGCCGCCGCGCGCTGCATGAACGGGTCGCACATCCGGTCGGTGCGCTTCGCGGCGACCACCTCGGCGCCGGCGCGCCAGTGCTCGATCATCGCGGGGATCAGCGCGGGCGGGTCCTGCAGGTCGGCGTCGATCAGGATCACCGCGGCGCCGGCCGCTTCGTCGAGGCCGGCGGTGAGCGCGGCTTCCTTGCCGAAGCGGCGCGTGAGATCGATCACGCGCACGCGCGGGTCGCCGGCCCCCACCGCAATCAGCCGGTCGAGCGTGCGATCGCGGCTGCCGTCGTTGATGCAAACGATTTCAAAGCGCACCGTGTCGACCGATTCGAGTATGGGCAGCGTTTCGGCAAAGAACGCGTCGATCGCTTCCTCTTCGTCGTGAAACGGCACGACGAGCGATACCAGCGGTTTTCTGGCGTGCGTGGACATGCGTCCCCCCGAGAGATCCGGCGTGCGCGGCATCGTGCGAACCCGTGGTCGTCCGCCGGACGGGCCCGCCCCGGTCCGGCGCGTATTCTGGTTCCGGCCATTGTACGCAGGAATTGAGGATTCGTAACATGGATGCAGGGGTGCGCGCGGCGGGCCGTTTCACCCGTGGAAACCCGGTTCGCCGGCGGCCGGCGAGCCGGGCGAGCGGGCGCTGCGATGGGGTTTTCGACGGCGCAGGAGGGCGCGATGCAAGTCCAGGATTTGAGCGGCGCGCCGTTGGACTATTGGGTGGCGGTGGCCGAAGGGCTCGGCGCGCCGCGCGTCGCCGATGGCATATGCCGGGCGATCCGCGGCGCGGGCGGCGTGCCGGTGCCGTTTGCGCCGTCGTCGTCGTGGGCGGACGGCGGCCCGCTCGTCGAACGCCTGCCGTTCGTCGCGTTCGAGCGCGACGGCGGGCGCGGCGCGTGGCGGGCGGTGCTGCACCGCGCGGTGCCGTCGGCGGGCGAGCGCTGCACGTTCAACCAGTCGGGCCCGACGCTGCTGGTCGCGGCGATGCGCACGCGCGTCGCCGCGGCGTTCGGCGACGACGTGCCGGATCTCGACCTGACGAAAGCGCCGTGAGCGTGCATGAGCATTGGCGCGCGACCGGCGCGCCGTGGATCGCGGAATCGGTTCCGCGCGTCACTCAACCCGCGACACGGCCCGCAGGAACGCGCGCACCGCAGGCGCCTTCTCGAAGCGCCGGCACGCGAGCGCGAGTTCGGACGTGATCGGCTTGCCCGCGAGCGGCCGGTAGGCGACGCCCGGCAGCGACACGCACTGCGCGAGCACGTCGGGGATCACGGCCACGCAGCCGTTCACCGACACGCAGGCCAGCACCGCGAGCAGCCCGCCCGGCCGCGCGGCGACCACCGGCGCGAAACGGCCGCGCCGCGCGACTTCGAGCGTGCCGAGCTCCTGCTCGGGCACCGCGAAGCGGGCGCCGGCGAGCTCGGCGGCCTTCACGGTCTCCCGCGCGGCCAGCGGCGAGTCGGCCGGGACGGCCGCGATGAACACGTCGCGCTGCAGCGTGACGGTGCGCAGCTCGCCGGGCAGCGGTAGCGGCGGCCGGACATACGCGATGTCGAGCCGGCCCGCGTCGATCTGCTTCGCGACGTCGTCCATCGGCACCTCGCGCAGGTTGAGCTCGATGCGCGGATGGGCGGCGCGAAACGCACCGACCGTGCGCTGCAGCGCACCCGAATAGACGGCCGACGACACGTAGCCGACCTCGATCCGGCCCAGCTCGCCGCGCTCGGCCAGCGCGGCGAGCTCGCGGCCGCGCTGCAGGTGCTCGAACGCGGCGCTCGCCTCGCCGAGATACGCCTCGCCCGCGGCGCTCAGCGTGACCGCGCGCCGCGACCGGTGAAACAGGCGCACGCCGAGCAGCCGCTCGGCTTCCTGGATCTGCCGCGTGAGCGCGGGCGGCGCCATGTCGAGTTCGTCGGCCGCGCGGGCGAAGTGGAGATGGCGCGCGACGCTGAGGAACGCGCGCACATGGCGGAATTCGAGCCGGTCCATGATTGCAAAAATCGTCAATAAAACAGCGTGGAGGGTTCAATGACAGGCAATACCGGGCAAGCCTAGCATAGGGCTCGTTCATCCTGTTCCGGAGTTGCAGATGTCCCAGCCTTCCCCGGCGCCGCATGCGGGAGACCCCGCCGCCGCGCCGTCCACCGGCGCCCGCATGCCGGCCGTCGCGACGCTCGTCGTCGCCTCCGCCACCTGTTCGCTGATCGTGCTCGACACCAACGTCGTGGCCGTGTCGCTGCCGAGCATCGCGCGCAGCTTCCATGCGAGCTTCGCCGACATCGAATGGGTCGTCAGCGCGTACATGACCGCGTTCGCCGCGTGCCTGCTGCCGGCCGGCGGGCTCGCCGACCGCTTCGGCCGCAAGCGGATGCTGGCGGCGGGCCTCGCGATCTTCTTCGTCGCGTCGCTCGGTTGCGGGCTCGCGCCGTCGGCCGGCTGGCTGATCGCCGCGCGCGCGGTGAAGGGCGGCGGCGCGGCGCTGCTGCTCACGGCCGCGCTCGCGGTGATCGCCAACCGCTTTCCGGACGGGCGCGCGCGCACCCGCGCGTGGGCGATCTGGGGGATGTGCATGGGCGTCGCGACCGCGATCGCGCCGCTCGTCGGCGGTGCGATCACGCAGTGGATCGGCTGGCGCTGGGTGTTCCTGCTCAACCTGCCGGTGTGCGTGCTGCTCGGCGTGGGCGCGCGCGTCGCGATCGACGAATCGCGCGATCCGCACGCGAAGCGCGTCGATGCCGTCGGCAGCCTGCTGTTCGGCGCGGCGCTTGCCTGCGGCATCGCCGCGCTGATCGGCGCGCCGTCGCACGGCTGGCTGTCGGCGGCGACGCTCGGCCGTTTCGCGCTCGCCGCCGCGCTGTTCGCGGGCTTCGTCGGCGCGGAGCGCTGGCAGGCGCGGCCGATGATCGACCTCGCGCTGTTCCGCGCGCCGCGTTTCGTCGGCGCGGTGCTCGCGATGTTCGGCTACGCGGCGTGCGCGCAGGTGATGATGACGTTCCTGCCGCTCTATCTGCAGAACGCGTTCGGCATGTCGGCGATCGACGCGGGGCTCGGCATGCTGCCGTTCGCGTTCGCGATGATCGTCGGGCCGTCGTTCGGCGCGATGCTGGCGGCGCGCGTGTCGCCGGGCGGCGTGCTGGCGGGCGGGCTTGCGCTGATCGGCGCCGGCAACCTGCTGACCGCGGCGCTGACGGCGAGCGGCGACTACCGGCTGGTCGCGCTCGGGATGTTCGTGACGGGCTGCGGCGCGGGCATCATGAACGGCGACACGCAGAAGGCGATCATGGCGTGCGTGCCGCCGCACCGCACCGGCATGGCGTCCGGGATCAGCACGACGACGCGGTTTTCCGCGATCGTGACGGCGGTGGGCGTGCTCGGCGCCGTCCTGGCCGCGCGCACGCACGCGCAGCTCGACCGCCTGCTCGCGGCGACGCCGGGTTTGCGCGCGAGCGTCGATGCGCCGTTCATGTCGAGCCTGCTGGCCGGCGATCTCGCGCGGGCGCTCGCCCGCGTGCCGCCGCATGCGGCGCGCGTGCTCGGCGACGCCGCGCCGGCGGCGTTCGCGAGCGGGTTCGCGGATGCGCTGCTCGTGAGCGGGGGGCTGGCGCTCGTCGGGGCGCTCGTCGTGAAGACGTTGCTTGCGCAACCGCGGCCGAGCGGCGTATCGGCGACGTGAAGCGGAAGCAGGCGGCGCGTGGTGAACGAACCGGGCAGGCCGTCGTCGGCAGGTCAATGCGGCTTCGTCGCGCCGCGATGCGCCCGCGCGGAATGCGCGACGGCGGCCGGCCGAGCCTGCCCGCAGCGCGACCCGTGCCGCCGGCCGCTGCCGCGCGCCGGTTCGGGCAATCCCGCGGCGGGCGACCCCGCGGCGGGCGATCCTGCGGCGGGCGATCCCGCGGCGGGCGATCCCGCGGCAGGCGATCCCGCGGCGGGCGACCCCGCAGCGGGCGATCCCGTGGCAGGCGATCCCGCGGCAGGCGATCCCGCAGCGGGCGATCCCGTGGCAGGCGATCCCGCGGCAGGCGATCTCGCGGCGGGCGATCCCGTGGCGGGCGACCCCGCGGCAGGCGATCCCGCGACGGGCGACTCCGCGGCGGGCGATCCTGCGGCAGGCGATCCCGCAGCAGGCGTCGCCGCCTTCACCGCCGCACCGCCCGGCCGCGCGGCGTCCGCGTCGAGCCAGCCGCGCGTCGCCTCGGCGATCAGCCCGCGCAGCCAGCGCACGCCATCGACGCACGGCCCGGCTTCGTTCCACGTCATCCGATAGACGATGTCGGGCGGCTCCGCCGGCAGCGCGACCACGCCGAGCGGCAGCAGCTTCGCGTAGTGCCGCGCGAGCCGGACGGTGGTCGTCAGGATCAGGTCCGAGCGCACCAGCGCATGCGCGGCGAGCTCGAAGTGCGGCAGCGTAACCGCGATGCGGCGCTGCAGGCCGACGCGTTCGAGCTGCCGATCGATCGCGCCGGACGCTTCGAGCCACGATGGCGTCGGGCACAGCTGCGGCGCCTGCGCGTATTCGGCGGCGGTGATCCTGCCGCGCTTCGCGACCGGGTGCGCGGCGCACATCAGGCAGACCACGCGATCGTCGAACAGGTCGTCCTGGCGGAATCGCGACGTGCGCGCGGCACGGTTGTCGATCACGATGTCGAGTTCGCCGTCGGCGAGCGCGCGTTCGGTGTCGAAGCCGTCCCCGAGCGGATGGAATTCGAGCGTCGCGTGCGGCGCGCGTGCGCGGAACAGCGCGACGAGCTTCGGCACGAACAGCACGTTCAGGTAGTCGGGGCAGCCGATCCGGTAGGCGCGCACCGATGTGCGCGCGTCGAAGGTCGGCTGCTGGATGCGGATGAAGTCG
>Ga0157367_1001502_pt1 | contig 10243 bp, 10 predicted proteins | sample AttbisABBM2_FD_113142 | JGI IMG/M metagenome (GOLD analysis project Ga0157367, IMG submission 113142) | Fungus gardens microbial communities from leaf cutter ant in Botucatu, State of São Paulo, Brazil - Atta bisphaerica ABBM2 | ecosystem: Host-associated > Fungi > Mycelium > Unclassified ...
AATAAAGTGGTTGAGCTGGCGTAGTTCTCGCCCTTGATAATTAAAGGTAAACGTAATGATTCGCAAAATGCTGCAAGGTAAGCTTCACCGTGTGAAAGTCACCCAGGCCGACCTGCACTATGAAGGCTCCTGCGCCATTGACCAGGATTTCCTCGATGCTGCGGGGATCCTTGAAAACGAAGCGATCGATATCTGGAACGTGAATAACGGTAAACGCTTCTCTACCTACGCGATTGCCGCCGAGCGCGGTTCTAAAATCATCTCCGTTAACGGCGCAGCCGCGCACTGTGCAGACGTGGGCGACATTGTGATTATCGCCAGCTTCGTGATGATGTCTGACGAAGAAGCCCGGCGCTGGCAGCCTAAAGTGGCCTACTTCGAAGGCGACAATGAAATGAAGCGCACCGCAAAGGCGATTCCGGTTCAGGTTGCATAAGACTTTCATTATTAATCACCCGCCGAATTTGTCGGGTGATTAATATTAAAAAAACAATATAATCAAATCGTTTCAATAAAAGCATTTTTTAGTTCACCCATCTTTATTCCCTTCCAGTAAAAAACATCACAATCATTATCAATCTGAAGCCAGTAATATTACTTAAAAGACAATTAAGAATACTTAATGGCAAATAGCTTCTCACTATCCCCTGCCATCGCATAGAATGCGACTCCCGAAACATTAGTTCGGAACGAACATAAGATTCACATATGTTTAATTCTTTAGCATTTATAATATGGATATAAAAATGGCTCTTAATAAATTAGGTCTGGCAACGGTCGTAGCAATGGTTCTGAGCGCTGGTTCAGCAATGGCAGCTAATGATACAGGTACCATTACCTTCCACGGTATGGTTTCTAACAACACCTGCCAGGTTTCTCTTGACCAGAAGATCGATCAGAACGGTAACGATTTTGACGTGAACCTGGACACCGTATTTGTGCGTGACTTCGCTAACCCACTGGGTACCACCAGCACCCTGGGTGAAAAGAAATTCACCCTGTCACTGACGGGTTGTGATACTGCTACTGCGAAGAAAGCGTCTGCACAGTTCGCTTCATGGGCTGGTTCTTCTTCTACCGAAGGCGGTCTGCTGGTTCCACCAAGCAACGCTCAGGGCGCGGCTAAGAACGTCAACCTGGTTCTGTCAAACGACGGTAACTCCGCTACCGATCAAATTATGATTGACCAGACTAACAATACCCAGAAAGCAACAATCGATTCTACTACTGGCGCAGGTAACCTGTATTACCGCGTAGCTTACACCCAGGGCCAGGGTTGGGATGCAACGTCTAACCCAGTATCTGCGGGTACCGTGCAGGCACAGGTTGCCTTCACTATGATTTACGAATAAGAAATTCGTAAATTATAAATAATTCAACAATCCCTCATTATTAATGAGGGATTGTTTCTGTAATTCCAAAAGGAAGTGGAAAATGTCTCGTTTAGTATTCGGTAAAGGTCTGAAGGCCACATTACTCGCAACCGCTTTTTTGTGCGCATCAAATGCCAAGGCGGATATCGTTATATCCGGCACGCGTATTGTATACACGCAGTCCTCCAAAGATGTCGTGGTAAATCTCGATAACCATGGCACTAAACCCCTTCTGGTTCAGACCTGGCTTGACGATGGTCGCGATGGTGTAAACCCGCAAGAGCTTAAGCTCCCATTTATCATTACCCCGCCAGTATCACGTATTGATCCGAAAAAAGGGCAGTCCGTGCGAATTACCTACACGGGTACACCGTTACCTCAGGATCGTGAATCGCTGTTCTGGTTCAACGTTCTGGAAATTCCGCCAAAATCCAAAAATGTGGATAAAGAAAACCTTAACCAGCTTCAGCTGGCATTCAGAACGCGTATTAAATTCTTCTTCCGTCCAGATGGATTAAAAGGCACTCCAGGTGATGCTGCTAAAGGTTTAACCTGGACGCAGAAGAAAGAAGGAAATGCAATTAAACTCGTCGCACACAATAGCTCACCATACAACATCTCTGTTTCAACGGTGACCTTTAAAACCGGGCCAAAAACGTATGAGGTCATTCATCAGGCAGTGGCACCTTTCAGCGATGCTGTGATGACGATAAAGGGTTTAGCTTCCGTGACAAATGGCAGCGTAGAGTATGACGCCATTAATGACTATGGTGGAACAGACCATTACGAAATCGGGCTTAAATAAATAGAAAGTTCTAATTCATATAATAATTGATAGCATTAGTTCTGCAGAGCAGTCGCTCTCTGCACTGATCAAGCGGGTCTGCCATGTTATTTAAACGTTCTCTTTTATGCCTTGCTATAAGCGCAGCATTACCCTTTTATGCTTGTGCAGAAAATATCGCATCAGCAGATACGCAGCCTGATGATGAAGAAGCGATTGAATTTAACGATCAGTTTCTTTTAAATGGCAGCTCAAATATTGATATTAACCGTTTTGCACATGGCAACCCGGTATTACCGGGTACTTATCGCACAAAGATTAACCTTAACGGTAAATTAAAATCTACAGTGGATGTAACGTTTAAAGATAACGGAACTCCGCGCGCGACGCCATGCCTGACGAAACTGCTGTTGACACAATCAGGTATAGATACCAAGACGCTGGATAAAGTACAGGAAGATGATGCGTCATGCATAGATATTAAAAAGTCCTTTCCCGGCGCAACGGTAAGTTATGACAGCGGTAAACAGGCGCTGGATCTTAATTTCCCGCAGGTCTATGTCCTGAAACGCCCGGCAGGTTATGTCGATCCGTCTCTTTGGGAAAACGGTATTCCTGCCGCCCTGCTCTCTTATGATATGAACGCATGGCATAGCGAGAGCAATGGCAGTACATCAGAAAGTGCCTATATGGGTTTACGCTACGGGCTTAATATGGGCCCGTGGCGATTACGTTCTCGCGGTAATCTTAACTGGGACAAAGATAACGGCACCAAGTATTCCAGCCAGGACATCTATTTACAGCGGGATATTACGCCACTCAGCGCGCAATTCGTCGTAGGTGACTCCTATACTCGCGGTGACGCGTTTGACTCAATAAGCCTACGCGGTACCCGAATATACAGCGATGACCGCATGCTGCCGATGGGCTCTACAGGCTATGCGCCGGTGATCCGCGGGACAGCAAACAGTAACGCGAAGGTAAGCGTCACGCAGAGCGGAAATAAGATCTATGAAACCTCTGTGCCACCAGGGGCATTTGAAATTAATGACCTTAGCACAACGGGCTATGGTAATGATTTACTGGTCACTATTGAAGAGGCGGATGGCAGCAAACGCTCCTTTACCGTACCTTTTTCATCCGTTACCCAAATGCTTCGCCCGGGGGCGACGCGCTGGGACGTGGGTCTTGGTGAATTAAACGACGATTCCCTGATTGACGCACCTAAAGTCGGTTATGGCACACTTTACTATGGCCTGAATAATACCTTCACGGGCTATATTGGCGCGCAATACAGCGACATGGATTTTTACTCGGGTATTCTGGGCCTCGCGATGAACACCTCAATTGGTGCGTTCGCACTTGATGCCACCCAGTCCCATGCGAATATTGAAGGCCTTAATACGCTTAGCGGTCAAAGTTATCGCCTGACCTTCAGTAAAATGATTGAGGCGACAGATACGTCCTTCAACGTGGCGGCCTATCGTTTCTCGACAGAGGATTACCTCAGTCTTAACGATGCGGCACAGCTCCAGGACAGTATCAAGCGACAGAAATATTCTAACCGCAGCTATGCCTCAAACAACGCGCTATACGCCGACTATCAGCGAACCAAAAATCAGGTGCAAATCAGTCTTAATCAGCCCCTGAGTTCGGGTGAAAATAGCTTTGGTTCTCTGTACGTCAGCGGTACGTGGCAGGATTACTGGAATGCCACCGGGTCAACGTCCAACTATAACATTGGATATAACAATAGCTTCACCTATGGCAGTTACAGTCTGTCATTACAACGAACCTATGACCAGTATGGGAAAAAAGATGACAGCGTTTATTTGAGTCTGAGTATTCCACTAAACGTGTTTTCACATGACGGTTCGCGTTCAGGTGGTTTCTCTAACATTAATATGGGGTTGCGTTCCGATCTTAAAGGTGGCACGAGCGTTAACACTTCTGCGGGTGGCAACACGCAAGATAATAAGATCAGCTATTCCGTCAGCGCCGCCTCTAACAGCGGTAATTACGGTAATCTGAATCAAATAAGCGGCTATGGTTCATTAAATAGCGCATACGGCCCTCTTGGGTTATCGGCTTCATTCGGCGATGACAACAGCAAGCAATATTCCGCATCCTATAGCGGGGGCATGGTATTGCATTCCGGAGGCATTGCATTCGCACCGGGAAGTATTGGTGATAGCGATGCACTGGCGCTGGTAAAAGCCAGCGGGGCGAAAGGAGCAGGTATTGGCTTCGGCAGTAGTGAAATTGGTGATTCTGGTTACGGCATTTTACCTTATATGTCGGCTTATCGTGAAAACCGTGTTTATCTGGATATCAGCACCCTGGAAAACGACGTTGAAATAACAAACACCAGTGAAATTACTGTTCCTCGTAGCGGTTCTGTGGTGCTGGTTAATTTTGAAACGAACGAAGGTCGTTCACTGATATTAGAGCTCCAGCGAACCGATAAAGGGTTTATTCCTCTGGGTGCCGATGTATTAAATGAGAAAAATGAATCTGTCGGCACCGTCGGTCAGGCGGGTCAGGCTTATGTCCGCGGCGTAGAGGATCAAGGCGTACTGCACGTGGTCTGGGGAAATGATAAGGACAGTAAATGTGACGTCCGTTATCAGGTTTTACAAAATGCTCAAAAAGTAGGACTTACAACGGTACTTAATAACCAACAGTGCCAAATGTAATTATTCAGGAAAATAGATGAGAGTGAGTATGAAAAAAAATCTTAAGCTGTCGGTCGTTGCCATGACGATGCTGGCGTTATCAGGTTCAGCGCTTGCCGACGGCACCAATCTGGATGTGAACTTCACCGCCAATATTCGCGAAACCACTTGTGATATGAAACTGGTTGGCGGTACGGGTTCTGATACACAGCAAACCCTGACCATTGGTAAAAATGGCCAGGTGCGTCTTGACGATGTCAGGGCTGGCACTGCTAATGCCCAATTCAAAATTGTTATTGTTGAATGTCCATCATCCTTACGTTCGTTAAAAACAACAATTAAAGGCGCTCCGGCGTCCAAGTTAAAGACTGCGCTTACAAACCAATTAATCCCTAGCGGGGGGTCAAATTGGTCAGGTGTAGAAATTGCACGAGCAATTGCACCAGAGGCACCGTTCCTGATCAACTCAACAGATGATGCAAAACGCCTCGTCTGGACGCCAGAAGAAATAGCGAGCAGCGAAGTGCAGCTTGTCGCCACAATGCGCGAAACCAGCACTGGTGAGATGACAATCGGTGCATTCCAGACCGTTGGTACCTTTGAATTTACTTACGAATGATCTGCGCAGAAAAACGGAGCAATATTATGAAATTTAACTCAGCTTTTATCGCCCTGTCCGTTTCTGCCATTTTTTTCTCTGGAATGGCAAACGCGGCAATTACTGGAACCGGCAGCGTCGAAATGACCTTTGTGACAACCGTTACATCAGGTACCTGCACAGCAAAATTAGTTAACAATGCTGGCACTGAGACGACAGAAATCAGCTTTGGTGATGTTTTCAAATCTGACCTGGTTAACAAAACTCGCGTTGAACCACTCAAGATTGCCTTCACCAACTGTTCTGGTGTCACGAAGGCAACAGTAGCAGCCGCAAAAGGCGCTGGTGGAGAGTGCAGTGGCACAGGTAAGAACGGTGACTCCTACTCAGGTGGCTTAGCAACTGGCTTTGAAATCTGGTCAGGCGTTGTCGATACTGGGCTACTCATGAGCTGCAACACCCCTCCGGCAGCACAAGAAGTCACCATTTCTAATGGCATCGGTGAATTTCCAATGAATTCCCGCATCGTAGTAGGCCAGGGTCAAACCATTGCTGATGTTGGCACAGGTGCCGTTACTGCACCGGTCACGTTCACCATCGCCTATCAATAATTCCAGGAACCACTATGCAACAATCACCGTTTACTTTACACCAGCCCGGTCTGATGTTGCTTATCGGTCTGGCTGGTAGCACTCTGCCTGGCGTAAGCCAGGCAGGTTCAGGTATTGATGTCAACCTGACGGCAAATATTGTTAACAATACATGCCAGCTCAGCGTCGAAAACGGCGGGGAGATCTATTTGCCTACCGTTGCGCGAGACTGGTTTTATAACAGCGATAAGAGCGACCGTTTAACGCCGACCGATGATGAAGCAGGCACACCCTTTACTATTCACGTAGATAACTGCTACGCGAGCGGTGGAGAGGGTGCAGATATTAACCAATTGAAATTTAGTTTTTCACCGCAGAATGGTTTCTGGAGTAACCAAAACCAGGTGTTTAAAAACGATGTGATAGCCGGCGCAGCTGAAAATGTGGGTATCGTTATTTTCTCTGAAAAATACAAAAAGAACGTTTTGAAAAGTGACGGTACGTCTAACGTTATTTACGACGCTGCTGGAAGCAGTGAGAGCTATATAAAGGATTATGGATTTTACGCACGCTATCAGAATGTGGGAACCGTCACCAGCGGCGCAGTGATGAGCAGCGTGCTGGTGAATGTGAGCTACGAATAAAGGGATTTATGATGAAGAAGCTACTCACTATATTAGCGTTTATCACGCTCGGGATTTCAGGCGCGACGCATGCATACGAATGTAAGTTTTACGGGCATGACGATGTGTTAATTATGTCCCCGGGTACACAACCGGTGATTACCCCCCTGCCCGTGGGCATGGTAACCGCCCCAACGCAGATCAGCTCCACGATCATTATGGAGACAACACCGACGTTAAGATCGCACTGCGCAGGCGGCGATGACGGCGGAGATGTTTATCAGTTAACCGATAATGCGATGGAGGAGACGAGCATTGATGGCAAAGCCGCTTTTCGTACAAACATCCCAGGGATTTACTACACGCTGGCGTTTTTCCCGGATGGTAATGGCGTAACGGCATGGTTCCCCCCAAACGCGAACGAATTTTATAGGACAGGTATCATCGGGTATGACTATGGGCTTCTTGATGAGAAAAACTGGCACGTTCGTATGGAAATTTGGCAGACAAATGGGTTCACAGGTGTACCCGCAGATGAGAATTTCCTGACCGCGAGCAGTGGCCCTATCGGTCAAATTATTATTGGTAACCCTAATGGGACAACAAAAGATGACCATCCACGTCCACTGGTGAATATGTCCCAGATGTCATTCAGTATTCCCTTAAACCGTCCAACGTGTGCATTACGCGCCCCGACAACGGTGAATCTGGGGGACTGGTATCCTGCAGAAGTCGAAAACGGTAATACCACCAAAGTCGGGTTTCAGATTACGGGGACATGTATAAATACAGTGAAGGTTGAATATACATTATCATCCACTCATACCACCTCAGATAAAAAGTATTTTACTAACGCCGTTGAAAGTAATAGTGGAGTAACCGCGGCAGGAGGCGTCGGCGTCAGGATTCTCGATAATCAGGGTGATAACTATCCTGTTCCAGCTGATAGCTATGCGCGAACCCTTGCTGTGGGCGAAGTGATTGGAGTGGACCCTGTGAATTTTGTAGACAGAACCCTTTGGGCTCAACTGGTTAAAATCGGCAGCGAACCTGTGACCGTCGGGACTTTCGGTACCTCTGTTACCTTCCAGATAACCTACGAGTAAACTACCCCTGCGGCTGATTGCTGATCAGCCGCGACATCGTCTCCAGCGAATCCGTTCTTAAGATATACAGTCGCTTCAGTAAGAACGGATTATCCCCCGGTTTGACCTTCCCGCGTACCGTCGTCACCGCCAGATGAAACCCGGCGTCATTCGCGGCTTTAATCGCCTTATCGTCGTAGCCGCCGAACGGATACGAGAGGTAAAGCACGTGCGGGTTAAACTGCGCCAGATCCCGTCGCGAGCGCTTAAAATCAAATAAAATATTGTGGTAGCTGCGGCTCAGTAGAATGGGCTGATGGTTGTCGTCAACGCGGTGCAGGAAGTGCGTGTGGGACTGATAGTCGAAAACGTCATGCATCTGCTCCAGTTCCGACACGCTCATAAACTGCAGGGATTTCGGCGCCCATTTTTGCGGATGGCGCTTGATGCGCGAGGAGATAATAAACGCCGTCGCCTTAAAGCCATACGCTTTGAGGATCGGGTAAGCATAGCGGTTAACGGACTTCAGGCCGTCGTCGAAGGTAATTACCACCGATTTCGCCGGCAGGTTCATTTTGTTACGCACATACCCTTCCAGCTGGTACATCGTCAGTGTGGTATAGCCCTGATCGCGCAGCCAGGTCATCTGGTTGCTGAAGGCCCGCACGCTGGTGGTCGTGGAGGTATGGCGGAAACGGGTGTTCTCCTCGTCGCGCAAAATATGGTGATAGGTAATGACCGGAATACCATTATCTTCCTGCGCGTCCAGGCTGCTGATCCACGCCAGGCGGTTGCCGATGCGGATCTGGAACCAGGTCTGATTCAGTCGGTCTTTAAGCTTGTTCAGGATCGGATAGCGCAGATTGCTGCTCAGGGTGCCGAAGGGTGCGCTACCGTTGTTCGGGGCGTTATAAACGGGTGTGTCTTTCCACGTTATCAGGTTTTGATTGCTCAGCGGTTTATTCAGATCTCCCAGCCCATCCTCGACGCGCTGTTTACCCTGCACCGGCTCCAGGTGTCCCTTGTCGATAAATCCCGTGCCAAATCCGAAGCGAAATTCATAGTAGTCCGCCGCCGCAGGCACCACCGCAAGGATCTGCCCTGCCCGCACGTTGCCGACGTTAATAACGCTGTTGCCGACCTGCGCCCAAATCGCCGCATCTTCGGTGGTTTGCATATATTGAGCAGGCAGTCTTTGCTGACTTAATAAACTGGCAGAAGAAGTGCCGGACACGAACATCAACAACAACAGAAAAACAATACGCGTGAACATGAGGGTCTTATTCGAAGCGGAAATACTTATGCCATTGTAGCAAAAGCGACATCAATACCAACGTTTAATTCTTATACAGATCATGGAGCAGGACGAAAGGAGGATTTTTTTGCTGCTGATGCCACAAGCTGCTGACGTCCGGTGTACCCTGCGCGACGATAGCGTTTCGGAACCCGGCGCTGGTTAACGTTTCACGCTGCGGATACATCGCTTCAAGTAATGGAAGGCTGATGCCCGAGATCACCTCACAGCAATCATGCTTATGGCTCAGCAAAGCGGCTGCGCGGTAAGGCGCCGCGCCCGATTTATCGGTCAAAAAAATCACGCCATCACCGGTGTCCGTTTCATGCAGGGCATCGCACATCATGCGGCTCAGCATGTTAGTGCTCAACCCGCGCCAGTAATTTACCGCCCGGCATTGCGCCAGCGGGCCAAATCTGGCTTCAAGCTTGTCCAGCATGTCCTGCGCCCGTTCATCGTGGCAGGTGATAACCCATCCCAGCATAACTCTCTCCCTAGCAGGCAAGTAGTTTAGCGGAGTGAAGGTTAGCTTTCGGTGATAACTGTCAAAGAAAGTGCCCGGCAAACAGAATGTCGCCGGGCAAAAGATTAGCTGCGCAGACCGCGCCCGCGCTGGATCAGATACCAGCACATCAGGTAGAAGGCGATGATGAACACCACCAGCACCGCCACCGTGGTAAACAGCGGCACGTCAGTGATACCGAGGAAGCCAAAGCGGAAGCCGCTGATCATGTAGACAATCGGGTTCAGGTGCGACAGCGCCTGCCAGAACGGTGGCAACAGCGTCAGGGAGTAGAACCCCCCGCCGAGATAGGTCAGCGGCGTCAGCACGAAGGTCGGGATCAGGCTGATGTCGTCAAACGTTTTGGCAAACACGGCGTTCAGCAGACCGGCCAGCGAGAACAGGATTGCCGTCAGGAGCAGCGTCAGCGCCACAAACAGCCACGAGTGGACCTGGAACGGCACGAAGAACAGCGAAATCGCCGTGACCAGGATCCCCACGCACAGCCCGCGCGCCACGCCGCCGCCGACATAGCCGGCGATAATAACGTGCGTCGGTACCGGCGCGACCAGCAGCTCTTCGATGTTGCGCTGGAACTTGGCGCTGAAGAATGACGACGCCACGTTGGCATAGGCGTTGGTGATCACCGCCATCATAATCAGGCCCGGCACGATAAACTGCATATAGGTAAAGCCGTGCATCTCACCAATCCGGGAACC
>Ga0157367_1001503_pt1 | contig 10241 bp, 7 predicted proteins | sample AttbisABBM2_FD_113142 | JGI IMG/M metagenome (GOLD analysis project Ga0157367, IMG submission 113142) | Fungus gardens microbial communities from leaf cutter ant in Botucatu, State of São Paulo, Brazil - Atta bisphaerica ABBM2 | ecosystem: Host-associated > Fungi > Mycelium > Unclassified ...
CCTCGGCTTCCTGAACGGCGTGAGCTTCTTCTGGACGACCACGCATCTCGCGCTGCCGATGCTGTTCATCTGCGCGGTGCTGCTGACGGTGTTCTTCGTGCTCGACACGTACTTCTACCGCAAGGGCGGCGAGACGCGGCCGGCCGCGCTCGATCCGACGCCCGACAGCGCGGCACTGTCGATCGACGGCAAGATCAACTTCGTGCTGCTCGCGGCCGTGGTCGGGCTCGTGCTGATGAGCGGGATCTGGAAGCCGGGTGTCACGTTCGACGTGTGGGGCACGCACGTCGCGCTGCAGAACCTGGTGCGCGACGTGGCGCTGATCGTCGTCGCGCTCGCATCGCTTGCGCTGACGCCGCGCTCCGCACGCGAGGGCAACGCGTTCAACTGGGCGCCGATCGAGGAAGTCGCGAAGCTGTTCGCGGGCATCTTCGTGACGATCGCGCCGGTGATCGTGATCCTGCGCGCGGGCGCGGACGGCGCGTTCGCGCAGATCGTCCATCTCGTCACCGGGCCGGACGGCAAGCCGATCGACGCGATGTACTTCTGGGCGACGGGCCTGCTGTCGTCGTTCCTCGACAACGCGCCGACCTACCTCGTGTTCTTCAACCTGGCGGGCGGCGACGCGCAATCGCTGATGACCACGGGCGCGACGACGCTCGCCGCGATTTCCGCGGGCGCGGTGTTCATGGGCGCGAACAGCTATATCGGCAATGCGCCGAACTTCATGGTGAAGGCGATCGCCGAATCGCGCGGCGTGAAGATGCCGAGCTTCTTCGCGTATCTCGGCTGGGCGCTGGTCGTGCTGGTGCCCGTATTCCTGCTGGCGACGTGGATCTTCTTCACGGCGTAAGCTGACGATTTTCAACAAGAAGCGGGCGGGGCGCGTCGCGCGCCGCCCGTGGCATGCGGAGATGAGGATGCAGAAGATCCTGGTCGCGCGTCCGATCTTCCCGGACGTGATCGAACGGCTCAAGCAGTACTTCGAGGTCGATTGGAACGATGGCGATGCGCTGGCGCCCGACGCGCTCGCGGCGCGCCTCGCCGACAAGGACGGCGCGCTGACGGCCGGCGACCCGGTCGGCGCCGCCACGCTCGCGGCCGCGCCGCGCCTGCGCGTCGTGTCGAACATGGCGGTCGGCTACAACAACTTCGACATGGCGGCGTTCAACGCGGCGAACGTGCTCGGCACCAATACGCCGGACGTGCTGAACGAATCCACCGCCGATTTCGGCTGGGCGTTGATGATGGCGGCCGCGCGGCGCATCGCCGAATCGGAGCACTGGCTGCGCGCCGGGCACTGGCGGAAGTGGGCATACGACGGCTTCCTCGGCAGCGATATCCACGGTTCGACGCTCGGCGTGATCGGGATGGGCCGCATCGGCCAGGCGCTCGCGCGCCGCGCGAAGGGCTTCGGCATGCAGGTGATCTATCACAACCGGTCGCGGGTCGCGCCGGAGATCGAGGCCGAGCTGAACGCCGAATACGTGTCGAAGGAAGCGCTGCTTGCGCGCGCGGACCACGTCGTGCTCGTGCTGCCGTACACGCAGGAAAACCACCACACGATCGGCGCGGCCGAGCTGGCGCGGATGAAGCCGACCGCGACGCTGACCAACATCGCGCGCGGCGGGATCGTCGACGACGCGGCGCTGGCCGCCGCGCTGCGCGAGAAGCGGATCGCGGCGGCAGGCCTCGACGTGTTCGAGGGCGAGCCGAGCGTGCACCCGGCGCTGCTCGAGGTGCCGAACGTCGTGCTGACGCCGCACATCGCGAGCGCGACCGAGCACACCCGCCGCGCAATGGCGAACCTCGCCGCCGACAACCTGATCGCCGCGCTGGGCGAAGGGCCGCGCGCGGGGCGTCCGCCGAACCCGATCAACCCCGACGTGATCGGCAAGGCGCGCGCATGACGACGACGTTGTTGCTCGCGGCGGTCGTCGTGCTGGCCATTGCACTGGCGGTGGCGATCGTCGCAATCGTGCGGGGCGGCGGCCGCCACGACGACGTGGCGGTGCTCGGCGACCAGATCGAGGACGCCGCGCACGCGCAGGCGCGCGCGGTCGAGCGGCTCGAGCGCGAGCTGCGCGGCGAGATCGTCGAGGGCGCGCGCGGCTCGCGCACGGAACTGGCCGGAAGCTTCGCGCGGCTGCAGCAGACGCTTGCCGCGCAGCTCACCAGTGTCGCGACCGTGCAGAACAACCAGATCGACGGGTTCGCGCAGCAGCTCGCGAAGCTCGTCGCCGGCAACGCGCAGCAGTTCGATGCGATGCGCGACGGCCTGCAGCGCCAGGCGCAGCAGGCGCGCGAGGAGCAGACCGCGGCGCTCAGGCTGTTCGGCGACACGCTGAATCGCCAGCTCACGCAGCTCACCGAGGCGAACGACCGGCGTATCGGCGAAGTGCGCGCGACGCTCGAGCAGCGCCTGAAGGACATCGAGACGAACAACGCGGCCAAGCTCGAGGAGATGCGCCGCACCGTCGACGAGAAGCTGCATGCGACGCTTGAGCAGCGGCTCGGCGAGTCGTTCAAGCTCGTGTCCGACCGGCTCGAGCAGGTGCATCGCGGGCTCGGCGAGATGCAGACGCTCGCGGCCGGCGTCGGCGACCTGAAGAAGGTGCTGACCAACGTGAAGACGCGCGGCACCTGGGGCGAAGTGCAGCTCGAGGCGCTGCTCGAGCAGATGCTGACGCCCGACCAGTACGCGAAGAACGTCGCGACCGTGCCGAAGAGCAGCGAGCGGGTCGAGTTCGCGATCCGGCTGCCGGGGCGCGACGCCGGCGCCGGCGATGCGCCGCCGGTGTGGCTGCCGATCGACGCGAAATTTCCGCGTGAGGATTACGAGCGGCTGATCGATGCGCAGGAGCGCGCCGATGCCGCGGCGGTCGAGGATGCCGCGCGCGCGCTCGAGGCACGCGTGCGGGCAGAGGCGCGCACGATTGCCGAGAAATACGTCGCGCCGCCGCACACGACCGATTTCGCGCTGCTGTTCCTGCCGACCGAAGGGCTGTATGCGGAGATCCTGCGCCGCCCGGGGCTGACCGACCTGCTGCAGCGCGACTATCGCGTGACGGTGGCAGGGCCGACCACGCTCACCGCGTTGCTGAACAGCCTGCAGATGGGCTTCCGCACGCTCGCGATCGAGAAGCGTTCGAGCGAGGTGTGGCAGGTGCTCGGCGCGGTGAAGACGGAGTTCGGCAAGTTCGGCGACGTGCTGGCGCGCACGAAGTCGCAGCTGGAGACGGTCACGCGCTCGATCGAGCTGGCCGAGCAGCGCACGCGCGTGATGAACCGCAAGCTCAAGCAGGTCGAGGCGCTGCCGGGCGACACGGCGGCCGGCTTGCTCGGCGCGAACGGCGTCGACGACGCGGACGAAGCCTGACCGACATCGGCCGCGGGTTCGGACGGAAACGAAAATGGGCGCCATGTGAACATGAGCGCCCATTTCTTTTGCCGGCCGTGGCGGGGTTCAGCGTCCCGCGAGCTCCGCCAGCGCGTCGTCCGTCACCCGCACGATGCGCCATTCGGGGAGCACGGTCGCGCCCATCTTCTCGTAGAAATCGATCGCCGGCTGGTTCCAGTCGAGCACCGACCATTCGAAGCGCCCGCAGCGGCGCTCGATCGCGAGCGCGGCGAGCCGCCGGAGCATCGCGGTGCCGAGGCCCGTGCCGCGCTGCGACGGCTGCACGTACAGATCCTCGAGGTACAGGCCGCGGCGGCCCAGGAACGTCGAATAGTTGTGGAAGAACAGCGCATACGCGACGATCGCGCCGTCGCGTTCGGCAACCAGCGCCTCGGCCGCGGGATGCGCGCCGAACAGCGCATCGGCGAGATCGTTGTCGGTCGCGACGAACAGCTGCGTAAGCTTTTCGAATTCCGCCAGCTCGCGCATCAGCGCGAGGATCGCGCCGACGTCGCGCGCCTCGGCCGTGCGGATCAGCGGGCTGCCGCTCACGCTTCCTCCGGCGGATCGGACAGCACGATCTCGATGCCGCCGAAGCGCGACGCGACCCAGTTGTACGCGTGGCACGCAATCCACAGCAGCACGAAGCCGACGACCGCGTTCAGCAGCAGCGCGCTCAGGATCGTGCTCAGCTCGACCATGCCGAAGCGGATGTACGCGACGAGAATGCCGAGCAGCACGATCGGCACGCTGAACGTCAGGTAGACGAGGATCAGCGCCTTGGCGGTTTGTCCCGCGGCGATCGACAAAATTTGTTTTTTCATGTGCGAATTGCCCCCGTAGTGAAACTGATAAAGATGGAATTCAGATCAGGCCGTCGAACGGCAGGATGTCGACCGGCGCGCCTGTATCGATTGCCGCGGCATCGTGGCCGAGGACGATGAAGCAGTTGGCGGCCGTGAGGCCGCTCAGCGATGCGGAACTCTGCGAGCCGGCCGGCGTGACGCGCCAGCCGCCGTCGGCGGCGCGCGTCGCGATGCCGCGCAGCTATTCGGTGCGGCCCGGCCGCTTCTTCAGCGCGTGCGTGCTGAGCGCGGTGTACATCGCGGGCGGCGGCAGATGGGCGCCGGCCATCGAGAACAGCGCAGGGCGCACGATCGCGTAGAACGTCACCGCGGCGGCCACCGGGTTGCCGGGCAGGCCGAAGAACAGCGTGCCGCGCCCGGCGGCGGACTGCGGCGCCAGCGTGCCGCACGCGAGCGGCCGCCCGGGCCGCAGCGCGAGGCTCGCGAACGTGACGTCGCCGAGCCGTGCCATCACGTCGCGCGTGAAATCCGCTTCGCCGACCGACACGCCACCCGACGTGATCACCGCATCGGCCCGCGCGGCGATTGCATCGCGCAGCGCCGCTTCCAGCGCGGCCGGGTCGTCGCGGACGATGCCGAGATCGACCGGTTCGACGTTCATCCGCTCGAGCATCGCGACCAGCATCCCGCGGTTGCTGTCGTACAGGGTGCCGCGGTCAAGCGGCGCGCCCGGCGCGCGCAACTCGTCGCCGGTCGAGAATACCGCGACGCGCAGCCGGCGGCGCACGCTGACGTCGGCGCAGCCGAACGACGCGAGCAGGCCGAGGTCCGCCGGCCGCAGGACGCGGCCCGCGGCGAGCGCACAGGCGCCGCGCGCGAGATCCTCGCCAGCCTTGCGGCAGTTCGCGCCGCGCGATACGTCGCGTGCGGCGAAGCGGATCGCGTCGTCCTGCGCGGTCACGCGCTCCTGCGGAATGACGGTGTCGCAGCCGGCGGGCAACGGCGCGCCCGTCATGATGCGGATGCAGCCGCGCGCGGGCACCGTGCCGTCGAACGGATGGCCGGCGAGCGCCGTGCCCGCGACCGCGAGCGTCACGTCGCCGTCGGGCGCCGCGTGCGCGCATTCGGCGCCATCGAACGCGTAGCCGTCCATCGCCGAGTTGTCGTACGCGGGAATGTCGAACGGCGCATTCACGTCGGCCGCGAGCACGCGGTCGAGCGCGTCGCGCAGCGGCACCGTGTCGCACGCGTCGACCGGCACCGCGAACCGGCACGCGAGCGCCTGCGCGTCGACGAGCGACAACGGCGCGTCGGGATCGGCAGCGGGGCGGGAGGCGGGCGAGGAATGCGTGGTCATCGGTCGGACTGCGCCGCAAGGCGTATCGGGTTCGTGGCCGGCAAGGCGTTGGTGGCGCGTGAGCGCGGGGTCGCAAGCGGCGGGCGGCGCGCGGGAACGGGGCCGATGCCGTCAGCGACGGGCGAGCGCGGCGAGTTCCTGCCAAGAGTTGGCATTGTAAAACGCACGCTCGTCATGAAACTCGACTTCGACCGTCTTGTGGCGCGCGTACCACGAACGCACCTTGCGGTCGCCGGCGTCGAGCCGGCCGGCAAGGTCGTCGGCCAGCGACGTGCGCAGCAGCGCGAAGGTTGGCTGCGGCGCGCGTTCCTGCCGCGCGTCGACGAGGACGGCCATCGCGATATCCGCCTGCTGCGCGGCGAGCGCCGCGTGCAGCCGCGCGACCAGGTCGTCGGGCAGGAACGGCGAATCGCAGGGCGCGCACGCAACGAGCGGTGCGCGCGCGGCGCGCATCCCGGCCAGCAGGCCCGCGAGCGGGCCGGGGAAGTCGCCCGTCGCATCCGGCACGACGCGGGCGCCGAACGGCGCGCCCAGTTCCGCATAGCGGTCGGGATGGCGGTTCGCGCTGATCAGCGTTTCATCGACTTGCGGGGCGAGACGGCGCAGCACGTGCAGCGCGAGCGGCGTGCCGTCGAGCAATTGCAGCCCCTTGTCGGCGCCGTCCATGCGCGTCGCGCGTCCGCCGGCGAGCAGCAGGCCGGCGATCGAAGGCGTGGGTGAGTCGGACATCGCGCGTCAGCCGCCGATATACGACATTTCGACGCGCTTGCCGGCCCCTTCGGCCGCCGCATCGGCTGTCGCGCTGCCGCGCAGCTGCGAATAGCGGTCGGTGCGGGCCTGCCAGATGCGCGCGATCGCGGTGGCGATCTCGGTGTCGCTCGCGCCGCCGCGCACCAGCGCGCGGAGGTCGTGGCCGACCGACGCGAACAGGCACAGGTACAGCTTGCCTTCGGTCGACAGGCGCGCGCGCGTGCAGTCGCCGCAGAACGCCTGCGTGACGCTGGAGATCACGCCGATTTCGCCGCTGCCGTCCGCGTAACCCCAGCGCTGCGCCGTTTCGGCCGCGGAGTGCGGGTCGAGCGGGACGAGCGGGAAGTGCTCGGCGATGCGCGCGACGACGTCGGCGGACGGCAGCACTTCGGTCATGTTCCAGCCGTTCGACGTGCCGACGTCCATGTATTCGATGAAACGCAGCACGACGCCGGTGCCGCGAAAGCGCGCGGCCATCGGCAGGATTTCGCTGTCGTTGGTGCCGCGCTTCACGACCATGTTGACCTTGACCGGCTCGAGGCCGGCGGCCTGCGCCGCGAAGATGCCGTCGAGCACGTCGGCGCTCGCGAAGTCGGCGTCGTTCATGCGCTTGAACAGCCTGTCGTCAAGCGCGTCGAGGCTGACCGTCACGCGCGTGAGCCCCGCATCCCTCAGCGCGCGGGCCTTGCGGGCGAGCAGCGAGCCGTTGGTGGTCAGCGTCAGGTCGAGCGGGCGGCCGTCGTGGGTCGTCAGGCGCGCGAGGCGCTCGATCAGGAATTCGAGGTTCTTGCGCAGCAGCGGCTCGCCGCCGGTGATGCGGATCTTCTCGACGCCGTGTGCGACGAACAGCCGCGCGATCCGCTCGATTTCCTCGAGCGTCAGCAGCGCGCTGTGCGGCAGGAACGGGTAGTCCTTGTCGAACACCGCGCGCGGCATGCAGTACACGCAGCGGAAGTTGCAGCGATCCGTCACCGAGATGCGCAGATCGCGCAACGGCCGTGCGAACGTGTCGTGCAGCAGGCCGTCCGGAGTGTGCGCGGTGCCGGTGACGTCCGGCATGCCGCTGACGTCGGTGAGGGGGATGATGCGTCGGGACATGTTGAAAGCAGTACGAGCCAGATCTCTATTCTAGCTGGAAGCGCCTGGGCGGGCCGCGCGCGGAAACCCGCAGCGCGGACGTGAAAAAGCCCGCCGAAGCGGGCTTTTTCGACGGGGCGGACGCGATCAGTGATGCGTCGTTTCCACCTGCTGCATCGGCGTCGTGTCGACCGGCGGCAGCGCCTTGCGTTCGCGCGGCACGCGGGCCGGGCGCTGAACCTGCGCGGCGGCTTCCTGGGCGGCACGGAACTTGTCCGCGTCCGTGTTCACCCAGACAAGGCCGGCTTGCTCGAGCACGGTTTCGAGGCCGCGCGATGCCGGCGCCGCGGCGGCCGGCTGGGCACGCTCGACGACCGGTGCGGTCACGACTTCGATCGGCGCCGGTTCGACGCGGGCCGGTTCGGCAGCCGCCACCGGAGCAGCTTCGACCTCGGCGGCCGGCGCTGCTGCCACGACAGGCGCGGCTTGCGGGGCTTCGGCGACCGGAGCGGCCTGCGGCACTTCCAGCGCATCGGTCGGCGAGACCTCGACCGGGGCGGGCCCGGCTTCGGCGACGACGGCCGGCGCGGCGGCGACGGTTTCCACCGGTTGCACGTCGATGGCAACCGCCGGGGCGGCTTCGACGTGCGCCGGGGCCGGCTGCGTGTCGGCGGCGGCCGGCGTGGCCGGTTCCGCAGCCACGGCTTCAACGACGACAGCGCCTGCCGCTGCGACAGCCGCGACGGCTACCGGTGCGGCAGCGTGCGCCGGTTCGGCCTGCGTGGCCGGTGCCGCGTGCGCGACCGGCTCGGCTGCCGGTGCGGTGTCGGTTTCACCGTCCATACCTTCCGCTGCCTGGCCGACGATCGCGCCGTCTTCCTCGCGTTCGCGACGGCCGCCGCGACGGCCGCGGCGGCGGCGGCGGCGTTCCTCGCCGTCGCGCGCGCCGGCATCGGCGTCGGCCATCACTTCAGCGCCGGGCAGGGCTGCTGCTGCCTTGTCGGCTTCCTCTTCCGCGTGGCTTTCGCCGCGGGTGACCGTCTCGAGCGTTGCCGCGTGCTGGGTCGGCTTGCGGCGCTCGCCGCGCTCGCGACGTTCGCCGCGTTCCTGGCGCTCGCCGCGGCCGGCTGCCTCGACGGCTTCCGGCTGCTCGACGCGTTCGCGCGGCTCACGCGGCTCACGAGGTTCGCGCGGTTCGCGTTGTTCACGCGGCTCGCGGGTTTCGCGACCTTCGCGGCCTTCCCGTGCTTCACGGCCCTCGCGCGCTTCACGCGGTTCGCGCTGGCCACGGCCTTCGCGACCCTCGCGGCCTTCGCGGCCTTCGCGACCTTCACGCGGTTCGCGCGCTTCCTTGCCTTCGCGTTCCGGGCGCTGCGGCTGGCCGCCACGGCCGGCTGCTGCCTGGTCGCGGCCGCCCTGCGGCGCCTGGGCGCCGCCTGCGCGGCGGTTGCGGTTGCGATCGCCACCGCGCTCGCCACGCTGTTCGGCCTTCTCGGTCTTCTCGCGGGCCGGACGGGCGGCAGCCTGTTCCTTCACGGGCGCCGGTGCGGGCGCCGCCGGCTGCATGCCGAACAGGCCCTTCAGCCAGCCGATGAAGCCGCCGCTCGCCGCGGCGACAGGGGCCGGCGCCGGGGCCGGTTCAGCCGCGCGCTGCGGTGCCGGGCTCGGTGCCGGACGCTCGGGCGTGATGCCCTTGACCGCGGCTTCCTGCTTCGGCTTCACTTCCGCGGCACGCTTGCTGTAGCCGGTTTCCGACTCCATCTCGCGGGCGGCTTCCTCGGCCATCTTCCACGATGCGCGCGGGTCGTCGAGGCGCGCGTCGTCGTGGCGCAGGCGCTCGAGCTTGTAGTGCGGCGTATCGAGATGCTTGTTCGGGATCAGCACGATGCCGACCTTGAAGCGCGACTCGATCTTGTTGATTTCCTGGCGCTTTTCGTTGAGCAGGAAGGCGGTCACCTCGACCGGCACCTGGCAGTGGATCGCCGCGGTGTTTTCCTTCATCGCCTCTTCCTGAATGATCCGCAGGACCTGCAGCGCGGACGATTCGGTGTCGCGGATGTGGCCGGTGCCGTTGCAGCGCGGGCAGGTCACGTGGCTGCCCTCGGACAGCGCCGGGCGCAGCCGCTGGCGCGACAGCTCCATCAGGCCGAAGCGCGAGATCTTGCCCATCTGCACGCGGGCGCGGTCATGCTTGAGCGCATCCTTCAGGCGCTGCTCGACCTCGCGCTGGCTCTTCGCCGATTCCATGTCGATGAAATCGATCACGATCAGGCCGCCGAGGTCGCGCAGACGCAGCTGGCGGGCGACTTCGTCGGCCGCCTCGAGGTTGGTGCGGGTCGCCGTTTCCTCGATGTCCGCGCCCTTGGTCGCGCGCGCCGAGTTCACGTCGATCGCGACGAGCGCCTCGGTGTGGTCGATCACGATCGCGCCGCCCGACGGCAGCGGCACCGTGCGCGAGTAGGCCGTTTCGATCTGGTGCTCGATCTGGAAGCGGGAGAAGAGCGGCACGTCGTCGTGGTAGCGCTTCACCTTCGCGACGTTGTCCGGCATCACGATGTCCATGAATGCACGGGCCTGATCGTAGATCTCGGTCGTGTCGATCAGGATTTCGCCGATATCCGGCTGGAAATAGTCCCGGATCGCGCGGATCACGAGGCTCGATTCCAGGTAGATCAGCATCGGCTGGCCGGTGTGGCCGCTTTGCGACGCCGCCTCGATCGCGCGCCAGAGCTGCAGCAGGTAGTTCAGGTCCCACTGCAGTTCCTCGGCGCTGCGGCCGATGCCCGCGGTGCGGGCGATCATGCTCATGCCGTCCGGAATCTGCAGCTGCGCCATCGTTTCGCGCAGTTCC
>Ga0157367_1001505_pt1 | contig 10240 bp, 9 predicted proteins | sample AttbisABBM2_FD_113142 | JGI IMG/M metagenome (GOLD analysis project Ga0157367, IMG submission 113142) | Fungus gardens microbial communities from leaf cutter ant in Botucatu, State of São Paulo, Brazil - Atta bisphaerica ABBM2 | ecosystem: Host-associated > Fungi > Mycelium > Unclassified ...
CGCGATCAGCCGGACGATGTTGCGGCGCAGCCGCGCGACGTCCTGCACGCGGTACACGAACGCGGGCGCGATGGTCTGCGCGAGCATCAGCGCGAGCGTGATCCAGTTCTCGTTGAGCTGCTGCGCGGCGGCATAGCGGCCGAGATCGGCGAACGACACGGCGCGCTCGAGCATCAGGCGGTCGAGCTTGAGGAACAGGTACATGCAGATGAGGCCGAGCCAGAACACCGTGCCGGCCGTCGCGAAATGCCGGAACAGCGCCCGCTCGACGCGCCAGCCGAGCGCGCCGCCGTGGCGGTGACGGAAGTACAGCAGCAGCACGGCGCCGATCGCGGCCGCCTCGAGCGCCCACAGCCACGCGAAGCGCGCGGGCCCGGCGGCGGCGCGCACCAGCAGCCACACGAGCGCGGCCTTGGCGAGCGCCGTGATCATGCTGGCGACGAGCTGCGGCTTGCTGTACGTCATGCTCTGCAGCCACGCGTTCACGACGCCGACGAACGGCTCGCGGAAGATCATCGTCACCGCGAGGCCGGCGAGCATCGCGCCGACGAGCGGATCGAACGCGCCGGCGGCGATCGCGATCCAGGTCGCGGCGAGCGCGGCGGCCGAAACGGCGATACGCAGCGCGAACGCGCTGCCGAGCACGGCGCCGAGCTGTTCGGCCGGCCGCTGCACGATGGTCGGAACCAGGATTTCCGCGCCGCACACCCAGGTGAGCGGCGCCAGCACGAGGAGCAGCGTATTCGCATACTGCCATTTGCCGAACACGTCCGGCCCGAAATAACGGGCCAGAAGGCCGCTGACCGCGATCGCGACGCCGATCTGCGTGAGCCGTTCGAGCCCCAGCCAGACCAGGTTCGAGACGGCTTTCGCGACGTCAGGGTTGGCGAGACGCTTCAGCATGGCGCGGCGCGCCGGCAGGCGCACGGGGCGGGCGCAACGGCGCCGGCGGGCGCCCGTTTTGCGGCGGCGGAACGGCTAGGCATTAAAATGGGCGGTATCCGCGTAATCAAAACGAGCGATTATAAGTGGGTTCGGGGTCGCTTCCGCCATCTCGACCCACCCCGGCAGGCCCCGGCCGCCATGCCGGGCGCCGCCGACGAGGCGGCCAATAGTTTCCATGCACGCAACCGAGAGTGAATCGATGATTTCCCAATCCATTTTCAAGGCATATGACATCCGCGGCGTGGTCGGCAAGACGCTCGACGCCGATACGGCGCGTGCGATCGGCCGTGCGTTCGGCAGCGAAGTGCGCGCGCAGGGCGGCGACGCGGTCGTCGTCGCGCGCGACGGCCGGCTGTCGGGCCCCGAACTGGTCGGTGCGCTGGCCGACGGCCTGCGTGCGGCGGGCGTCGACGTCGTCGACGTCGGCATGGTGCCGACGCCGGTCGGCTACTTCGCGGCGAGCGTGCCGCTCGCGCTGAAGGGCGGCGAGCGCCGCGTCGATTCGTGCATCGTCGTCACGGGCAGCCACAATCCGCCGGACTACAACGGCTTCAAGATGGTGCTGCGCGGCGCGGCGATCTACGGCGAGCAGATCCAGGCCTTGTACCGCCGCATCGTCGACGCGCGCTTCGAGTCGGGCAGCGGCACGTACGAGCAGATCGACGTGTCGGATCAGTACGTCGCGCGCATCGCCGGCGACATCAAGCTCGCGCGGCCGCTGAAGATCGTCGTCGATGCCGGCAACGGCGTCGCCGGCGAACTCGCGCCGCGCCTGTTCAAGGCGCTCGGCTGCGAACTCGTCGAGCTGTTCACCGATATCGACGGCACCTTCCCGAACCACCATCCCGATCCCGCACACCCGGAAAACCTGCAGGACGTGATCCGCGCGCTGAAGGAAACCGACGCGGAAATCGGTTTCGCGTTCGACGGCGACGGCGACCGCCTCGGCGTCGTCACGAAGGACGGCCAGATCATCTATCCGGACCGCCAGCTGATGCTGTTCGCCGAGGAAGTGCTGTCGCGCAACCCGGGCGCGCAGATCATCTACGACGTGAAGTGCACGCGCCATCTCGCGCGGTGGGTGAAGGAGAAGGGCGGCGAGCCGCTGATGTGGAAGACGGGCCATTCGCTCGTGAAGGCGAAGCTGCGCGAAACCGGCGCGCCGCTCGCGGGCGAGATGAGCGGCCACGTGTTCTTCAAGGACCGCTGGTACGGTTTCGACGACGGCCTCTACACGGGCGCGCGCCTGCTCGAGATCCTCGCGAAGACGGCCGATCCGAGCGCGCTGCTCAACGCGCTGCCGGACGCGATGTGCACGCCGGAGCTGCAGCTCTGGCTCGACGAGGGCGAGAACTTCCGCCTGATCGAGAAGCTGCAGAAGGAAGCGAAGTTCGATGGCGCGGACGAAGTCGTGACGATCGACGGGCTGCGCGTCGAGTATCCGGACGGCTTCGGCCTCGCACGTTCGTCGAATACGACGCCGGTGGTCGTGATGCGTTTCGAATCGGAGACGCAGGAAGGTCTGAAGCGCATCCAGGAAGACTTCCGCCGCGTGCTGACGGCCGCGAAGCCGGACGTGAAGCTGCCGTTCTGAGTGAGACCGGCGGCCTGGCGGCCGCCGGCATGAAGCGATATCAGCCCCGAAAAGCGGCGCACGCGCAAGGCGTGCGGCCGCTTTTTGTCTATCGGGGCTCCCGGCCGCGATAAAATCGCGTCTTTATGCCTGTCGCCGGCCATCCGCCGGCGTTTTTTCAGCGTGCAAAAGATCCTGATCGTGCGCGTGTCGTCGCTGGGCGACGTCGTGCACAACATGCCGGTGATCGCCGACATCCGGCGGCGCCACCCCGATGCGCAGATCGACTGGCTCGTCGAGGAGAGCTTCGTCGACCTCGTGAAGCTCGTCGACGGCGTGCGCCGCGTGCTGCCGTTCTCGCTGCGCCGCTGGCGCAAGAAGCCGTTCTCCGGCGCGACCTGGCGCGAGATCCGCGCGTTCCGCAAGCAACTCGCCGCCGAGCGCTACGACCTCGTGATCGACTGCCAGGGGCTCATCAAGACCGCGTGGGTCGCGAGCTGGGCGCGCGGCCCGCTCGTCGGCCTCGGCAACCGCACCGACGGCGCCGGCTACGAATGGCCGGTGCGCTTCTTCTACCGCAAGCGCGTGCCGATCGAGCCGCGCACCCATGTGGTCGAGCGCACGCGGCAGCTCGTCGCGGCCGCGCTCGGCGATCCGGCGCCGGCGCCGGCCGACCCGATCGACTTCGGCCTCGACACGGCCGCGGCGTCGCGCGCGGTCGCCGCGCTCGGGCTGAACCTGCCGGTGCCGTACGTGGTGTTCGTCCATGCGACGTCGCGCGCCGACAAGCAGTGGCCGGACGCCGCGTGGATCGAGCTCGGCCAGTCGCTGGTGCGGCGCGGCGCGTCGCTCGTGCTGCCGTGGGGCAACGACGCGGAACGCGCGACGAGCGAGCGGCTCGCGAAGGAATTCGGCGCGGCGGCGATCGTGCCGCCGAAGCTGTCGCTGCCGGCGGTGGTCGGCCTGATCGACGGCGCGGCGGCCACCGTCGGGGTTGATACAGGTCTGGTTCATATCGCCGCCGCGCTGAAGCGTCCGACGGTCGAACTGTACAATTTCGCGACGGCCTGGCGGACCGGCGGCTATTGGTCGCCGAACGTCGTCAACCTCGGCACGGCGGGCCAGCCCCCGTCGATCGCGCAGGTGAAGTCGGCGCTCGCGGGCTTCGGTCTCCTGTAACCGCACGCACTCCAGGACCATGAGCGAATCCCAGATCATCGAAGTCTCGTCCGCCGACTGGCGCGGACACAATCTGTCGCTGCCGCGCGAGCAGCTGCTGGCCGCGGTCGAAGAGGGCAAGGTGCTGTATTTCCCGCACCTGCGCTTCGCGATCGAAGGCGGCGAGGAAGCGCTGCTCGATCCGGCGCTGGCCGACCCGAAACGCAAGAACATCAGCCTCGCGCCGAACGGCGGCGCGCTCGCGGGCGTGCTCGGCGACAACGTCACGCAGTCGGCGGTGCGTGCGCTCGTCGCGCGCTTCCAGCAGCAGGCCGGCGCGCTCGTCGACGGCCTTTTCCCCGAATATCGCGGCAAGCTGCGCGTCGCGCCGACGAGCCTGCGCCTGATGCAGGTCGAGACGCGCCAGACGTCGTGGCGCAAGGACGACAGCCGGCTGCACGTCGACGCGTTCCCGTCGCGCCCGAACTACGGCGAGCGGATCCTGCGCGTGTTTACCAACGTGAACCCGGCCGGCGCGCCGCGCGTGTGGCGCGTCGGCGAGCCGTTCGAGGACGTCGCGAAGCGCTTCCTGCCGCGCATCAAGCCGCAGCTGCCGGGTTCCGCGTGGCTGCTGAACCTGCTGCACGTGACGAAGACGCCGCGCAGCGCGTACGACCACCTGATGCTGAACCTGCACGACGGCATGAAGGCCGATCTCGACTACCAGAAGACCAGCCCGCAGGAAACCATGCCGTTCCCGCCGGGCAGCGTGTGGATATGTTTCTCGGATCAGACTTCGCACGCTGTGATGTCCGGCCAGTTCATGCTCGAGCAGACCTTCTTCCTGCCGGTGGACGCGATGGTGCGGCGCGAGTGCGCGCCGCTCGGCATCCTCGAGCGCCTCACGGGCAGGGCGCTGGTTTGAGCGCGCCCCGCAATCGACGACACGAGGTGGCCGCTTCATGCTGAGGGTAATTTATCGCGCGCTGTGGTGGCTCGTCGCGCCGCTCGCGGTCGTGCGCCTGGTCGTGCGTTCGCGCAAGGAGCGCGGCTACCGCGAGCATATCGGCGAGCGCTTCGGCTGCGGGCCGGGCCGCGGGCCGGACGACCGCGCGCCGCTGATCTGGGTGCACGCGGTGTCGGTGGGCGAGACGCGCGCCGCGCAGCCGCTGATCGACGCGCTGATGAAGGCGCGCCCGGACGCGCGCATCCTGCTCACGCACATGACGCCGAGCGGCCGCGCGACCGGCACGCAGATCTTCGGCGATCGCGTGCTGCGCTGCTACCTGCCGTACGACATGCCGGGCGCGGTGCGGCGCTTCCTGCGCGCATGGCGGCCGACGCTCGGCCTCGTGATGGAAACCGAGGTGTGGCCGACGCTGATCGACGAATGCCGCCGCGCGGACGTGCCGCTCGTGCTGACCAATGCGCGGATGTCCGCGCGTTCGTACAAGCGCGCGGCGAAGTTCGGCGCGGCGACGCGCGACGTGTTTGGCGGCTTTTCGCGGGTGCTCGCGCAGAGCCCGGCCGATGCGGAACGCCTGACGTCGCTCGGTGCGCGCAACGTGGCGGTGCTCGGCAACCTGAAGTTCGACATGACGACGCCGCCGGAGCTCGCGGCGCGCGGCCGCGCGTGGCGCGATGCGATCGGCACGCGCCCGGTGTGGGTCGCGGCGAGCACGCGCGAGAACGAGGAGGCGCTGGTGCTGCAGGCGTTCGACGCGGTCAAGACGCCGGATGCGCTGCTGATCCTGGTGCCGCGCCATCCGCAGCGCTTCGGCGAAGTCGAGGCGCTGGTCGCGCGCAGCAACCGCAAGTGCGTGCGGCGCTCGGCCTGGGCGGCGGATGCCGCCGCGCTAGCGGCGGGCCGTCCGGCGGCGCCGCCGCTGCCGTCCGACGTGACGGTGCTGCTCGGCGATTCGATGGGCGAGCTCGGCGCGTATTACGCGGCGGCCGACGTCGCGTTCATCGGCGGCAGCCTGCTGCCGCTCGGCGGGCAGAACCTGATCGAGGCATGCGCGGTCGGCGTGCCGGTGCTGATCGGCCCGCACGTGTTCAACTTTACGCAGGCGACCGCCGATGCGGTCGCGGCCGGCGCCGCGCTGCAGGTCGAGGATCCGCTCGATCTCGCGCACGTGCTCGACGCGCTGTTCGCCGACCATGCGCGGCGCGTTGCGATGGGCGCGGCCGGCGCGGCATTCGCGGCGCGCCATCGCGGCGCGACCGCGCGCTCGGTCGACGTGCTGGCCGCGCTGCTGCCACCCGTCGCGAACGGCGAGCGGGTCGCGCAGGACGAGTAGGCGTGATGCAGGCAAATGCGGGCGCCGCATCGTGCATGCGCCCGCTGCCTTGCGGTTCACACCTTCAGCAATCCCTTCTTCTCGATGAACGCGACGACGTCCGCGACGCCGTCGAGCGCCTTCAGGTTCGTCATCACGTACGGCCGCGCGCCGCGCATCTTCTTCGTATCGGACGCCATCACGTCGAGGTTCGCGCCGACGAGCGGCGCGAGGTCGGTCTTGTTGATCACGAGCAGGTCCGACTTCGTGATGCCGGGGCCGCCCTTGCGCGGAATCTTCTCGCCGCCCGCGACGTCGATCACGTAGATCGTCAGGTCCGACAGTTCGGGGCTGAAGGTCGCCGCGAGGTTGTCGCCGCCGGATTCGATGAACACGATGTCCGCGTCGGGGAAGCGCGCGAGCATCCGGTCGACGGCTTCCAGGTTGATCGACGCATCCTCGCGGATCGCCGTGTGCGGGCAGCCGCCCGTCTCGACGCCCATGATCCGTTCCTCGGGCAGCGCGCCCGCGACCGTCAGCAGGCGCTGGTCTTCCTTCGTGTAGATGTCGTTGGTGATCGCGACGAGGTCGTACGTGTCGCGCATCGCCTTGCACAGCATTTCGAGCAGCGTGGTCTTGCCGGAGCCGACCGGCCCGCCGATGCCGACGCGCAGCGGCGGCAGTTTCTTCGTGCGGCGGGCGGACGGGGAGTAGGGTGCGTTCATGGCGTGTGGGTCGGTCAGGAGCGGAACAGCCGCGAGTACTGGGTTTCGTGCCGCGCGGACAGGATGCCGAGCTGCGGCGCGAACGTGTTGATCCGGTCGGGCGGCGTCGCGAGCGCGCGCTGCACGGCCGCGTCGATCGCGCCGCGCAGCGCGACGATGATTTTCTGGCCGGCGAGCTGGCCGAGCGGCACTGCCTTCAGCGCGGCGGCCGTCTGGTTCTCGACCCAGCCGAACGCATAGGCGGCGAGCAGCGCGTCGGGGCGGGCGTCGTGCGCGGCCGCCGCATAGGCGAATGCGGTCGGCAGCGCGATCGGCGAGAGCGCCGCAAGCGTCGCGCGGCGCGCCGCGTCGCCCCATTCGAGCGACGTGCAGAGCTGCGCGAGCGACCAGCCCATCTGTTCGGTCTCGCGGCGCAGCTCCGCCGATTCGCGGCTCGCGACGAACCACGCGTTCTCGCGCGCGAGCGCGTCGGCGTCGTGCGCGTGCCAGCGCGCGAGCTGGTGTGCGAGGAACGGCAGTTCGCCGTGCGCGAGCACGTCGGCGAGGCCGCTCGCGATCCAGTCGCGCGCGGTGTCGGCGTCGTGGATCAGGTTCGCGTCGAGCGCCGCTTCGAGCCCTTGCGAATAGCTGAACGCACCGATCGGCAGCGCCGGCGATGCGAGGTGCAGCAGCGCGACGAGTTCAGTGGTGGTCATGACCGTGGCCGTGCCCATGTGCGCATCCCGGGCCATGCTGGTGATCGTGATCGTGATCGTGATCGTGCGAGTGCGAGTGCGAGTGGCCGTGATGCTCGCCGAACACCTGCTGCGCGAGCGCGTAATCCTCGGCGAACGTCGCGTCGTGCCCGTGCTTGTGGCCGCCGCCATAGGCGCCGGCTTCCGGCTGGAACGGCGCGTCGACCTGCTCGACCTGCGCGCCGAGCCGCCGCAGCATGTCGGCGAGCACGGGATCGGCCTCGAGCTTCAGGTAGCCGTCGCCGATCTCGACCGGCGTGTGGCGGTTGCCGAGGTGATACGCGGCGCGCGTGAAGGTCAGCGGATCCGGCGCGCGCACGAGCAGCACGGTTTCGGTCGCGGCCGCGACGCGCACGAGCGCGCCGTCGTCGGCGACGAGCACGTCGCCGTCGCGCAGCACGGTGCCGCGCGGCAGCACGAGCGCGACGTCTTCGCCGGTGTCGAGGGTCGCCGCGAGGCGGCTCCTGCAGCGGGCGTCGTAGGCGAGCGTGAGCGTCGGCGCGCGCGAAACGAGCGACGCGGCGAGCTTCACGTTCGGGGCAATGCGTTTGTCGATGGTGCGCATGAAACGAGAACCGGGAATCAGAACAGGAAATAACGCTGCGCCATCGGCAGCACGGTGGCCGGCTCGCAGGTGAGCAGCTGGCCGTCGGCGATCACGTCGTAGGTTTCGGGATCGACGCTGATCGCGGGGCGCCACGCGTTGTGGATCATGTCGGCCTTCGTCACGCTGCGGCAGTTGCGCACCGGCACGATCCGCTTCGCGAGCCCGTAGCGCTCGGCGATGCCCGCATCGGCCGCCATCTGCGACACGAAGGTCAGCGACGTGCGCGCGAGCGCGCCGCCGCGCGTGGCGAACATCTCGCGATAGTGGACGGGCTGCGGCGTCGGGATCGACGCGTTCGGGTCGCCCATCTGCGCCATCGCGATCATCCCGCCCTTCAGGATCATCGTCGGCTTGATGCCGAAGAACGCGGGCTCCCACAGCACGAGGTCGGCCCACTTGCCGGGCTCGATCGAGCCGACCTCGTGCGCGATGCCGTGCGTGAGCGCCGGGTTGATCGTGTACTTCGCGACATAGCGCTTCGCGCGGAAGTTGTCGTGGCGCGCGCTGTCCTCGGGCAGCGCGCCGCGCTGCACCTTCATCTTGTGCGCGGTCTGCCAGGTGCGGATGATCACCTCGCCGACGCGGCCCATCGCCTGCGAATCCGACGACAGCATCGACAGCGCGCCGAGATCGTGCAGGATGTCCTCGGCCGCGATCGTCTCGCGGCGAATCCGCGATTCGGCGAACGCGAGATCCTCGGCGATCGACGGATCGAGGTGATGGCACACCATCAGCATGTCGAGATGCTCGTCGAGTGTGTTGATCGTATACGGGCGCGTCGGGTTGGTCGACGACGGCAGCACGTTCGACTCGCCGCACACCTTCAGGATGTCGGGCGCATGCCCGCCGCCCGCGCCTTCGGTGTGATACGTGTGGATCGTGCGGCCCTTGAACGCGGCGACCGTCGATTCGACGAAGCCCGCTTCGTTCAGCGTGTCGGTGTGGATCGCGACCTGCGTGTCGGTGTCGTCGGCAACCGACAGGCAGTTGTCGATCGCGGCGGGCGTCGTGCCCCAGTCTTCGTGCAGCTTCAGGCCGATCGCGCCGGCCGCGATCTGCTCGACGAGCGGCTGCGGCAGGCTCGCGTTGCCCTTGCCGAGAAAGCCGAGGTTGATCGGCCAGCCGTCGGCGGCCTGCAGCATCCGCTCCATGTGCCACGGGCCCGGCGTGCAGGTGGTCGCGTTGGTGCCGGTGGCGGGGCCCGTGCCGCCGCCGAGCATCGTCGTGACGCCGGAGGCGAGCGCCTCGTCGATCTGCTGCGGGCTGATGAAGTGGATGTGCGTGTCGATGCCGCCGGCCGTCACGATCAGCCCTTCGCCGGCGATCACCTCGGTGGCCGCGCCGATCGGGATCGTCACGCCCGGCTGGATGTCCGGGTTGCCGGCCTTGCCGATCGCGGCGATGCGGCCGTGCTTGATCGCGATGTCGGCCTTCACGATGCCCCAGTGGTCGAGGATCACCGCGTTCGTCACGACGGTGTCGGGCACCTCGGCGGCGACGCGCTGCGACTGGCCCATGCCGTCGCGGATCACCTTCCCGCCGCCGAACTTCACTTCCTCGCCGTAGATCGTGAAATCGCGTTCGATCTCGATCAGCAGCTCGGTATCGGCGAGACGGATGCGGTCGCCCGTCGTCGGCCCGAACATCTCCGCGTACGCGCGGCGGCTCAAGCGTAGTGTCATGTTGCTGTTCCTGAAGAGCGGGGCGCGGCTTACAGCGGCCCCATCACCTTGCCCTGAAAACCGTAGACGGCGCGTTCGCCCGCGAGCGCGACGAGCTCGACGGTGCGCGTCTGGCCCGGCTCGAAGCGCACCGCCGTGCCGGCCGCGATGTTGAGCCGGAAGCCGCGCGCGGCGGCGCGGTCGAACGACAGCGCGTCGTTGACTTCGTGGAAGTGGTAGTGCGAGCCGACCTGCACGGGGCGGTCGCCGGTGTTCGCGACGGTGAGCACGATCGTCGCGCGGCCCGCGTTCAGTTCGTGCTCGCCGTCGTCGGTGAGGATTTCGCCGGGGATCATGCGCAGGGCCTCACGGAATCGGGTGATGGACGGTGACGAGCTTGGTGCCGTCCGGGAAGGTCGCCTCGACCTGGATGTCGGGAATCATCTCCGGCACGCCGTCCATCACGTCGTCGCGCGTGAGCAGCGTCGTGCCGTAGTGCATCACCTCGGCGACGGTCTTGCCGTCGCGCGCGGCTTCCATCAGCGCGGCGGTGATGAA
>Ga0157367_1001510_pt1 | contig 10203 bp, 9 predicted proteins | sample AttbisABBM2_FD_113142 | JGI IMG/M metagenome (GOLD analysis project Ga0157367, IMG submission 113142) | Fungus gardens microbial communities from leaf cutter ant in Botucatu, State of São Paulo, Brazil - Atta bisphaerica ABBM2 | ecosystem: Host-associated > Fungi > Mycelium > Unclassified ...
CGGCGAGATCGGCGAGATGGGGCAGGAGGTGCGCGGCTGCGCGATCGGCGCCCGCGTGTCCGGCGAAGGGCACATCACGTGCGGATTCTGCCGGAACTGTCGCGCGGGGCGCCGGCACCTGTGCCGCAACACGATCGGCGTCGGCGTCAACCGCGAGGGCGCGTTCGCCGAATATCTGGCGATTCCCGCGTTCAACGCGTTCAAGATTCCGCCGGAGATCTCCGACGATCTCGCATCGATCTTCGACCCGTTCGGCAACGCGACGCACACGGCACTGTCGTTCAACCTCGTCGGCGAGGACGTGCTGATCACGGGCGCCGGCCCGATCGGGATCATGGCGGTCGCGATCGCGAAGCACGTCGGCGCGCGCAACGTCGTCATCACCGACATCAACGACTATCGGCTCGAGCTCGCGCGCAAGATGGGCGCGACGCGTGCGGTCAACGTCGCGCGCGAATCGCTGCGCGACGTGATGACCGATCTGCACATGACCGAAGGCTTCGACGTCGGGCTCGAGATGTCGGGCGTGCCGAGCGCGTTCACGAGCATGCTCGAGGCGATGAATCACGGCGGCAAGGTGGCGCTGCTCGGCATTCCGCCCGCGCAGACGGCGATCGACTGGAACCAGGTGATCTTCAAGGGCCTCGAGATCAAGGGCATCTACGGCCGCGAGATGTTCGAGACCTGGTACAAGATGGTCGCGATGCTGCAAAGCGGCCTCGACCTGTCGCCGATCATCACGCACCGCTTCGGTGTCGACGATTACGAGAAGGGCTTTGCGGCGATGCTGTCCGGCGAAAGCGGCAAGGTGATTCTCGACTGGACGGTCTGACCGCGAGCCGGCCGCCGCGGTGCGTCGTCGCGGCCGGCGGACGCGTTCCGGGAAGCGTCAGCGGCCGGGTCAATTGCCGGCCATCATCGCAAGGTGCTCGGCGATCGGGCCGAGCGCGAGCGCCGGCAGGAACGTCACCAGCGTGACCAGCACCACGGTCGAGACCAGCATGCAGAAGAACAGCGGCCCGTGCGTCGGCAACGTGCCGGCGCCGGGCGCGCGCCGCTTCTTTCGCGCGAGCGATCCCGCGATCGCGAGCACCGGCACGATGACCGTGAAGCGCCCGAACCACATCGCGATGGCCAGCGACGTGTTGTAGAAGAGCGTGTTCGCCGACAGGCCCGCGAATGCGCTGCCGTTGTTGTTCGCGGCCGACGAGAACGCGTAGAGCATCTCGCTGAAGCCGTGCGCGCCCGGATTGCCGAGCCCGGCGACGCCCGCCGGCGTCACCGCCGCGATCGCGGTGCCGGCCAGCACGATCAGCGGCGTGGCGAGAATCGCGATCGACACCATCTTCATTTCGTACACGTCGATCTTCTTGCCGGCATATTCGGGTGCGCGCCCGATCATCAGCCCGGCGACGAACACCGCGAGCAACACCACCATCAGCATGCCGTACAGGCCCGAGCCGGGGCCGCCGAAGACGACTTCACCCGACTGCATCAGCGCCATCGTCACGAGGCCGCCGAGCGGCGTGAACGAATCGTGCATCGCGTTGACGGCGCCGTCGCCGCTGCTCGTCGAGACGGTCGCGTACAGCGCCGACGAAACGATGCCGAAGCGCGTCTCCTTGCCTTCCATGTTGCCGCCCGGCTGGCTTGCCGATGCAACGGCGTCGATGCCCGGCGCGGTCAACGCCGGGCCGGCCGTCTGCTCGGCCCGGATCGTTGCGGCGGCGGCCGCGACGAACAGCATCAGCATCGCGGCGTAGATCGTCCAGCCCTGCCGAGGGTCCTGAATCATCGTGCCGAACGTATGGCACAGCGCGGCCGGAATCAGCAGGATCGCGATCATCTGCAGGAAGTTCGCGAACGGCGTCGGGTTCTCGTACGGATGCGCGGAGTTGGCGTTGAAGAAGCCGCCGCCATCGCCGCTCAGCAGCTTGATCGATTCCTGCGATGCGACGGGCCCCATCGGTAGCGTCTGCTGGTTCGCGGCCGGCGCCGACCGGTGCGGCTGCCCGATCGCGACGTCGCGATCGGGCGCAAAACCCTGCACCACGCCTTGCCCGATGAATGCCGCCGCGAACAACGCGGACAGCGGAACCAGCACGTAGAGCGTCACGCGCGTCAGGTCGGTCCAGACATTGCCGATCGTGTCGCTGCCGCGGCGCGTAAGGCCGCGAATCAGCGCAAGCAAGACGACGATCCCGCTCGCGGCCGACAGGAAACCCTGCACGCCGATGCCGAGCATCTGCGTCAGGTTGCTGAGCGTCGTCTCGCCCGCATACGCCTGCCAGCTCGTATTCGTCGCGAAGCTCACCGCCGTGTTGAACGCGAGCCCCGGCTCCACGTTCGGCAGGTGCTGCGGATTGAGCGGCAGCCACGCCTGGATGCGTTGCAGCAGGTAGAGCGCGGCCGCGCCGAGCGCATTGAATGCGACCAGCGCGATCGCAAAGTGCGTCCAGTGCATGTCGTCGTCGGGTGCGACACCCGCGAGACGGTAGATCGCATGCTCGATCGCGGCAAGGTGCCGCAACGGGCCCGGCAGGTCGCCGCGGGCGATGCGGGCGATGTACTGCCCGAGCGGTTTGGCCAGAAAGGTGAGAACAAACAGGAGCACGCCGACCTGTGTCCAGGCATTGCCGATCACGCTGCCTCCCAGGCCGGCGTTGCCGGCGTGCATCGAATGGATAGGTTCATTTCATTGGATGCCGGGCCGATTCGCCGGCAAGCAATCAAGCGCGGCGCGCGCCGTCAGCGCAGCGGCTTGTTCTCGATCCAGTGCGGATCGAGCTGCAGGTTGAGGCACACGAGCCAGTGCTTCGGACAGCGCGGCGCGATGCGCACCGGCGCGTCGTCGGGGCCGCCGAACGCGATGAAGCCGTGCTCGAGCGCATGACGGTACGCACGCAGCGCGTCGGCCTGCAGCCAGTAGCTGACGAGCGCGCACGACGCGAAGCGGAACAGCAGCAGCGTGGCAGCCTCGGGCGCAAACCCCGCCGAGACGAGCACGAAGTCGAACGCAAGCGTCAGCAGGTGCGCACCGGCGATCGTGACGAGCGCCAGCTTTGCGAGGCCGCGCAGCCGCAGCGCGGCGCGAAGGCGTGCGTTGCGCAGCGCGCGCCGCGCGGCTTCGTCCGGCTCGACGCGTGCGTCGCGGCTCGGGAGCGGGTCGCGTTTCATGATGTAGCCGCTTGCCGGCGGACGGGCTGGATCGCGATTGCGCCGCTTATCGGGGTGGCGCCAAGCGTCGCGCCGACCGGCTTGCACAGCACGGCGCTGTCATAGCCGCGGCCCGCGAAGCGCATCACGTCGATCGGACGAAATCCTTCACCGACGCAGAATTCAACGAGCCGCGCCGCCTCCTGCGGCACGTCGAGTGCGAGATGGCTGGCGCCGCGCGACGCGGCCCACCGCTCGGCGAACGCGAGCAGCGAGCGGCCGATGCCGCGCGCCTGCCAGACCGGATCGACGGCAAGCTCGCGGATCGTCGCGACGCGGCGGCTGCGATATGGGGCGCACGGGGCGTCGGGATCTGACATGCGCATCGTGATCGTCGCGACCAGATGGCCCTTGCTGAGCGCGACGAAGCATTCGCCGGCAAGCGTGGATGCGCGCGTCCCGGCGGCGGAACGGTCGATGGCCGGGTACGGGAAGCCCAGCGCGCCGAGATGCGCGAACGCGCGCTGGAGCACGCCGGTCAGCGACTCGTACGTGTCCGTGCGTGGGTCGAAACGCCTCAGCACGACGCGATCGTCGAGCTGTTTCGCGTAAGCGGCATAGGTGCGGGTGCGACGTGCGGGTGCGGAATGCGGCATGACATCCTCAGGCCCAACTGGGTGCACGCAGTGTAGTGAGTCGCGAATGTCGGCATCAAGAAAAAATGTCGTAAAGATCGCGGCCCGGCCACGATCCGCCGACCATTCAAGGTAGAACGAACGTTCTGCATTCTGCTTGACACGGGAGAATGATCGTTCTACTGTAAACCCATCCGATCCAGTTCCAGCCAACCGACCATGACCACACACGAACCTCAGCCCGGAGAACCGGGCGCGCGCGACCGCCTGCTCGACGCGGCCGAAGCGCTGATCTATTCCGGCGGGATCCATGCAACCGGCGTCGACGCGATCGTGAAGCGCTCCGGCGCCGCGCGGAAGAGCTTTTATTCGCATTTCGAATCGAAGGAAGCGCTGGTCGTCGCGGCGCTCGAGCGACGCGACGAGCGCTGGATGCGCTGGTTCGTCGACGCGACGCTTGCGCGCGGCAAGACGCCGCGTACGCAATTGCTCGGCATGTTCGACGTGCTGCGCGACTGGTTCCAGCAGCCCGATTTCCACGGCTGCGCGTTCCTGAATGCGTCGGGCGAGATCGCGGACGCCGACGATCCGGTGCGGATCGTCGCGCGGGCGCACAAGGCGCGCCTGCTGGCGTTCGTGCGCGAACGGCTCGACGCGCTGGCCGACGACACCGGTGTCGAGCGCCGCATGCTCGCGCGCGTCGCACGCCAGTGGCTCGTGCTGATCGACGGCGCGATCGGCGTGGCGCTCGTGAGCGGCGACGCGACGGCCGCGCGCGATGCGCGCGCCACGGCCGAACTATTGCTCGACGCCGTGTCGCGGCCGTCGAAGTAGCAAGCTGGCCGCGGTTTCGCGCGGCCCAATCCTGACTGGAGAAAAAACGATGTCTGAATCAGCCGAAGTTCGTCCGCCCGTTCCGCCCTTTTCGCTCGAAACGGCGGTGCAGAAAGTCCGCGCCGCGGAGGATGGGTGGAACACGCGCGATCCGCACCGTGTGTCGCTCGCTTATACGCCGCAAAGCCGCTGGCGCAACCGCGCGGAGTTCGCGAACGGCCGCGACGAAATCGTCGCATTGTTGCAGCGGAAATGGACGCGCGAGCTCGACTACCGGCTGATCAAGGAGCTGTGGGCGTTCGGCGGCAACCGCATCGCGGTGCGGTTCGCGTATGAATGGCACGACGACGCCGGCAACTGGTTCCGCTCGTACGGCAACGAGAACTGGGAGTTCGACGACAACGGCCTGATGGCGCGTCGTTTCGCGTGCATCAACGACATGCCGATCCGCGAAGCCGATCGCCTGTTCCACTGGCCGCTCGGCCGCCGTCCGGACGATCATCCGGGCCTGTCCGATCTCGGACTGTAATCGTTGCGTGTCGGTTGAAGGTGAGGAAATGCGGGATCCGATGCGTCGAAGGTGAGAATCTTCGGGAGCCGGCGAACATGCACTCGGAAAGACCGCGTCGGCAGGCCATCGAAACGTCGTGATGTACGAACGCCCGCACGATTGCATCGTGCGGGCGTTCGAATTCATGGCGCGATCGCATCACGTTGCCGGGGGCGGTCTGCATTGCATCGGTGATCGACGGTCAGCAGCGTCGCTCACTGATTGACGCATGCCTCATGCGTTGGTGCACTGTCGCACGTCGTGCGCCTCACCAATCGAATGCATAACGAAACAAGCGCGACGACTGTGCCGAAATGCGGTGCGGTGCGTAGTGACCAGAGCGAATACTCACCCGTTCGGCTCGATCGGCGCGCAATCAAGTGCGTATCCGCACATCACGTTTCTCACCGATCGATTCCGATGAACCGTCAACGACGTGCCGATCGCGCGGCATCCACAAGTGCGCATCGACACGCCGTTCACCTCACCCGTCATCCCGCGATCCGGGCCGCGATCGCCTCGCCCACTGCCTGTGTGCCGGCGTCGCCGCCGAGATCGCGCGTATGCGGCCCAGCGCGCAGCACATCCTCGATCGCGGTGACGATCGCGTCGTGCGCGTCGCGTTCGCGGCCCGCGCCGTTGCCGAGGAAATCGAGCATCATCGCCGCCGACCAGATCATCGCGATCGGGTTCGCGATGTACTGGCCCGCGATGTCGGGCGCCGAGCCGTGCACGGGCTCGAACAGCGACGGAAACGTGCGATCGGGGTTGAGGTTCGCCGACGGCGCGATGCCGATCGTGCCGGTGCATGCGGGGCCGAGGTCCGACAGGATGTCGCCGAACAGGTTCGATGCGACGACGACGTCGAAGCGGTCGGGCTGCAGCACGAAGCGCGCGCACAGGATGTCGATGTGCTGCTTGTCCCAGGCGACTTCCGGATAGCGTTCGGCCATCTCGGCCGCGCGCGCGTCCCACCACGGCATGCTGATCGCGATGCCGTTGCTCTTCGTTGCGACGGTCAGGCGCTTCGCGCGCCGCTGCGCGAGTTCGAACGCGAACTTCAGCACGCGCTCGGTGCCGTGCCGCGTGAAGATCGACTGCTGCATGACCACTTCGCGCTCGGTGCCTTCGAACATCGTGCCGCCGACCGACGAGTATTCGCCTTCGGTGTTCTCGCGCACGATCATGAAATCGATGTCGCCGGCGCGGCGGCCCGCGAGCGGCGACGGCACGCCGTCGAACAGGCGCGCGGGCCGCAGGTTGATGTACTGGTCGAACTCGCGGCGGAACTTCAGCAGCGACCCCCACAGCGAGATGTGATCCGGCACCGTCGCCGGCCAGCCGACCGCGCCGAACAGGATCGCGTCCATGCCGGCGAGCTGCGCCTTCCAGTCGTCCGGCATCATCTTGCCGTGCTGCGCGTAGTAGTCGCAGCTCGCCCAGTCGATGTGCGTAAAGTCGAACCGGATGCCGAAACGGGTCGTTACGGCGCCGAGCGCGCGCAGGCCCTCGGGCATCACTTCGCGGCCGATGCCGTCACCGGGGATGATGGCGATTTTGTATGTCCTGTCGCTCATGCGAGTGCTCCTCCAAGTCTGATCGGGCCGTCGCACACGATGTGCGCGGCAGCGGACGAGCTCATTCTATTTATTTCCACGGAGATTAAAATCGCCGGGAAGTGAATCGACTTTCCACGAATCGTGAATAAATTACCGAACCTGGATGACCTGCGCGTGTTCAGCGCCGTCGTCCGCCTGACGAGTTTCAGCGCGGCGGCCGAGCAGCTCGGCGTGTCGCCCGCGTATGTCAGCAAACGCGTCGCGCTGCTGGAAGCGCAGCTCGGCACGCGGCTGCTGCATCGCTCGACGCGCCGCGTCGCGGTGACTGAAGCCGGCGAGCGTGTGCTCGCCCGCGCCGAGAAGATCCTCGACGACGTCGATCATCTTGTCGAGGACGTGTCGGCCACGCGTTCGGTGCCGCGCGGCACGCTGCGCATCTCGAGCAGTTTCGGCTTCGGCCGGCACATCGTCGCGCCCGCGCTGCTCGAGTTCACCGAGCGTTATCCGCAACTGAACGTGCGGCTCGATCTGTTCGACCGGCTCGTCGACGTCGCCGGCGAAGGGTTCGACATCGACGTGCGGATCGGCGACGAGATCGCCGATCACCTGATCGCGCGCCGGCTGGCCGCGAACCATCGCGTGCTGTGCGCGTCGCCCGACTATCTCGCCCGGCGCGGCACGCCGCGTTCGCTCGCGGAGCTTTCGTCGCACGAGTGCCTTGCGATCAAGGAACGCGACCATCCGCTCGGCGTGTGGCGGCTGAACGTGCGCGGCGAGACGGCGACGGTGAAGGTCGGCGGCGCGCTGTCGACGAATCACGGCGAGGTTGCCGTGCAATGGGCGCTCGCGGGGCGCGGGATCGTGCTGCGTTCGATCTGGGAAGCGGCACCGCTGATCGCGAGCGGCGCGTTGCGCCGCGTGCTGCCGGAGGCGACGCAGCCGGCGAACATCTGGGCCGTCTATCCGGAGCGTGTCGCGACATCGGCGAAGGTGCGCGTGTGCGTCGATTTCCTGGCGGAGGCGTTTGCCGGCCTGAGCGACGCGGCGAATGACAGCACGGGTTGATCCGGGCTATCGGTGAGCTTTTACGGGATCATGATCTGATCGCGACATCGGCGCGTCCGCACAGCATCGGCGTCCGCATCACAGCCGGTTGTCCTTTGCCAGCCTCAGCACCCGCGCCCAACGCTGCGCGTCGCGTTTGTCCATCATCGGCAGCGTCCATTCGCCGCGCGCGGCGTCGCGCACCTGCACGACGAGATGCCAGCGGCCGCCGATCGGCGCGGCCGCGCAGCCGTCGAGCTGCGACAGCGTATAGCGGCCGTCGGCGCCGTCGTGCGACAGCCACAGCAGCCCCTGCGTCGCGGACACGCGCAGCTCGCCCCACGCGCGATGCACGACGTGGGTCCAGCCTTGTTCCTTCGTATTGGGGGCGATGTCGCGGTGGCGCCTGAGCCACCACGCGGCCAGCGCGACCACGAGCGCGGCGGCGAGTACGGCCGCCGACACGGCGACCGGCTGGCCGAACTGCGCGGCAATGACGTGATAGGTGTGAACCGCGCCCCAGACGAGAGCGATGAGCGCGAACAGTGCAATGAAAATCGGCATGTCGAATCGAGAAATGGAACGGGCCGGTGCAGGCACCGCGCCGGCCCGTCGTGCGCGACGTTACCGCTTGCGGTGAATGTCGTGCGTCACGAAGCCCGCGTCGTTCATGGGCAACGCGAGGCCGTCCTTGACGGCGAGCGTCTTGCGGATGTCGTCGAGACCGGCGGACCAGTGGTCGCGCATCGTCGACAGACCGAACTGATAGTCCTTGTAGTGATGCTCGTACGCCTTCTGCTGGTAGATCAGGTGCTGGATGTTGTACTTCTTCCCGCACGACAGCGCCTCCGCCTCGATGCACCACGGATCGCTCTTGCGCTGTTCTTCCGGCACCTGGTCGAGCACCTGGCGCAGCAGGTTGCGATACCGCTGTTCGCGTTGCAGCGTATCGGTGACGAAACGCGTGCGGCTCGAGTACTGGACGTCCTTCGTGCGCTCGGCGACGTCGGCCATCGAGCGCGGCAGCGGCCCGCGCGCGCTCCACAGGTCGACCTGGAACGCGAGCGTGTCGCGGCGCGGCCGCGCATGCAGCACTTCCATCAGCGGCGTGTTCGACACGACGCCGCCGTCCCAGTAGTACTCGCCTTCGATCTCGACCGGCGGGAACGCGGGCGGCAGCGCGCCGGACGCCATGAAGTGCTCCGGCTCGAGGCGCGTGCGCGTGTTGTCGAAGTAGACGAAGTTGCCGGTGCCGACATTGACCGCGCCGACCGACACGCGTGTCTCGCCGGCGTTGATGCGGTCGAAATCGCACAGCTTCACCAGCGTCGAGCGCAGCGCGGACGTGTCGTACCAGCTGATCTTGTCCGGATGGTCGGACACGCCCGGCAGCGGCGGCGGGAAGCGCGGCACGAAGAAGCCCTGCTGGCCCTGCATCATCGCGCTCGCGGCCTGCGATGCGGTGAAGAACGTGCGAACCTGGTCGATGCTGTTGAACAGCGCGAGTTCGAACGCGGCAGGCATCGCCGGAAAGAACGCGGGCTGGCAGATCGTTTCCCAGAACTGACGCAGCCGCTCGACGCGATGCTCGGGCGCATTGCCCGCGATCAGCGCGGTGTTGAGCGCGCCGATCGAGATGCCCGCGATCCAGTCGAGCGGAATGCCCGCCTCGTGCAAGCCTTCGAACACGCCGGCCTGATAGGCGCCGAGCGCGCCGCCGCCCTGCAGGACAAGGGCGATCGTCTCGTAGGGGAGCGCGCGCGCGGGGGCCGGCGCGCCGGCCTCATGATGCAGGTCCGCCGCATCGACGGCCTGCCTTTCTGTGCGGGCATGTGGCTTCATCTTGCTTTTTTGCTCCGAGAATCCCCGCCATTTCCCCCTGGGGACTCCCTTCGGGGCGCATGGCGGGGAGGAAGGGCGTGCTCTTGACAGGCAGCTTCTTCCACGGGTTAGGCTGGCCGGCAGGTATCGCGGGACCGCGAGTAAGAGAGCGGACATGCAGTGGCTGTGGTGTCGAGCATGATCGCGATACCAACGCTGCGTTGAACATTCTCCGATGCGGACGTGCATCGCCGGCTGTGGGAATCCTCCGCCTTCAGGCGGAGAAGGACATCACTGCATGAACCAGCCGTGGCTGACGACGAACGACTGGCCGGTCAGCGCGGCGCTCGGGAACGCGGACAGGAACAGCACCGTCTGCGCGACGTCCTCGACGGTCGTGAACACGCCGTCGACGGTGTTGCCGAGCATCACCTTCTTCACCACGTCCTCTTCGCTGATGCCGAGCTCCTTCGCCTGCTCCGGAATCTGCTTGTCCACCAGCGGCGTGCGCACGAAGCCCGGACACACGACGTGCGAGCGCACGTTGTGCTTCGCGCCTTCCTTCGCCAGCACGCGCGCGAGGCCCAGCAGCCCGTGCTTCGCC
>Ga0157367_1001512_pt1 | contig 10197 bp, 14 predicted proteins | sample AttbisABBM2_FD_113142 | JGI IMG/M metagenome (GOLD analysis project Ga0157367, IMG submission 113142) | Fungus gardens microbial communities from leaf cutter ant in Botucatu, State of São Paulo, Brazil - Atta bisphaerica ABBM2 | ecosystem: Host-associated > Fungi > Mycelium > Unclassified ...
AGCAGGTCGTAGAGCTCGAAGAAGAAGCCGAGGCTCAGCAGGACGACGAGTTTCCAGACGGTGCGGGTGGGCGGCAGGCGGTCGAGACGGGCCGAGATGGAGCCGGGGTCGATCGTCCCGACGCGGGTGGCGCCCGCTGCGGCGAGCGGGTCGGGCTGGGTGGATGCCATGGTGGCAAGTCTCCGGATTCTTGGTGGTTTTCGCGCCGCCAATGCGGGATCGGCAGGCTAGTCCGCGCATTTTAGCGGGGTGAGGGACGGAGCACACCACGTCCTTGCCATCGAAGTTGTCGTTCGGCATCCAGGCGACGCTGAAGGTCGCTACTCAATCGATGCCCATATCTGGCAGATTCAACTTTACCGGGGACAATATGAATGAGAGGCCATCCTCATCCTGCTTGACGTGCCATACAACCAAGCCATGTGACCAAGCACTGCCGACCGCGTCCAGGAACTCATCCACTCCATCTGCCAGCAAGCTGCTTAGCGCGAAAGGAGGAAGCCACATAAGCTCGACACGCCCCTCCCCGTTCCAGCCATGCCGAAGAAATTGCTCTCCAGCATTTTTCTCATACTCCCGCCAGTCATCCACAAAATCACTAGCTGGAAGGCAGAAATTTAAGTTATCGATCCACTCATAGATATAGCAAAAGAATTTTTGCAAATCATCGGAACGATATTTAATTACATCCCGCTTACTTGTAGAGCTACGCACCATTGACCCACATTAAATCTAGCCAAGTTGAAGAAAGAAATGACCTATTTTTTCGCGCCGCCCCTCAATTGCGTCATCATCAATAAACAGATACCCCATACCATCTGCAAGTATCCCCTTATATTTTGGTAGCGCCAAATCTAGATCTCCGCCGTATATCGAAATCCTTCTATGCATACCTCGCATCGCAATTGGACACTGCAACCACGCGTCCACTCCGTCAATTTTCGAGGCCAGATTTTCGGAATCATCGATGGCATCAATCAGAGAAATTTCAACTCGTCCAACATCCTTTATTTCGTTCGCACTTTCGCTACGAAGAAATTCGCCCGTCGGATGCCCGACAACAACTGCCTCAGAACACCCGTCCCTTTCACGGAGTCGTCGATAATGGTTTACCTGACCGCTGGCATAAGGAATGAATATGGAAACCGAGAAATCATTTCCTTTAATATTTTCACCGAACCACCATCCAGGGAGACTCATCAGATGAACCAACGGCTCGCCGTTGTCGGATGTCGGCCAGCGAACATCGGGCGGAAGATAAACTCCTCCGCCAACGTAGGCATCACCTTTGGCCGGCTTTAAGGGGGAAAACATCAGCTCCCGGTACACTTTTTCCCTCAAATTATTCACTACGGAATCAATTCATCACATTTAAACAAGCCGTCATCTTCACATGAACATCCGCTCAGCGCTCCCCCAATGTCAGACCGAGCTTTCTCACCAAAAGGTCTTCAATTGACTTCGCCGAAATTTTCAAACAATTTATACTCATTACCCCCATGCCTACCTCGAAAATTCTTCCTTCACCACTTATTAGAATAGCTTGCCCACCACCATCATCACCAATCATGAAGTAGTTCGGCAAATACTTTTCAACCTCGTAGACTTCATTCCGCTCCGGAAGAACTTCTATTTCATGCAAAGCAAGACAGCCAGACGAACTCACTCCATTACAAAGCAGAAGAAAATCCACATACTCACTCGGAAAGATCATCTCGACCGTCGATTGAACCAACTTCACCTGATTCAGCGTTGCAGGCGGGTTCAAGGAAAAGTGCTTATCCAGATACTCTTTACTTAGCATTGAATCCCCCCAAGCAATATGATGCTTTACACAACCTCGCCGCCGTCGTCTGGCATCAGCAACGGCGTACCGATCTGGTCGTAATGGTAGTAGACCAGATGCGCGTCGGACTGCCTTTCCGGCACGGATTGCAGCGGATCCTTCGCCGGCACATACGGTTCGTCATCCCGCCAAACCGGCGCCTGAATTCCCGCAACCGGCTGGAGCATCATAAATTGGGCGAGGGGGACGAACGATTCCGACTCGTACACATACTGCGTCGCGCCGCCCTCGCTGCTTTCATAAACAAGTTGACCGCCTTCCCAGCCGAACACCGTCCGCACACCATCGACGTCCTTGCCGATCCTGCGCCCGAAGGCATAGTAAAAATGCCGGGCCCCATGCGGCCGCGCAGTCTCGTCGACACGCGCGATTCGACTCAACATCTCTGCCAATCGACGCGCTTAATGAATTAGCAACAACGAATCACGTAAATTGAAAGGTAATAATACCCTGTGCGCTCGGCCTGCCTTTCGTTTGAAATTCGTTGCTTATGAACGTGTACACCACACCATCTGAAAAAATCCCAGGCTCCTCATCAAACACGACATCAAAATCATCCCCATTTATCGCAAAAAAACATTCGTGCCCCTCAACATCCTCTTTATCTTGCAGCCATGCAGGAATTCCGTATATCTTTGATTCGAAATTCTTACTTGAATCAACCTCATTGACCACACTCAAATCAACCCTCTTTGCTTGAGATGTCAGATCAGAATATTCATTCCTCTCCACGCCACTATTATCATGAAAAATCACAACAGAATGATTGTCGCCATCCGCAGTCAATTCTTCCCAATGCCGATATGGATCATCCGTGAAAAATGGCGTGAATATTGATATCCACCCATTCATCGATTCATTTATCCAGACAGCAGGAATCGTCAAAAGATGGAGGAGATTATTGCCACTCCCATCCCTTGGCCAAGGATAATCAATCGGCAACAGACACCCTCCACCAGCATGAGCTTGATCAAGGCCGACAAAATCACCAGAGAAAATTATTTTCTTAATCATGAAATTTCCATTAATTTAATCACAATAACACATTCCCCGAAGGAATTTATTAGACCTCTTTCGCAATCGCCTTGCCTGAGCCGCATTCATTCCAGCCTTTCTCAGCGCCCCTTGCCAAACGTCCATTTGTTGTTTGGTATCGTTTCACTACACCCTTCGGATGTGCTCATCAATCAGGCGCAAACTCACTGTGAAGATCGACTGCTGTATCTTCGTTGATCTCCGTTTTGACCCCGTCATAACCTACGGCAGTAATAATGAACCGATCAACATTCTCGTCCACGACCCTTGACCCGTCGACTACAGCAAAGAGACCAAACAATGCAATACGAACTGATTCCGCTATCACCTCGTCTAGCAGGCGTTGTTCGTCGCTCGATAAACGGGCACGCCACTCTGAAACCTTGATCAGTAGATCACGAGGTCGCCTCCCCGGAGGGACGGTAAAAGTTCTCACGAGATCATTTGCCGCCTGCTCCTGCACATGTGTCCGGATCGCAGCAACGAATTCCTCTGTATTCATGATTGAACTCCCTTTTCCGTGAATACTATTCCTTAAAAGCCTTTGGGTACATTCCCTTGTTGAGTGCGATGAGTCGTTGCAAACACTCGTTGGAAGCGTTTGTGTATCGTCTCAGGTCTCTGATGTCGCTTGCTAACCAATCTCTCGCTGTTCCCGTATACACGCCCTTAACGATCCATTATTTTCCCGACCAATCGATATATGCATCATTGTCGTAGTAGTAGACGAATGCATCCACCAAATCTGATGTGGTGGCAGCGCGCTGCTGATCTCTTGCATTCTCGACGATACTTTCGATTACCTGCATCCCAAGCGCATAATAAAGCCCATTTTCGACTGCAAACCTCGGGCGATCGGGATCAGGCTCGTTTTCGAAATCGTCTGGATTCAAAACGGCACACTGAGTGCTTTCATTCCAATCAACACCATGCGGCATGAACAAGGCAAAATTCCACGGCAACTGATCGGTGCCGAGCAATACCTCGCGCAGAGTCAACAATTTGTTTGTCATCGCATACGCTCTCCCCAATGTCCCATCCAGCCCTTACCACTTGGATGCTCCTCACTCACGACAGTCGACGCGTCCCACCATGTCGCCGAACCCGCCAAGGCCGCGCAACGCATGCCCACATGGTTTGGCCATGACTGCGACCGGGATTGACTTCACATACAAAAAGGGCCGCTTTCGCGGCCCTGTCGTCAAGGCGTTGCTTCAAAGTACCACGTCAAAAAATCGTTGAAGGTCTGCCAACGAGCTGACAGCCTCTCGTTCACAAGATCGTCCAATACACTAATATCAAGGTCGTAAACAGCGCGATCATCTTTGTTATACAGATACATGCCCTCGCTCTCATCTGATGTCAGAGCAAGATATTGCTCAGGGACATGGTAGCGATCACGGACATAATCCGTTTGGTCTGGAATTGCTGGAATCGTAGGCCCCTCGATATCCAGAAGCTCAGCAACAGGATGAGGGCTTATAAAACTACCCTGGTACTTTAGATAGAACTCACCAAGCTCCGAACTAGGAGCAACGCCCAGGTTCAGAAGCACCTTTTCAGCAGACCTGGGATCGGCCCTGCTTACATCACCAGAAACTGTGGCCAGATACTGTTCGACCTTCGATGGAATCATAAACCACATCCTCCTTGGTTAGATACATTGGCCGCTGCCGCTCTATCTTTCCAGTACTGTTGCCGGTCAATGTCGAATGAGCCGCGATCGACAGGATAATCCGGATTTTTTGATTTCCGTATGGGTGCAATGCCTCGCGACCTGCACCGCTTGCTGCTCGGTGCGTGCTGATCGTTACCTCAAACAACGGGCCAATGGATTGCTGTCTAGAATGATGCAACCGAAGCTGCAGTGCCGATTCCGGTTATTTCGCTCTCTAGAGCCGGCTTCACGGCACTAGTATGTCGTACAAATACAGCGTTGGCTGCGTAGTATTGTCCTTCTTCACTCGAAGGATCATGAAAGCGTCCGAGCGCCCCTCCTCCGAGAAGATGGGCACCTCGATTGATAGCCCGTCAGATTTATGTCCGTCAATTTCAAATACATACCCGTCCATTAGCGCTTCATCCGGAATTGGCGCAATTGCCTCCCCATCCAAACAAGCCTTCAGCGCGGCTCTGTATTCCGATGCCGTACTTGGTGCAGCGAGACCTTGGCTTACTAGCTCATCAAAGTGATCATGGATCAATTCATCGTAGGTGTGCCTCACCAATGGGACATACATCGGGCAGTCCAGCAACTTACGCTCCATGCTATCTCCTATCTCCGATTCCTTACGGTTCGCCTTGGAGAATTTCCATTGAACCCAATTTTTTCGAAATATGGATCAACGTGCACTGCAACAAGAAATGTTGCCTCTTGGGGAGTAAGTCCAGCTCGCCTGAGCGCCTGTAACCAATTCTGCGCTCGGCGGCATACGTTCCCCCGGCCTGTCGCTGCATACTTGTCGCCGCATAGTGCTCCGAGCCCACTTGTGTAGAAGGTCCGCCCAGTTGAACAGCAGGTGCTCCCGTATAGGTGTCCCCTTCCGTGCCGACGATCCAAAGCCCGAAGGCATCGTAGAAATTCCGGGCCTCATGCAGCCACGCAGTCTTGTCGACTCGCACGATTCGACCCGACATCCCTGCCAAACGCGATCAGGTCCTTACTAATGAATCAACCCGATCGTGGATCGGGGCACCGACTCTGGTTATCAACAAACCATTATTCTCAATTTATCTTGACAGCAAGTCCGTTCTCGCCCGCTCCAGCGCAGTACGAAATTTTCCCTGACTGCCTGACGACACTTTCAGCTTCGGCATCAAATCAACGGATCGACTCAATGCATCGAAGATGCATCGCCATTTTCCCTCCCGGGCTCGTCAGCTTGAATTCCTCATGTGGAATTTGAAGCCTGAATTCAAGCACCTTTCCCTTCGATGATTTCTTAACGACCTCCGAAAATCCAAGAGGAACCGCATCCGAGACGATAATGGAAAGAAACGCCCATTCATCGAATGGCTCATCAAAAGAAACACCGTCCAACGCGCGATTGACTGCAGGTTCAACTGCATTTCTCGCATGACGATGGGCATCACCCACGTCAGCATCAACTTCGGCTGACATCCAGAGTTTCATATTCCAGTGTTTCCGTTACATCGGACATCGTGTTTCCCTCTTCGACGCTTGGTTTGTCATCGCTTGCCGGTCTATCAGACGATCGTGCATGCATTCTGATAGTTCCGGCGATGCCCTTGCAAACCGTTGAGGTGACCACCTCCACGTGGTCCGGCGGACAGTCGATGCGTTTCTCCCCGATCGGGGAGAAACGTGGAACCGCGCGTTGTTCAATTTCCAAGCCGTGTCGAGTATCGCGCCAAGAAACAACGGGGCGATCTAGTGCAGGATAAGCACAACGGCCCAATTTACCAGGTCGTGCACGATCTGCGCCTTCCGGGGACAACAAGGGCCGCTTACTCGGCCCCTCACTAAAAGTAGGCCTTGATCTCTGGATACTCTTCCAAGAAACCTTGGCTATGTATGAACTCGTTCAGGCTGCCTTGTGTGCGTTTGGCCACGTCTACAATCGCCCTCATTTTCTCAGTGTCGTTCGAATTCACAATCCTGCCGATCAACAAGAGCGGCCACTCCTGTGCGCTCGCGTTACGGAGAAGATCTGGAAACTTGATGGCAAGTCGCTCCGCATAAAGCTTTGCCTCGACTTTATCCAGAACAACCAAGATTGATTCCTGTATGCCGTAGTCGTCGTCATCACAAAATGTGTCCAGCAGCACATCTACGACACGGCTATCAAGATTGTCTTGGACAGATCTCGCGAGCGTCACAAACGCTCTCGCGTCCGTCGGATTCTCATAGCGCTCCAGCGAAAGCAGGTCATTTCGCCATTTCTCAAATTCGGTTTCAGTCATGCAATGCCTCTACTTTTTCAAGAACCCACGGCACTTTGAATATGCAAGCATCTCACGCATAGCCTCGTTGTACCTCCTCGGGTCACCGACCTGTGCAGCAACACGACGAATATCTCGCACCTCCATCGCCATTGCTCCACGCCAGTCCCCCGCCTCCACCTTGCTTCCGATGATCGCCCGATATGCCTTACCAGCGTTCCCTTGATAACCATGGCTCATCGTCTTTTCATGATCGTTAGGATCCGTCTGGATTGCCGGTCCTTGGCTACGCGCAAGAGGGCTGACGCTGTCGGCAGGCATATGGTGAGATTCAATTCCAGACGCAGTCTTTCCTCCGTACGATCCTCCGCGATACGGCCCATTGCCTTCGGGATTTCCCTTTTTCAAACAATCGCATGGGCAACGAGCCAGCCCGAGTGGATCAATCCACTGCACAGGGTTTGGCGCGTATTGATATACGTTGGTGCCACCCGCCAACCCGATCGGGTCCTTACTAACGAACCGCCCGGAGTTTGGATCATAGTACCGATTCCGGTTATACCTCAGCCCCCTCTCCGCATCCGCCTGCAGCCCTTGAAACCGCATCGGGTTCCGCGGCGCGATGCCCGCCCGCTGCGACACCCGCGCGATCACTTCCCGCGCTTCGCCCCAGGCCCGATACGACGCCTCCCACACTACCTCGCCGATCTCGTCCGTCATTAGCAACGGTGTACCGATCTGGTCACAGTGGTAGTAGAACAAGTGCGCATCCGACTGCCGTTCCGGCACACGTTGCAGCGGATCATTCTCCGGCACATATGGCTCACCTTCCCGCCACACCGGTGTCTGAATCCCCGCAACCGGCTGCGCCGTCACATATTGAGCAAGCGGCACAAACGATTCCGGCTCGTACACATACTGCGTCGCGCCGCCTTCGCTGCTTTCATAAGCAAGCTGATCGCCGTCCCAGCCGAACACCGTCCGCACGCCATCGACATCCTTGCCGATCTGGCGCACGAAAGGATCGTAGAAATACCGAGCCTCGTGCTATCGCGCAGTCTCCTCGACGGACGCCACTTTCAACTGATTGAATTCGTTCAATTCGTAGCAGCACCGACGTCCCTCAGCTTCACCGGGTGCACGGCTGCACTCGCGTCGCTCTAATCGGTACACGCTTAAATAACTTCACTGCGACCGCTCGCCCCTATATTTTTCGGCCACTGCCAAGGGCCCAAAGAACTTAACCGCCCCCTCTCATTTGCAAAGTTCTAAAATGCGCTCCGACATTAGATTCAGTTAAAGAATTTGAAATTACCAGACACCCATAATTTCGCTCATCTAACAACCTTCCTGATCATCAAATACTCAACCAACTACATGAAAATCTCAATTAGCACACGTACCACAACATTTCGACGACCTCAAGCTGGAATTCACCAGCATGCCAAGTATCAAAGGACAACAGCCCTTGAATCACGCCCCCTCTTTTTGCGAGCACTCCAAATATAGATCAGATTGGCTTTATGGTTGGCCAATCGACACTGGCAGCATCAAAAAAATCAATACCACTCACCCCAAGGGCGATCGCCGCATCACGAAACGCCTCGGAACAAATTAACGTATTACTACTCCCCTCCATATCCTTCAATTTGAAAATATGGCAGAGGAAATTGTCATTTACAGTTAATTTCTTAATTCTCGCAATCCCACCAAACTTTCCATTTACAAATTGCGACTCTGTATTATTTGCCACCGCCTCTGGATCAAAGCTAGGAAATACAGCCGCATGATATTTCCCCTCCGAAACAGCCCCCCCCTTCGTGGACCGCACTTCGATCGGAGCGACATCAACCATCGGAACATCAAACTTAGAAATAAGGATATTAAATTTATCGCTTATTAAGTAATAAAAATTCAAATCACTTCTCACATCAAAATCATACCTCTTATCTTTCGTAATAAAAACCAAGCCTTCAGGAAATTTCTCATGAGCCTTTCCTCGCGAGGGATTCGCGTACCATGGAAAATAGCCGACCTCGACCCCTTTCGTCTCAGAATAATATTTATCATACAATGCGCCACCCAACATCCCAACCGGACAACCCTGAGCCAATTTTTGCGACAGTGCATAATATTTCAAGGCAATTCTCCTTCACTAACGAACACGTTGATTTCCATTTCCAGGCATCATCAACAATACTTTCAATCTACCCTGCAACGCGGATATTTGATCTCTAGCACCAGCAGCATCGAGCTTCCCACTATTATATGCACTCTCAATCCGGGAAACCTGATTGTTAACCATAGGCGAATAAATAACGCCGTGGGATCCACAGTGATAAAATTTTCGCCTCATAGATTTGGCCTTTTGAGAACTATCAGGCATTAGCAGTCCATTTTGCTTGTCGTCCCGCTTCCCGCCAATCCCGATAGAGTCAAAAAATACCTGATGCTTCCCCCAGATCTCCTCCGGAATCAAATGATGCGCCTGCATATTATCGCCAGTAACCCCACCAAGATTTCGATTCAAAGTAGAGCTACACAAACCCATTGGATCAGACCAACGTACCGGATTAGGTGCATATTGATAGGAATTTAACCCACCAGTCAGGCCAATCGGATCCTTACTGATAAAGCGCCCAAGAGCAGCATCGTAATACCGATTCCGGTTATACCTCAGCCCCGTCTCCGCATCCTCCTGCTGCCCTTGAAACCGAATCGGGTTCCTCGCCACGATACCCGCCCGCTGCGACACCCGCGCGATCACTTCCCTCGCTTCGCCCCAGGCACGATACGACGCCTCCCACACTACCTCGCCGGCCTCGTCCGTCATCAGCAACGGCGTACCGATCTGATCACAGTGGTAGTAAAACAAATACACGCCCGACTGCCATTCCGGCACACGTTGCAGCGGATCATTCTCCGGCACATATGGCTCACCTTCCCGCCACACTGGCGTCTGAATCCCCGCAACCGGCTGTGCCGTCACATATTGGGCAAGCGGCACAAACGATTCCGGCTCGTACACATACTGCGTCGCGCCGCCCTCGCTGCTTTCATAAGCAAGCTGATCGCCATCCCAGCCGAACACCGTCCGCACGCCGTCCACGTCCTTGCCAATCCGACGTCCAAACGGATCATAGAAATACCGCGCTTCATGCTGCCGCTCAGATTCCTCGACACGCACGACTCTCAACCGGTTGAATCCGTCCCACTCGTACTGCTGCCTACCCGACGGCGATCGCTTCCCGATCAAATTCCCGCGCGCATCGTATTCGAAGTGCGTGCCAGCGTATTCCTTCAACAGATTGCCGAGCACCTTCGGCACTTCGGGCGGCAACGTGCTGTCCACGCTGTCCGGCACCACCGGGCTCGCTTTCGCCAGCCCCGGCGTGCGCGCGTGCTTGGGACTG
>Ga0157367_1001513_pt1 | contig 10192 bp, 4 predicted proteins | sample AttbisABBM2_FD_113142 | JGI IMG/M metagenome (GOLD analysis project Ga0157367, IMG submission 113142) | Fungus gardens microbial communities from leaf cutter ant in Botucatu, State of São Paulo, Brazil - Atta bisphaerica ABBM2 | ecosystem: Host-associated > Fungi > Mycelium > Unclassified ...
ATAACTAATCGGGCATAGAACGTGCGCTAGTTAGTTCATTATCAAGCAAGTATAAACGCCGGGGACGCCGGGGTTGTCCTCGCTGATTTAAATTGTACGTCGGAGTTACATGGGCATTACGATGTTTGTCCCGCGTTGATTACGTTTTCGTGCACTGCATTACGCCTCGTTACGTTATGTTACAAAGGCCAATCGGCGACGTGAGATTGTATACGAGACTGCAGTCGCCTGCAAACTGCATCAAAGAACAACGCCGTAATTGCGAAATGTGCATCAAACATTCACGGTGAAACTAATACCTTTTAACTGAGCCCCCCGACATATTTAATTACGAAACTTTGTACAACCTGTTTTTCATTATTTTCCAAGTACCCGTGTATACCTCGTGGCGTCCATCGCTATACAATTATAAAAATTATATTATAAAAAGTATGATAGAAATATATGAATGATATTTAAAGAGAACAATTATTAAACAGATAATATAGAGTCCACTAAAAATAAAAATTTTCCTTGGATTTTTATAATAATTCTTCCTGGCTATTATATTACATTTGTTTTCCTGAGAGAAGTGCTTTTTTAAAATTAAAATATTCACAGACATCTAATACGTTAGATAGAGACTAGAATGCAAAGTAATGTGAGTGTATTAAAAATGTTTATTGTTACAAACGCGAAAATAAAAAGATTCAATTGTTGTTTTTCATTCTTGGACTGTAAATTTCTCTCGTATCTCGCTTTGCCACAACTCATGCAAAGGATATTCCATGTAACATTCATATGTAACGGATTTTTGCATCGAGTTAATTGAGCGTTAAAAGTGCATGGTAAACCATCATAAGGAAAAGATATACCAATATAATACTAATAAGATAACAAAATTCAAGTATGTTTTTTGCATTTTAAAGATGGCCATTTTACCCAAGTTCACTCCATCGTTACGATTATCCGTGCTATCTAATCAACGCGGCGTTGCGTCGGTAAAGTCGCGCAGGTCGCACCAAAATACAATTCCGTCGTTCGCGTTCTTATTATAAGCTCTTGAGAACCCGCGTATGTACCGCATATAGAAAATATACGCACATACATGCGCAAATACACATATAACCCACACGAATATAAACACGTATTCACACGATGAATACACACGAGCACACGCATACACATACAAATACGCGCAAACACGTACGACGAACGAACACACACGCACACGATCTTCCATAGGCTTAAAGGGGATGCAACTCTGGCTTTTGACGGCCGACCTTTTCGCGTTGGCTTTCACCCTCGTATTCTTTTCCCTCTTTTACCCTGCTGTTCCCCTCGTGCCGGAAACCATCGTCAGTGAGTGGGATTCGACCGACGTGCTTGGGAAAACTCCTTTTCTCTCCTACGGAAAAATAACGCAAGTGCGCAGGATCGGCGCGCCACGGTTAAAATGTATTTTAATTGAATGAATCGACGAGAGAGATCGCGTGAGTAATTGCATCACTCGCGCGTATCGATTCGTTGGCCGAGTCGATTTCGTCGATTTTTCGGGAAAAAATCGACAGCTAAACAATATTTAGTTATTACGTACGACATAGGGTGATATTTCTTCCGTAATCCCGGCTTTACGCGAAGAAATAGCGTTGAAACGATACGACGATCGTAAACTTGTTATCAACAACTGCATCCTCGTCTCGTGTTTTCATTGATATCGCGTTATTTATACAGGATAAACTCGCGCTACAATGCTACAAAATGTGAAGGCCAGATATGCTATTTAAATCCAAGATGAAAATTCTTATGGAAGAATTTTCGAGCGAGGTCATTATTTATTACGACTTCGTAATTTATGATATTAAATTCCTTGGTAAGTAAACGTGGAATTAAAACTCCGTTAGAGTAAAGTGCGCTTGAAATTAAATGAATAATAAAGTTTTCTTCGCTTTCCTTCAACCATTAGTTTTACGACAAGAACCTCTTTCAATCTTTCGTAATTAAAACATTGTTAATAAATTTAATTTATAATTAATATAGTTTATTATCATTTTTTATTTTTATTTTTTAATTTACAAGTTCAACGCGAAGAAAAAAAATACGTAATAGTAATTTTTAAAAATCTGTTATCACACTAAAATAATGATGTATAAAATTTTCATACACCAGTGACGACTTTACTTTGCATGTCTCTTCGTATTAATTTTTTCCCATTACTTTTTTTTTTTTTTTAAATATCCTACATTAAATCGTCGTTTTAAAAGCAACGTAATTAATGTCACTCCGCAGTCTGTATGTAGTTAAAAAAAAGAATACTATGATATAAAATGCGTTTGTTTATGCGCACATGATATTCGAATTGCGGAGCGGCACTGTTAATTTCAATTTCGAAATATCGATATCTTGCGCAAATACACGGAGAACGCATGACGAAAATCGCAAAATTGCGTTATTTATTAACCGCGGGCGCGGCAATACGCCGCGGTTGGCACCGTCGAGCGTTTATAACGCTCTATATCACTCGTCTTTAGGATTTATCGTCATTCTTCGTGGTTGACGGTTCATTTACATGATAAAGCGGCTCGGCGGTGCTGTAACACGGCGATATGCATTGTAAGCTTTTACGTCTGAGTGCAACGCCGAAGTGCGCGCGCGCGGATGATGCCTCCCGATAATTGTTACGACGCTTTTACATCTCCCTCCTTCCCTCTCTCTCTCTCTCTCTCTCTCTCTCTCTCTCTCTCTCTGCTCTCTCTCTTCTCGCCCTTGCTCTCGCATGCAAATTTGCGCGCGCGTGCAACACGCGTCTGTTTTGGACTGAAACGTACGCGTTCCGTGAATTGTTCTTGAAAACTCGTATTCCCGATTGAGCACGTCCCGCGGAACAAATTTCCCAGCGTGCGAAGTGCGCGCAACTGCAACTCCCCGTCCGCGAATTATATGCGGGCTTTTAATTATTCCCATTCTCCTCGCGGCTGGTGTAGCTTAAATACTGGTGTTAGTAGCTTAATGGCGTTGTTATTTCCGTTTTAAAGGAAGATTATGAGTCCAAAAAAAATTTTTATTAAAGTCTGCGAATATACATATAAAAAGATATTACTGAAATTGAACGGAAATACTTAATATTTGATATAAAGTTGAGTGCACTTATGCAACTTACATAACTATAGCGCAATGAAGATAAGTTTCACATGATACGACTTTTATCTTGCCCACGGAATAAGAGCGAGTTTTCAGAGTACATGAATTTGTGTCAAGGTTCGAGCGTTTTTCATCTGACCTAAAAACATGATACGTCAAGAATTCACCTTTTACATCGCCTCTCTCTTTCTCTCCTTGCAATTATTAAAATTAAAATAATATATACCAACGAGGTACTGCGAATTTCTACTAGCAAACAAGATCCCGCGACGAAACGTTAGATAAAATTTCACGTCGCGTCGCGGTGAAATTAAGGAAGAAATAATAAAAGTCGAGATGTATATAAGAATAGATGTATATAAGAATGATACCGTTGCGTTCTTACAACGCGATATTCGCCAACTTGCAGCCGAACAACTTTTCTGACCGCGAGGCAACTTTTGAAGTTTGTTGTGTTACAGCTGCCCATTCGCGGCATACCTAATCATCGTTATCGTGCTTTACGTTATACGGACAGTTCTTCCCGTTGAAAAACAGTGAGATTAATTGGACCGCGAGGCGCAGTTATTATTACACCAGGCATGCACAGATATTCAACAAAGGATTTTTACTGGCAATGTTCTCCGCGCGAAACCCATATTCGAAATGAAATTTTATTTCTTTATTTTACAGCTGCCGTTACGTGATTTAATTAAATCTCCTATAAAAGCGGGATATGTGGATTGTGCAGGAACGCAATAAGAAAATTCAATGCGAGAAAAATAAATATCTTTTCGCCGAATTATTTTCCGTTCGTTTTTCTTTTTGAAAAGGGAACATTTTCCATTCCGACTTTCCCTTTGTTTTACAATACAGCAAATACGATAATATTAATGAATTCCAAATCCAGATAAAAAAAAGTACCGTTAACAGTGTCTTCTTTAATTATATTCGATACTTTTACAAAGTTAGTTTTAAGAGGATTTATGGACTTTGCATATGAATAACGGGAGCTTTAATCCATTCTTGTATTAAATATCTCTATCATGAAAAAAAATATATGTTAAAATCTTCTGTTGATTGATTTTTATTTAAAGTCATGGAATATAGAAAAACATAAATAAATCAATATTTGATTTGCTATTGCACTGAAAAAAAAGATTGACTGCTGCAGCAAATTAGATTGTAAAATATGGCATAGCATTTTTAATTAGTTGCAACAGCCAATTGTATTAGCTTATCCGCAATCAGTATAGGATTTCGATAGGCTAACACAACCAAAAATTGGCTGCTGCAATTAATTAAAAATGCTATATTCAGTCTATAGCTGCGTTCAGCAGAAAAAGCAGTTTTACAACTGTTAAAATTTTATAATATGATTGATCTTGCCCTTAGTTTCTCATGGATTTGGATCTATATGTATAGATCAATTATATTCAAGAATTTTACAACAGTTGCAAAACTGTTTTTCTCTGCTGAACGCAGCCAATCTTTCTTTCAGTGTGCTTACGCTATTGTTTTATTTATCCTCTACTATGATTCGCTTACTGCTTAGGTTTTTGTGTGCCATGGCACACAATTTTTTTATATTGTAATAATAAATTTATTATAATAAATTATGTAATAATAAATTATATAACAATAAATTTCTAACAAAATTTATATTTTTATATTTATATTTTTTACATTTATATTTATATTTTTATATTTTTAAATTTATATTTTTATAATAATAGTTTATGCAATAGATGTATACCGTAAAGTATATAATAAACTTATCATTGAAAATTAGCTTATTGAAAATTAGCTTGTCTTCAAATATTTTATATGAGAGTTAAAGAAAATTGAATTTTTTTCGAATTTGTTTGAACAAGACTAATCGAATGACATTTATTTGATGAATGAGAATCGTATCAACATCAACGCGAGGTAAATATCAGACGTCGCATTTAGCATGAACGTACATACTGGAATATCTTATCGCGCAGACACATTTAGTGCAAATGTAAAGCGTCTTATCTCGACTCAAGGATAATATTTGCCGCTCTACGAGTGGTCGAAAATTTAATCATAATTCCGATTCTCTCCATTCCATATCTTCCCTGTATCTTCGTATTCCGTGTTCACCTTCCCTTTGAGAAGGAAACAATGGCATTCCCCATAGCGTAACTCGCACTCGACCGACTCGCAATATCCATCGCAAACGGCCGACGCTTCGTTTTGCCCTAGAAAGTCCCTGTTGGAAAAGGTTCTTCGTGATATTTAACGAGAGAGAGAGAGAGAGAGAGAGAGAGAGATTGAGATTGAGATTGAGTATATGCGCGTGTATGTGTGTGTTTCTTCGCCCTTCCTACATTCGGCATTTGGAGGGTGGAGTTCTTTCTCCCCTGCTTGCTTTTCTTTCCAGTGACGTTGGTCTTGTTCTATCTAGGATATTTTTTAAAGGGGATGTATATTGAAGATGCGAAATCCTTTGACGTTCGCCCACGGCGTGTGAAAATAGAGATCGGAACAGTTACAGTTTCAACGTGGTCGAATTTCAATGGCGCCAACACGCGAAGTGTTATAATACTTTTGTTTATGGTTTACGACATATCTTGTGACAATGGAAATTAAAAACGATGTTAAATGAGAAAAATTTTAAATGCATTTTTCCGTCTATCTAATTGTGGCGTTGAACTGTGACAAGAAGTAAGAAAAGAGAAAGGATAGAAATTAGATTTTTTCTTTGTTTTCATTATACTTAAACGAGTAAAACAACCGTTTAATGGCAAAGAAGTGAAAATGGCGATCGCAGTACATAGGTGCTCCAACAAGCGGTAAAGCCTTTAAAAGGATTAAATAAATATTGTTTAATCGTGTCGCAGTAGAGACTGGAATTTCAAAAGGAAGAAGAAATTGTCGATAAAAGTTACGCAAGTATAAAAAAAAAGCTTGTATTCGCATAAATATCTACATTTTCTAATAATTTTACAATGTCACATATACAAGTATTTAAATTGTCTTTTATTTTTTTTTTTACCTTTTATCATAAAATCCCTTTTACAATAAAGAATTATATTTTAATATACGAAAGGCCGTTGTAACTGATTATGCTTTTATTATTTTTTTTTATTTGCACAAAGTGCCACCTGTTGCCACGCAACAGCTGACGTGTCAACACAGAGATTAACTTTGTCGTTATTTTAACTTTAACTTTAGCTTTTGAAAGTTATTTTTTATAATTATTTGAATGACAATTTATGCTCATTTTTTTTACATTAATCCTCGGCATGACTTATATGCGTTGCAGCTCGTATAATCGTATAAGCTTCAATGATGAAAACATCACTTATATAATGCGCGTGTTTTGTTACTGTTCATAAAAAAAATCGAGACAGAAGTTTTTAAACGTCAATTTTGTAATCCATCCGTGACTCGCCGGTTAAAATATCTAAAGCAACAAATCTGGAGGTCGGTGGAAATCGGCAAATCGCAGTTTTTAAAGCTTTGAAGCGCAGTTAAAACTCGCGACCTTTCGCGTGTTACACGCGAAAGTTGCGATGCATACGATACACTGCCTTGACAGACCGAATTAATGCGACAAAAAGGAGAGAAGAAACGCAAGAAAGAAAATACGTTAACTCACTTGTGATTTCTGTACTTCCGCGATATTCGCAATTTTGATGAGAATTGTGTAAAAAAGAAATCTTTTCAATATTCGTTATCCTATTTTCTAATTCTTTTTTTTATATAAATTTACTATTTTAGTTTTAATATTTTAGTTTTGATATGTTATTTCGATTTTATGGGAAATTGCAGTTTAGAAGTAACTACAATAATACCTATAATGTCATTTTGACATTTTAACTTGATTTAAAAGTTATTATTTAGATTGTATTAAAAAAAATATTTGTAGGGAAATATTTTGGGGAATAATAAAAAATAAGTATTTAATATGAATTTTTTGGGGATTATCCACATTAAAAATAAAATTTCAGTTGAAAATCAGACGAATCAGAATTTTCTTGTTAAATCTAATTCTAGTTTCAATGGACAAATCAGAATTTTGATATAATCAGAATCTTTTGGTCCATTTTATTTCCAGATATTTTTATATCGTTCCAGATATTTTTCTCAGTGCAGGAAAGCGTTTCGCAAACTATATACGTTGCTATTTTTTTCCTCTTGGATAAGGAGAGGTGACCTTGATCGAAGTTTCCTTGCTTCTTCAAATGATTCAAGACGATTCATGTTTAATTCTGCAGTACCTCTAGCACTTTCTTCTACTCGCTCTTCTTCCCGTGATTAGACGATCGCGGCCGGTAATGAGCTTTCTCAGGACTAAACGTGTTATTCGGAAACTTGTGCTCCACCGTACTACGTTTTCTTGTAACATCATTAGTTGGTGTAGTCCCAGAAGAGTCTTACACGACAAATTGCAAATACGCAAAGGATCCAAATGAAGGGAAAGAGAGGAAGAGAAAGAGAACCGCATAAATTCAGGAAAGCAGATTCCCCAGGCGGGTGACTCAAGTCGCGCTACACACACTTATGTAAAGAATAATTTTCTTACGCAAGTAAACTTGCTACGATAATGTTGGAGGAATTATCAATGAAGAAATATATATTCTCTGAAACGATTTGGAAATCGGTTTCGTGTCACGAGCATCTCAAAATTTTATTTAAGGAATTTATTTAAGGAATTTAATTACGAAGAGAATTCTCCGTGGACTTATCGGAAGTTCGAAAATTGAGAAAATTGAAAAGCATTGAAGGCATTTTGTCGCGACATAGACGAGACACAATTCTGGGTGTTTTCTAGCAAGGCAAACACAGTCAAACACAATCAGACACAGTGTAATATAGTGAATCCATTACATTCTTGTTGATGTTTGTTAAACAAGAATGAAATGATTCACTGTGTTACACAGTAGCTGCGTTCGCTTTGGCGCTCACAGTGCTTATGAGCATAAATTGTCCTTTAATATTTAATAAACAACAAGGATGAAACGACGCTTAAGGCATTGTGAGCGTCAAAGCGAGCAGAGCCAGTCTGACTGTGTTCTTGCTGGACTCCCTCTGTTAACATCTTCGTTTGTAAAAAAATCGTTCATAAAATAACACCCTGCACACGTGTACTCGAGCCACATATTGTGTGCAACAAAGTATATATGAGACGTTTCAACTCGGCTATTTTTCGCACATTGCCTTTGTTCTAATATCACATGGCGTATGTATTATAGGATTAAGAACCCCATTCTTATTCGCTCGAAAATAGTCGAGTCGCCCCTCCGATTCTTCGGCTTCCCCCAAAAGGAGGGTTTAGTGGCGGTGCTAAAAGGTCGAAAGTTAAAAGGAGCAAAAAAAGGGGAGTTTAACAATTCCCTAACGTACAGGTGGTTTTCCTTTCCGTGATAATGCCGATTACGTTTAGCCATTCTGCATTAGTCGAGAAGATCTAACACGAAGTGACCTTCTGCACTGGAAAAAGAGTCTGATTGCATTAACCTGGTCGAAAAATGGGCAAATCAAAATTTATTTGTTAAGTCTATTATGATTCTAATTGAGATAATCAGAAATTTTCTGGTTCGTTTATTTTCAATCAGAATTTTTTTCTCATTCCTGTTTATACCAATGTAAATTAACTTTAATCTCTCTTTTAATCTGCTCTTCTCATCTTTTTCTAATGCTTAAAACTAGAAAAAGATAAAGAGTTGATTGAACGAAGACGAAAAGGATGGTTACTAAAGCATTTAAAAATTTAACTAGATACAAGTCTGAAAATAATTTTGTTCGACTAATAACTTTGAAAATATTATGTAGGACGCTCAAGTTGATTGCTAGAATGTCAAAATTTTTTGTAGCACTTAAAATTTCTAGATCATTATTTTGATCTAACAAATTAAGTTATTTTCAGATTTGTATTTAGGTAAATTTTTAGATATTTTAGTAAAATCATTCTTTCTCAAAGTGCTCAAAGTTAATTAAAAGTAAATAGTATATAATATTAGATTGCAAAAACGGAATAAACGAAATCCACAAATTAATTATTTTTTAATCCAATTTGTTCAAAACACTGCAGTTTTTTTAATCGTTAATTCTCTTTTAATGCGTTTTTCCAACAGCGTATAAATTCATCGATATATATATTTTGATCGTATTCGATATTATTTAAATAAATAAAGTGTTCGAACGCGATCAATATATCGCAGATATAAAACCGAACAGAGTTATTTGATCGTGTGTACAAAACAGATTTCGGGCAATTTTTATTCCGTAAATGGAAAATCGTTAAACATTTTTCTGCGCAAAGCGTCGGTTTCGACGTGCATCTCGCGTTCCGTTAAGTTCCTCGATATTACGAGATTATGCAGAGTAATGCAGCGGTTAGAAACGGGGCGAACGTGGCGCGAGCGAAAATAAGCGACACGTGCCTTTTTACCGAGTGCTTGGGCAGTCCCTGGTCCCTTTGCACCCTGCAAGCGTATTTACAAGGGTATTTGCTTTCGCGCGTTGGATAACAGCCCGGCATGAGAGTCGCCGCGGATGATGCGGCCATTCGTGTGCGCGGTCACGCGAAAATTTACGCGTAATACGGAGCGTGGGGTGCACGTGCAAAAGTATCGTGGCTGCCTAAAGTATACTAATGCAACGAGGGGAAGTTTTTCATTTGATAGGATATAGGTGATGGAGTGACGCTTGAAGCCGCGCACACTTTTTGGTTGGGGTTAGACTTCCTTTTCCCGTTAAGGTAAATGTCCCAGTGACCGGAACCCATGTTCAGATACTTATACATTATTCATTATTATTCTCAAAATTGGAAATTGTAAATTATAAATTCATAAAAGAAATGTGATTGAGTACGAAGAATCGCTTTGACCGAATATGGCCTGCTCTTTTACTCATGTGTGTTTAATCTTAAAAATGCTGTTTTTATTATACAATATTATAGTCTAATTGTATTTAAAGATTACAATTAAATTATAATACTATATTTAAAAAAGCATTTGAGATTAATAATATAAACAAATAAAGTTTTGTGTAAATACTTCTAATATTCTTGACATACACTGAAACAAAAGATTGGCTGCAACAATTTAGATGATAAAAT
>Ga0157367_1001514_pt1 | contig 10187 bp, 9 predicted proteins | sample AttbisABBM2_FD_113142 | JGI IMG/M metagenome (GOLD analysis project Ga0157367, IMG submission 113142) | Fungus gardens microbial communities from leaf cutter ant in Botucatu, State of São Paulo, Brazil - Atta bisphaerica ABBM2 | ecosystem: Host-associated > Fungi > Mycelium > Unclassified ...
CGGGCTCGACGTGTGCCTCGCGGTGATGGACGTGTTCCTGAAGGACTTCGGCGACACGAAGTATCGTGCGTGCCCGCTGCTGCGCGAGATGGTGTCGGCCGGGCGGCTGGGGCGCAAGACGGGGCGTGGGGTGTACGACTACAGCTGACGTACTGCAACGCAGGTCAGCGCGTCAACGCGGATGACGAGCCGCGCCGGAGATTGTGTCCGGTGTCGGTTGGTCATCCGCGTTTTCAATTTGGAGCACGGGGAACGCGTATGCGCGGTGTTGACGGAAAGGCACGCGCGGATGCGGCGACTCGCGTGAGTGATCCCGTTCGTCTTCCGTTCATGTCCAATTGAATGATCGATAAAGCCGGACGATTGACGCTTTATCGCGGTTTGCCGGGCATCCCGTCTCTGGTATTTTTTCGCCCGGTTGCTCCGCGATGCCATCGGCCATCACGCGGCGGCAGAGCGTTGTGGGCTTCAACATCGAATGAAGAACCGGTGAGTATTCAAATGAAAAAGAAAATTCAGGGGCGCTGTTCAGTTGCGATCATTGTGTCGAGCTTGTTGCTCGGTGCATGTGCATCGAAACCTTTCGAACTCGACACGCAACAAATGTCGTCGATCAAGACCATTGCGGTCGATGTGTCGAGGCCAACCACGTATTTTGCTGTGTCGGCCGGGGGGCCGGTCGTCGTTCCGCTTCCCGGGGTAGGTCTGTTGGCGGCCGCCATCGGTGGCGCGATCAGCGGGGCGACGGCGATGTCGACTCGTACCAACAAGGATTTCAATAGTCTCGTCAAGAGCGAGCTTGGCGATACCGGGCTGAACCGCAAGTACATCGAGGCGCTGGAGGGCGAACTCCGGGCGCAAGGCTACCAGGTGACGGAGATCGATCTCACCCGGCCCGGCATGCCGAAGCTTGCAGGGGACTGGCTGCATCCGACGCTGAAGGGCGACGCCTATACGGGAGCGGATGCCATTCTCATTGCGCCGGCCAATACGGGTTATGGCGCAAACGGACTGGGTTGGCCGTACGTTCGATCGGTCAATACCCAGATCCGGATTTTTTCGGCGAAGACGTTTGAACCTGTTTTTTCGCAAAATATCTTCTATCCGATCCCCACTCATCTCAGCCCGACTTCGGGTGGTGGCGGTGTGAACAAAAATGCAGGCATCAGCTCCGCTCAAGGCGCAAAGGCGGATGCCCTTTACGTCTATCCGTTCTATACCGATCTGGTAAAGGATTTGCCCAACGCGATCAAGGGAATCGACGAGGCGCTCATGAGTTTCGTGCCGCAGTTTCGCAACGCGTTACTGACCGGTCGGGGCGTTTCTCAATCGGCCAGTGCCGGCCAGAAGTAAGAAGTCAGTTCAAAAAAAGGTGGGGGCTGTGCACTTCCACGGCGAGCCGTTAACCTTGGGCACCAGAACAACGGAAGCCCAACAATGGAAGCGCCGATCATTGACGACGAACAAATGAGCGATTTGAGAAACGAAGTCTCTCTCGAGACACCGAATTGCCCCGATCCGTCCCGTCGCCGCTCGCTGATCGCCGCCTGCGGCGCACACGCCGTGCACGACGGGTTGACTGACGTCATTTACGTGCTGCTGCCGATCTGGCAGGCGCAGTTCGCGATCAATTACGCGCAGATCGGCTTGTTGCGCGGGCTCTATTCCGGCGTGATGGCGAGTTTTCAGTTGCTAGCCAGCCGGGCAGCGCGGCGCTGGGGGCGGGAGCGCTTGCTGGTGGCCGGGACCGCCCTCGCAGGCGTGGCCTACCTGATCGCAGGTCAGGCCGGTGGGCTGACGGTACTGCTGATCGCGCTGGTGCTGGGCGGACTGGGTGCAAGCACGCAGCATCCGCTCGCATCGTCGATGGTCACCGATTCCTACGAGGCAGGCGGAGGCGTGAAGGAGGCTCTGGCCCAATACAACTTCTCCGGAGACATCGGCAAGACGCTGATACCAGGCCTGATCGGCCTTCTGTTGACGGTCGTGACGTGGCGAACCGGCACCACGCTGATCGGCGTGCTGGGAGTGGTTTCAGCGGCCCTGCTGTGGTGGCTGATTCCGTCGCACGACTCGTCGCGAGCGGCGCGCGACAAGACGCCGAAAGCGACCAGCGGCAGCGGTTCGTCCGGCGGCTTGCGCGCGCTGCTCGCGACCGGCACCCTCGACAGTGCCGTGCGGATGGGCTTTCTGACGTTCCTGCCGTTCCTGCTCAAAAGCAAGGGGGCCGGCACCGCCGGTATCGGTCTCGCGCTGGCGATGCTGTTCTTGGGCGGCGCGTTCGGCAAGCTGTTCTGCGGCTATCTGGGCGCGCGCATCGGGATGATGAAGACGGTGTGGCTCACGGAGTCCGCCACGTCGCTGTTGATCGTGCTCGCTGTGTTCTCGCCACTCTTCGCGATGATGGCGATGCTCCCGCTGCTTGGACTGGCGCTGAACGGGACATCGTCCGTGCTCTACGGCGTCGTGCCGGAGCTGGCCGGGGTCGGCAAGCGCGAGCAGGCGTTTGCCCTGTTCTATACGGGCACGATCGGCGGCGGCGCGCTGTCGCCGGTTCTGTTCGGCCGTCTGGGTGACATCGCGGGTGTCCCGACCGCGCTGTTCGCGCTGGCTTCGGTCCTGCTGCTGACACTGCCGTTATCGTGGTACGTGCAGAAGGGCCTGGAAGCCTAGCCGGCTGCGACCGACCGGGCGAACGCGATGAACTGCTCGACGCAGGTTGACGAGAACGGTTCGGACCATGTGACGACCAATTCGAGAACATGCGGCCTCGCCAGCGGCACGTAAGCGACGCCCGAGCGTTGCAACGTCGACGTGAAGCTGGGCACAATGGCGACGCCGCGTTCCGCTGCCACCAGCGACACCAGCGTCGTAATCTGCGACGCTGTAGGCCCTATCCGCGGCGCGACACCCTCATGGGCGCACAGATCCTCGAGCGCCGCGTTCAGCGCGGAACCGTAACCCGCCGGGAACGTGACGAAGTTCTCGTTGACGAGTTCACGGAACTCGATCGTCGCCTTACCCGCGTATTTGCTCTGGGCGGGAACCGCGGCGACGAGCGGTTCCCGCGAGACGACGAGGGACCGGATCCGCTCCTCCGACGCCTTCGTCGCCGACCAGCCGAATCCGATGTCCATCGTGCGGTCGGTGATCTGCTGGCGCTGACTGGCGGTCGATACTTCCCGAAACGCCAACTCGACTTCCGGCATGCTGCGGCTCACGTTGCGGATGATGTCCGAAAACGCGTCGGACATCGGAATGGAGCTTGCATAGCCGATCACGACACGGCCGACCATACCTTGCGCCATCTTGCGCGCTGTCGCCTCCGCCTCGCCGACCGCATGAATGACGCTCCTCGCATGTTCGAGAAACAGCGCGCCTGCCGGCGTGAGCTGGACCGCGCGTGTGGATCGCTCGAACAGCCGGATCCCGAGCTCGCTTTCCAGCGCGGCGATATGGCGCGTCAAAGGCGGCTGGGCGATACGTAAGCGCAACGCCGCGCGTCCGAAGTGCAATTCATCGGCGACGGTCACGAAATAGCGGAGGCGGCGTAGATCAAGCATTTTTGTCTTTTCGGTATCAATCGCCACAAAAACGGTATTGGCACGCGTGTCGCTCACTCGTCAGACTGTCACACAAACCAGATAGGGCGTCACCAGTGGGCAACAGAACCATTCGATTCGCATTTTTCCTGTGCGGGTTTGCGGCTTTTCTCAATCTTTATTCGACTCAGGGCATCCTGCACGAACTCGCTGCGGCATTTGACGTGAGCGCCGAACAGGCCGGCCTGGGCGTCAGCGCCACCACCTTGGCGGTCGCCATTATCGCTCCGTTCGTCGGTGCGCTGGCCGCTCGCTTCGATCGCCGGACGGTCATTTCGTGCGCTGCCGTGGCTTGTGCGCTTCCCGTCCTCTGGTCTGCGCACGCGGCGAGCTTTTCATCGTTCGTCGCCGCCCGCTTTGCCGCGGGTATGCTGATGCCGTTCATCTTCGCGATTTCGATCGCCTGCATCGGCGAGATCTTCAATCACGACGCGGCGACGGAGGTCAGTGCGCTCTTCGTCGCCGGCACGACGCTCGGCGGATTCGCTGGACGCTTCGTGACCAATATCCTGACGTCCGCGTTCGGCTGGCGTCACGCGCTCGATTTCATCGCGTTCCTGTGTCTCGCAACGGGCCTCGCGATCCACGCGTGCCTGCCGGCGTCCGGCGCCGCGCCTGCGGACGGCGATGGTGCGTCGACGCCGCGCTGGACGCTCTTGACGCGCGGCCCGCTGCTGGCGTCGTTTGTGGTCGGGACATGCGTGCTGGCATCGCAGGTCGCGACGTTCACCTTCGTCGGACTGCGACTCGCCAGTGCGCCATTTGGATTCAATACGGTCGAGATCGGCGCGATCTATGCGGTATTTCTCGTCGCGGTCGTCGTCACCCCGCTCGCGGGCCGCGTCGCGGCGAAGCGCGGCCCGCGCGATCTCGCGCTCGCGGCGACCGGCCTCGCGATTGTCGGTGCATTGCTGACGCTGTCGAGCAGCGTCATCACGATCCTGATCGGTCTCGCGCTCAGTTCGACCGCGGTGTTCGTCGAGCAGGCGTCGGCCAATGCGTTCATCTCGCGGGCGGCACCGGGCGCAAGATCGACGGCGATCGGCATCTACCTTTCCTTCTATTACTTTGGCGGAAGTCTCGGCTCGGTCCTGCCCGTTCCCGCATGGAATCGCTGGGGCTGGATGGGCTGCGTCGCATTCGTCGTCGGTGCACAGGCGATTGCAGGCGCGCTCGTGTTTTTCTTCTGGCGCGGAATGTCTCCCGCCGGCGCAAGCAAACCGCGCTCACCAGAAGTGCGGCTGACTCGGTAGTTCACTTCAAATCACAACTAGAACCGGAGAGAAAAGGATGGAAGCGTTTCAATCGCATGCGGGGTTGCTCGATATCGTCACACCTGTGCTTCACGAAATGAAAAGCGGAGCCCTGAAGGATGCGCTTGTTGCAGCCTTCGCGGCCGAAGAGGAGGCGCTTCGGGACATTGAGAGTGCATTCCACCGGTTGACGGAGCGCGGCTATCCGGCGCCGGCTCTTCGCACCTTTTTCGCCAGTTGGTCAAAGACCAACAATTCCGCGGCGAGCGTTTCCGGCCTTGCAAACCGGATCACGCTGCTCGCGCGCTCCGAAGCCGGTTCGGCGGCGTCGAACCAGCTTCATGACGTATGCGCCAGCCTGCAGCGCATCACCGACGAGGATCTCGGCGCGCTGGGCGGCGTGCTCCATGCCGATCTCTTCTATACGATGGCGACGGCTGCGTGCGGTGACGACACATGGCTGCTGAAGTCCGCTTGCCTTCCGTCCGCGCAGGCATTCAAGGACTGGACGGATCGTCAGCGGCTGAAGGAGCGGGATCTCCTCCTCGGCCTGCTTACCACGCTGGTTCACGAGGTTTACACGCACGGTGAAGTCGAGTTCATCCACGACCTCTACAAATCCTGGTTCCATACGCACGTCGGCATTCCGGCCGATCGCGTGCGCCACATCGTCGCGTGGGTCACCGTGCATACCGGCGGGACCGAGAGCAACCACTTCGGGCACGCCGTACAGGCGGTCAATGCGTTCGCTGACGCAATGCAGGTAACGATCGACGAGTCGGCCGCGACGACACTGTTCCAGGACTACCTGCGTCGCAAGGCGACCGTCATGCGCGAGTGCACGCAAGCGCTCGTCTGACGCAGTGCAGGGTCGGGCGGGGCATCGCCCATTCTGAAATTCATTCGCACAACTGAGCACGATGCGCGGCCGATGACCGGCTCGCCTTGCCGTGGCTCCTGATTTCATTGGTTTTCGCATACAACGACATGAATACACGCGACATCCCGAAAATCGAGTTGCCGTTGTCGGACCGTGCGCGGAGCGTTACCGCACCGGGAACGTCAAGCATGCGCAGCAAAGCTAACGCATTGAAGGACCGTGGCGTCAAGGTGATCAATTTCGCCGCCGGAGAACTTTCTTTCGATGCATGTCCGCCAATGAAGGCGGGCGCGATCGAGGCAGTGGAAAGCCGGCGTAATCGCTATACGCCCCCGATCGGATTGCCCACGCTCCGTGAAAAGCTGGCGGAAAGCGTGAGCCGGCGATGCGGGGCCATGTTCACGGCAGACGAGATCGCCGTCACGGCGGGCGCGAAGCAGGCGCTTTTCAATGCGTCGATGGTCTTGCTGAACCCCGGTGACGAAGTGATCGTTCCGACTCCCTATTGGGAGACCTTTCCGACCCAGATCCGGCTCGCCGGTGCGACGGCCGTCTGCGTCGACACGCAGGCCGATCAGTACCGACTGACTCGGCGTGCGGTCGAAGGCGCGCTGACAGACAGAACCCGAATGATCGTGATCAACACGCCCAACAACCCGACGGGAACCGTCTATCAGCGCGAGCAGTTGCTTGGAATCGCGAAGCTCGCGTTCGACCGCCAGATCTGGGTGGTGTTCGACGAGTGCTACCGGCATCTCGTCAGGCATCCCCACGAGCATCACAACATTCTGTCGCTTTTCGAGCCGCTCAGGCGACAGACAATCCTCGTCGACTCGTTTTCGAAAAGCCAGGCGGTGACTGGCTGGCGCGTCGGCTACGCATGTGCGCCAGCGCACGTGATATCCGCGATGCACAACCTGCAGGGGCATACGACGTCAAACCCCAGCAGCCTGTCGCAGTACGCGGCGCTCAGCACGATCACGTCCGGTTCCGAAGCATTCATCGCAGAGATCAACCGGTTCCTCGAACGGCAACTGACCACGGCACGCACGTTTCTGGACCGGATCGCGGGAATCGCCTACGCGCCGCCGGAAGGCGCGTTCTATCTGTTCGTCGATATGTCCGAGAAGCTGGGCCGCCATTACCGCGGGCAGCGGATCCGCGATGTCGATCATCTCGCCGAGCTGCTACTGACGGAAGCGCACGTAGCTGTCGTTCCCGGCGCCGGCTGCGGCGATCGGAACTGCATCCGGATTTCCTATGCAATCGAGTACGAAGAGTTGGTCGAGGGCCTGATGCGCCTCGGCCAGTTCGTTGCGGAGATCGACGTCGATTGAACCCGACAGTTGACGCCTGTACGCGACGCGATCGGTTTGCCGAGTGCGCTGACATTGGGGCGCCGGTCGGGCAAGTCCCATCACGATCGACTCGTTCATCAATCGAGGAGGAAGACATGGAACATTCGACGCACGGATTCATCGATTACGTCAACGACGCGCTGATCGATGTGGAGGACAGGCAGCTCGTCGACGCGCTGCTGACCGGCTTCGAAAACAATCGCGACAGGTTACGCGAATACCGAAAAACCTATGAAGGAATCACGTCGGGAAAATGGACCACCGACTCGCTCTGTACCTTCTTTTGCGGATGGCGCAGCCCCGACGGCGCCGCCCATGCCGTATCGAGCATCATCGTGCGACTCCTGCAGGAATCCGAGTCGCTCGATGGCGAACGGAACAAGGTGAAGCTACTGACAGCTGCGCGACACTGCGGCGAGATTATCGTCGAGGATATCGGCCTCGGCGAGTTGCACGGACATCCACATCACTCGAAGTTGTATCACCGGATGGCAACCGCCATTTGCGGTTCTGACAACTGGCGTCTACAGGACCGGTTTCTCGATCCCGTCACGAAGGAATTTTCTGCATGGGTCGGACAGAAGCGCCCGCTCGCTCCGGACCTGATCGAGGCCATCGAGATGATGGCGATGACCGAGCTGTTCAATACCGGCGAATACAACCTGATGACGCCGATGTGGAAGAAATGGATCCGCGAGTCCTTCTCGGTCACGGCGACCGAGGTCAACCGGATAGCGTCGTTTCTGAGCGTGCATTGCGGAAGCGTCGAAGCGCGGCATTTCAGGCACGCGGCCGACGCGCTGACGCTCTATGCGGAAGCATCGAACCAGAAGATCAATTATCGCCGCATCGGGATGCTGTCCGACGAGTATGTGATCCGGGCCTGCGAGCACCTTGGAAAAATGGCATCGGTGCTCCGCTCGTAACGGTCCTGGGAAACGAGCAGGGCAGGTCACAAACTGGCGCGATCTGCGAGGCCGGCGCTGAAAACCGCGGGCGCCGGCTGGCAAATGAATGAGTCCAACTCTCGCTGTGGCGAGCTACTGAATCGAGGTTAACGAGCATGCGTATCGAATCGGATTCGATGGGTTCCATCCAGGTCCCGTCGGACAAATACTGGGGTGCACAAACCGAGCGTTCCATCATCAATTTTCCGATCGGCCAATCCCGCTTCAAGTGGGGGCGGTCGATCATCCGTGCAATGGGCATCCTGAAGAAGGCCGCGGCGCTGGCGAACCTCAAGCTCGGCGAGTTGCCGGAGGCGATCGCCATCCCGATCTCGGAGGCGGCGGATGGAGTGATCTCCGGGGCGCTCGACGAGCATTTTCCGCTGGTGGTGTTTCAGACTGGCTCAGGAACGCAGTCGAACATGAATGTCAACGAGGTCATCTCCAATCGCGCAATCGAAATGAAGGGTGGGGTGCTCGGCAGCAAGACACCGATTCATCCGAACGATCACGTCAATCGCGGCCAGTCATCGAACGACACGTTTCCGACTGCGATGTATATCGCGGTCGTCACGGAACTGTTCGACACGTTGTTTCCGAGCGTGATGGAGTTACGCGATACGTTGTTGGAGAAATCCGAGCGGTTTTTCGACGTCGTGAAGGTGGGGCGCACGCACTTGCAGGACGCGACGCCGATCACGTTCGGGCAGGAGATCGGCGGCTGGGTGAAGCAGATCGACTATTCGCTCGCCTCGATCCGAACCAACCTGACCGGTTTGTACGATCTCGCGATCGGTGGCACGGCCGTGGGCACGGGGCTGAACGCGCATCCGCTGTTCGGCGACACGTGCGCGGCAATCATTGGAGAGCTCACGGGACATCCGTTCCGGTCGTCGGCCAATAAGTTCTTTGCGCTGTCCGCGCACGACGCGCTCGTCAGCACGTCCGCGGCGATCCGGACGCTCGCGATGGCGCTGCTGAAGATCGCCAACGACGTTCGCTGGCTGGCAAGCGGGCCGCGCTGCGGGATTGGCGAGATTCACATTCCCGAGAACGAGCCCGGCTCGTCGATCATGCCCGGGAAGGTCAATCCGACGCAGTGCGAAGCGCTCACGATGGTTTGCACGCAGGTATTCGGCAACGATGCGACCGTCGCATTCGCTGGGAGTCAGGGAAATTTTCAGCTCAACGTGTACAAACCGGTGATGGTCCACAACGTGCTGGAGAGCATCACGCTGCTCGCTGACGCGTGTCGCGCGTTCAACGTGCATTGCGCGGTCGGCATCGAGCCCAATCTCCAGCAGATCGACGAGAACCTCGAAAAGAACCTCATGCTGGTTACCGCGCTCAATCGTCACATCGGCTACGACAACGCAGCGATCGTTGCGAAGACGGCTCACCGCGAAGGGAAATCGCTGCGGGAAGTCGCGAATGCGCTGGGATTCGTTGCGCCGGAGGATTTCGACCGATACGTCGTGCCGCTTGACATGACGCGATCCTGATAAGTCGCGCCGATTTCTTTCCAGTGTGATCGATCAGTATCCACAGTTCGTCGTCAATGTTCGGCGCTTCCATCCTTGGGCTTCCGTTGTTCTGGTGCCCAAGGTTAAGGGCTCGCTGTGGAAGTAAACACCCCTCATGGGGTTTTTGAACTGACCTCTAAGAAAACGCTGGAGGGGTTGGCGCAAAGCCGATGAAATCCGAGCGGGTCGTGCGCGCGTCTTTCAATGCTGCCAATGATGAAGCGCGCACGATCGTCGATCGATTCACGAGCAAAACCAAGCCGTCGCTGATCCGGGGCAATATCGGCAGCGTCGGCCTGAGCATCGCCAGAATCTGCCGCGCCGCTCGCGTCGCGCGCCGGTTTTATCAGTAGTTTCCCTTACGCACATCCCGTCGGGATTTTCCCCTAGCGCGCCTTTCCGCGCACCGCGTGCACCACCGTGCCGCAGTCACCGCGAAATCCCGCGCAGCCGCGCCGGCATTGCGCGCCCGTGTCATTCGCACCATTCCGCACCATTCCCGCTTTTCCGCACGTTTTCGATGCATTACCAAAGGTATGGAAAAGCGCACAGAAAATGTATCGGGACCGATGTAATTGGATTGATACGCTGCATTCACTGAATCAGCGCCGTCAACCAACGCAG